>Ga0114934_10002451_pt1 | contig 11852 bp, 7 predicted proteins | sample 4SBtaG_2_FD_99695 | JGI IMG/M metagenome (GOLD analysis project Ga0114934, IMG submission 99695) | Deep subsurface microbial communities from Kolumbo volcano to uncover new lineages of life (NeLLi) - 4SBTROV10_white metaG | ecosystem: Environmental > Aquatic > Marine > Volcanic ...
ATCAGAGATTGTGTATTATAACGAGAAAAAATTTCAACATTTTTTTCAAACCGAGATCCCGAAATGTCAGCTATTGTGCTGTGTGTGTCATCACCTTAAAACGCATTATAACCTAAAAATTAAAGTATAAATTTAATTTTTTACTACATAAATGAAGCACGTTGTTATTTGCGGCGATAAGTACGTCGGCAAGACAGCGTTGTTGCGTCGTTTAACAAAAAACTCGTACACTGACAGCTATCTTCATACTATCACAAAAAATTTCGGTCGCGTCGAACCCAATATCTTATTGTATGATACAACCGGATCGGAACGTTTCCAATACGTCTGCAATCCGTATTATCAACTCGCCGACGCAGCCATCGTCGTGTTTGACGTGACGGTACCGAGCAGCTACGAGCATGTTGTCAAGTGGAAACGAAAAATAAAGGAATTGAACACCAAGCAAATACCTATTTTTGTGATCGGAAATAAAATCGATTTGAAAGACGTGAAAATACAAGAAAATATAAAATATATTTCATGTAAAGAAAACACAAATATAAATCTACGGTCGTTTTTTACATCGATACGCGTCACAGCTTCAGTTGGAATGCAGGAATGGCTGGTGGAGATCGTTGCCAATCTATCAGATGCAACATATCAGAGGTGCCAAATTTCGTGACGGTCTCGCAATCACCGACGTAATACCATTGCGGATGAAGGTGCGTGAATATTTGCGGCACGGTGTCATACTCGCTGTCGTTCCACACATCCATCAGCGTGTTTAATTGCTCGGCTTTCTCTCCATCCGCATCGATGTAGACCCATTTATCTGAACATAAAAATTGACCTTTGTTTTTGTCTACGATGGTGATATTTATAAATCCTAACTCTTTCAAGTGCGTATGTGCTCGTTTACTGAACCAACAGTTCTTTTTCGCGTACATGAATATTTTATTCGCGGGATATAATGTCGTGGTTTTGGGCGCGCGAGTCCGGATGACCGGCAGCAACTCTTTCAACATATGAATAACACCACCGCACATTTGTGTTAAAATACTTCTACTTTTATAGACTATTTAAAGTCGGTTGAATTTTTTAAAATGTATCGACATTTACCACACATGTGGCAAGTAGCGTATCGGTCAGCGAAAAGTGGCCCGTTGTTTTTCAAAGCGTGCGATGCGTTGCAGACGGAAGAACAACGAGCAGCGTGTGAAAAATGGATGACAAGTTGGGAAGCAATCAAGCAACCGGTGTTTGATCTTCGCAACAACGAGAAAACGAAGGCAATGTTGTTTGAATTAATACCACATCTTCCGGCAGATGTGTTATTGGGCATAAAATTTATTTTTGAAAATGGCGAATATATTTTCCGCGGTGGACCCAAAATCCAACTGTTGATGTTGTTGAAACGCAAAGCAGAGGTGAAGACCGAACAACTACCAACGAACGACGTAGAGAAAGTGGTGCCAGTGGATACGGACGATGAAGAAACGGAGTCAGAGTGCGATTTAGATAGCGACGATGAAGATCGAATCGAAGAGGAAAAGGAACTGGTATGTTTGTTGAAGCAGTACGACGCGCTTAAACCATTTTTTGAACGCTTGCCTGATCCACTGTCGCGCATCAATATCACGGAGATGAAAAGGTCGTTGAAACAGGAAAAAGAAAAGGTAAACATCTTAAAACAAATCCGAACGGCTGCGGAGAATGTCAAGATCAAGATTACACCGGAGCAAACGAAAGAGACGTTGCTAATTATGTTGAAAGAGGAAGAAGCGAACAAAATACAGCGCGAGGAATGGGTCGACAAATTGAATGCGCTGAAAGCGTATTTCAAAGACGCAAGAAGTCTGGTTCCAAAAAGAGCGGAGAAAGACACCACGTTGTTGGACACGTACATACAACGGTACAACTATTTAAAACCGAAGGCCGATCTCATCGAAGCGATCAACCAATTGACTGGAAACACGAAAAAGAGAAAGGTTGGCATAACAGTAGATGATTTAACACAAGAATTGGCAGACAGAAAGAAAGAAAAAGAGGAAAAACAGAAAAAATCACAACTGAAAAAAATAGCAAAAGAAGCGAAGAAAGAAGTCGAGCGCAAAGAAAAAGAAGCCAAGAAGGAGGCAGAGCGCCAAGCAAAAGAAGCGAAGAAAGAAGTCGAGCGCAAAGAAAAAGAAGCGAAGAAAGAAGTCAAACGAAAAGAAAAAGAAGCGAAGAAAGAAGTCAAACGAAAAGAGAAAGAAAACATGGTAAATGAGCTCAACACGTACCAATCTCACTTTATTTTCGCCGAAGGGTATACGGTAGACAAGCCGTCGGAATTAAAGAAAAAGATTAAGCAATTGAAAGACAGAAAACCGTTGGTCGATGAGATTCGCAAGTTGTCAAAGAACGATGATTACAAAGCGGAAACGACAAAATCGATAACTGTATTGAATGGTGAAATAACAACATTAAAAAAGGATAAAATCAAACAGCAAAAGCAAGAGGCGTTTCAACCAGATAACATCAGAGCCAAGCAACGCACGTTGGTCAAAACTAACGATTTACGACAAGTATTTCGTTTGCCGTTGGAGACGTATACAGCCATCAAACACAGAAAAAATGAAGGGATCGATATAGTAGCAATCGTCGAGGGTAACGACGTGGTCAAAGTGACGCCGTTTGTTTTGAAAGGCTTGTTGCACACGATACGTATTCACAAAGAAACGTACGACGACACCTACAAATCGAATAAGTGGAAAGACGGAATCTCGTTGGATCCAAAGAAACGGGCGCTGGAAATAATAGATGACGATGGACTCTACGTGCAGCTGTTGCAGGACCCGGTGCCAGACGTCGAGCAACCCGAGCAGCCCGAGCAGCCCGAGCAGCCTAGTGAAGCACCACGAGTCAAGTGTCCGAATGTACCTAGAGCCGTGCAGCAAGCGACGTTGAAAAGCGAAGAGGACGATATCATGATCAGCCACGCGCCGGGCAAAGGCAAGACTTACACGGCCATCTTGATGGCGGAAAAACTTCGACACAACATCCCAAAGAAAAATAGACCGAGGATATTAATTGTTGCACCAAAAGCCAAAATCATGGCACAGTGGCAACAAGAAGTCATTTGCGGCGGATTTGATCCAAGGCATTATGTCTTTCAGACCAATTCGTTCTTTTTGCGGTCTTTTACAACTGGACGCTATCCGCGGTGGCAAGATCTAGGCAATGAGAGTCAAGCGATGATCACGGACACGTGTTGGACCGGGAAACAATACAAATGGGTATGGCGCGGCGACGAATCCAAGAATGACGCCGTGAAAGATTACTTGGATCAAAAAATCGATATCACCAAGATGTTTGTGCCAGCATTGAAAGGGCAAAAAACACGGAGGGAGGTGTTTAGATTGATCAGTAAGAAAAACACGGATTATTTTCAAGATACGGTTACCAACAAGTACGTGAACATTAAGAAACTCAGGGATCGGGATCCAGAAAATTGGGAAAACATGGAACCAGAGGAACAAGATGTGTTGATTGACTTGTTGTCGACGAATGACACGGACAAGGGGACACCGTCGCGATTTTACAAGATGTACCAAGAATATATATTTTTTCACGTGGAAGATGAAAAATACTGGTTTTATACCAATTTGAAATTCAGCACGCGCAAGATACGTGTAGAAAATGCAAATGCGGACCAAGAAGAGCAGCAAACGGCGTTGGGTCAGATAGATAATAAAGCCGACGACGAAGGCGACAACAACCTGACGGAATTTGAAACCTACGACGGCGAAGTTCCGTACCAAAAGCGCGCGTTTCTGTACAGTGCTGAGGAAAAGAAGCGCGAAGAAGCAACCAATTCGATCGACAACGACCGTTTGAATGGGTACGATCCCGCGAAGTTCCGAGAGTATGTCAAGAAATTCCCTGTCGAGTTACCGGAAGAAAACGATGATCTTTTTGCTATCTTTACGCGCATGTACTTGATGAACGATGAAATATGGGAGGAAAAACTCAACAACAGGAGAAACACAAGAGGTAAAACCGCAGCGAAACAAGAAGCCGATAAGCGTACCAAAATAGACGTCTTGGACAAATTTTACATTCGAAACCACGGCAACGGGACCAGTCAGCACCGTTATCAAGTCGAGCCCGGTTGTATTTTTATTCTCGATGAAGCGCACGAGACGGAAGCGATCACCAGCAACATCTACAAGAAAAACACGAGAATTATCTTTGAATATACCTCCACAGCAGCCCACATCCTTCCGGTGACGGCGACACCGATGCAATCGGAAAATCCAGCCAAACAGCTGTGGACCTTTTCCAAATTGTTTAACAAGGAAGGATACGACACACTTCGAGAAGCGTACCAGAATCAAAAAAGCTTTGTCAAGAAAGATATCATTGAATCGTTGAAAAAACGCGTGTCGCGAAGTGCAGAAATGTTGCCGTTGGAGAAACAATTGTATATCGACAACATATTCAGCACCAACTATCTATCGTCGATGTTTGAGGCCATTTTAAAAATGAACCAATGGGGTACAATAGACAAAGACGTAGTGAACAGTTTCAAAAATGCCAACAACCAAAAAACATTGCTGCGGGGGATTGCTGACAAAGCGATCAAAACGAAAGGCGACGAAGTGAACAACCCGTATCCTGTCAAACTAAAAATGTTCACGCGGTACGATCGTGGTCGATGGGCCGTCGAGATGGACGAGATACGAAAGAACGTGTGTCGGTACGCTAAACCGTCTAGCGTCTTCAAAGACTACAGGAGTCTCAACAACAAAGTAAAACCAAGAAAAGACGTCAACTTTAAACCGGACGTGGCCGAGATGTTGAAAAACAATTTTCTGTTGAAAGAAAGTCAAGCATTGCGCAAAACGTACCCCAAAGCCGCCTTTATTCCCATTTTAATAAAAGTGAGCAAGAAAGAAGATATAAACTATGCCGAGGAAGTCATCAAAGAAGTAATGAAACGACTTCAAGACGGTGCGATGAAAGACCAAACGGCGTTGATTGTCCCAATCTTGATAAACAAGAACGCGGACGAAGCGCACGAAAAATTAAAGATGCATTTTATCAAACGGTACAAACCAGAGGCCAAACGAAAGAAAGACGAGTCGGTGACAGGTACAAGAAAATCGAAACGAAAAAATGTCGTATCAATTTATAAATCAGAAGACCCTGTCTTGCAAGACGACAGCTACGGCTACAAAGCCTACATCGACGAATGCAAGAGTGATATAAAAACACCAGCGACATGGCTGCCGATCGATGACCAGTCGTACATTCCTCGAGCCTATTCGAGTAAATTTTTACAGATTACCAAATTGATCTTGGAAAAGGACAAAGAAGACGTCAACGGCTTGATCTACCATAAAAATTACCAGATTCAAAAAGGGTTGGCGATGGTGTTGAAAGCGCACGGTGCAAGGATACTGGACCCGACGAAGAAAGACGTCGATTACACCGACTTTATCACCAACGCAGCAAAAAAATTGAAACGAAAATGGGGACGATACGCAGGTGGACAATTTTACAACCACGATTTGAACGAAGAGGAATTATGGACTTCTGTATTGGAACAACAACGGTTGCAAGAGTGGGGAGGCACCAACGACCAGCGGTGGGGAAAAGCCGAGCATGCTGCTCGTGCCACCAAGCTTCACGATGCGATAAAAACATTGGCAAAAGTCAACGGTATTACATACGTGGGACCCTTTGAATACATCAAGGTAGTGGACGATAAAAACAAAATCAAACGAGTGATGCCGGTGCGAGATGCGGTGCACATCTCTGATTTTGGCGTATACCACACACGAGACGGAACCACGTACCAAGAGGAACGAAATTACAAAGCTAACGAAGCGTTGGGACCACGTGGAGTGGCGTTCGGACAAGACAACGTGATCAAAGCCTCGCAAGAAGAATACAAATACTACTTGTCGCAGCTGTACGTTCAAGATATACAAAAATCACACAAGGATTTCTCCAATTTTACAGGTATCAAGAACACAAAACCAGCTGTATCGATTTACAAAAAATTGGATTATTTGATTGGTATATTGGTGAATACCTACGCAGACGAGGTCAATATCGACAAATTGCACGAAAGGTACAAAGATCTTCAACGGCTGTTTAAAGATGCGTCTTCTTTTAAAATCTTAGACAAATACGGGAATGACGAGTTTAGTGAGATGAAAGCTCGGTTGGATATGTACGTCTTATACTTGAAAGACCCAGCGGATGAAGCAGCGGGTGAACCAACGTTTGCGGAAAGAGTGGTGCAATTAGGCAAAGAATACATCTACGACAAAATAATCGCAAAAAGCCTTCAATACCGCGCAGACAACCCGGGGAAACCACACAGTAAATTGATAACATCCGCACTTGTCAAACCTTTGGGTTACGAATATGGAAGTATCGATTTACATGCAGCGTTGGACGCGATATACGACTCGGATTGGAAGAAACGGTTGTCAAACAAGTATATCTCACAAGACATATTAAAAAAAATGGTTCAAGTATTTGACGTTGGGATGAGCTACGGGGGTACTCAAGAGGCTAGAAAGCAGATACTGGAAACCATTCAAAAGGAAGAACAAGAACGCTTGGAAAACGATTGGGAGAGACAGCTGAATAGATTTACAAAAAACCCAACCATCGACAGCGTAGAGGCATTGTTAAATAACCCATGGATCGATAAAGCAGATTATATTACCGTGAAAAATATAGTATTGGATGTGTACCACAATTGGAGAGACAGAGGAAGAAAAGACGTTCATTTTCCACCAGTCGAAGGGTTGACCAATCCGAATGCCATGGGAAACCGCGAAGCGCTGCAGGCGGTACACGATCGCATGGTAGCGCTCGACGACGATACTTTCGTCTCGTTCATGTTTTTCACGGGAAAAGACACACCGACCATGTTGGACAGAGACTTGGTGATCCAAGCGTTTGAAGCGGGATTGATCGACTACATCATCATGTCCGATGCTGGAATCACCGGTATCGATTTCAAAAGCACGCGTCGTTCGCAATGCATACTGATCGAGCCGACACGATCTCCCGGGACATTGGACCAATTCGTCGGCCGCTTGGTGCGCGATCGCTCGCACGATATCATTCCGCGCGCATTTCAACGAGTCGACTACGTCACGTTTTATTCGGAGTACAAAGAATACAAAACCAAGAATGGGGATCCAAAAGACGTCCCAAACCGACGTTATAAGAAGAAACCAGTGCAAAAACAAGAAAAAGACGAAGAAGACGAGCGTGTAGTTAGGGAAATGATCGAAGAAAATAAAGACAACGTCGTGACCGAGCTGCGCGAGATACGACCGAGCATGGTACGCGAAGACGACGAAGAGAAAACAGGCGAAACCTATGTACCATCGGATCAAGACGATTCAGAAGACGAAATGACCAAAGAAGAAGCGAGGCGAGAAGCGGAAGAAGCGAGGCAAGAAGCAAAAGATCTAAAGGATACCTCCATGGGAAACGACATACCAGACGAAGTAAACATCGACCGCGCCGTCACAAAGGATACCGGCACGGTGAAGAAATCCAAAATTGGCGGAAAATTGGATACCCTTGTGGACTCGCAAATCGACAATTGGGTCAATCTCTCCGCCGTCGTTCGCGTCAACAACCACGCGTTCAGCACCGTGATGCAATATTTACTCAGCGACGAGAAAACGCCGTATTACAACACCAAAACATCCACATACGTTGACTTTCAATATGCGTGCCATGTTTGCCATTACGAGAACGAGAAGATAGGCATTTGTCAAAACTGCGGGGTGGCCATGTGCAAACGATATTACAAGATGGAGCGCGAATACGCATGGCAAACCGAACCAAAAGACAACAAGAAGTCGACGACCATGCTGCAGCCCATCTATCCCGTCGCTAAAATAGGTAGATTCAGCGAAAAACGGTCGAATTTTTGGACCTACGACCAGAACAAACTGTGGAATTTGATGCTCAATACACGGGGATTTGATTTCCACGAGATTCAACGCAATCAATTGAGCTTTCTGCTGTCGTTGGTCACCGTCGAGCATTATCTCGAGCAGCAACACGAGCAAGTGATCGAGTATCCGTACGCGCAGGGTACCTTGTATACCAAGCTGCTGTTTGAGAAGATATATGCACAGAATACGCGAAACGAAGATTGGAAAACGATTGTGGGGATAGCAGACGCTGCTACGGGGGCGAAATACAACGACGGTGAACGAAAAGAAGAAGTTGAACAAGAATATGACCAAGAGATAGAAGAAGAGTATAATGATTATTAATTTTTTTAAAACGTATTTTTTAAATCCATTCTACACAACGGGCATGTATCGTGATTCCTCAACCACCGCGCAATGCAATGCAAGTGAAATCGATGGTTGCACGGCAAGGCGTGGCGCACCACACGGTCTTCCTCGTGGCAAATCGCGCACAATTCCACGGCGTACGGTATCTCTTTCGTTTCCTTCGGTTCTTTAATCGTTAAATTCGCTTCGTTCACTTCTGCTATGTACAACGTTTGATGAAGATGCAGCTGGGGGTAGAGCGAATGGATCCGCTCTTGGATGCTGTATTGGTACGGTCGATGTTTCTTCGACTGCTTCAACCAGTCGGATATTTTCCCCTCCACTAATTTTTTATTTACAGTATTTGGAATCCACAGCTCCATATGTGTGAAGCAACACCGCAGGTTTTATAGTAAAATGCTACTTGTCCATCCGGTAATTTTGGTACTTTCGAATCGCCAAATTTTCCTCGTGCTGAAACACCCAATGTTTGGAAAACTGCGGCTGGAGCCACGAGATATCGACGAGCACGTTCGGAATCTGCTCCCGGCACGTATCCCACCTCTCGGCGTGCTCGGGGGCGCTGAATTCGATAGTGACGTACGGTACCTCGTTCTCGATTACCCGGATGCACTTCGCGACGCGCGAGTAGCCGCAGTAGAGATAGAGCGATTTTTCTTCGATGTGTTTCTTTTGCAGCGCGTAGGCATAGACCTCGTGCTTAAAGCGTGATAATGGATTTCCTTCTGTAATTTCAAACAGTACTTTGTACTCGTCCGTTTCTTTTTGCCGACTATAGATGATAAAGGTGCTATCGGTCAGGTACGAGTAAGTTGCGCCCATGTTGTCTATATTTGATGGACCTTAAATACCTTTTTTGCTATATCACATTCGTTCACGGCGGATAAGATGTCGAGCGGCAATGGGTACATCGACGGCAGCTCGGACACTTTCATGTAATACTCGCTGACCGCCACCTCGATGTCGGGCGACAGCGTCATGCACGCATATGCATTGAACGCTCCGGCAGCCAGCAAGATTATGACCAGCGCCCATATGTTCATGCGGGTCAGCGAATACTCCATCAAAAAGAGCATATACACCTGAAGCAAGCGAAATGTATGGTACTGACGAATGCGCTTTTCAATCGCAAAATCAAACGAGGCGTCCGTTACCTGCTTCGACTGCGGCTCGTACAAGATCAAGATGCAAAGGATGATGGTGCAGGCCTTTGCGAGCACGTCGGCTTGGCTGAAGTACACCATCGAGCACGTGACGTACACGGCGGGATGCTCGCACTTCTTTTGGTACCGGCGCGGGACCTTGAGCGCGACCAGCATCATCACGACCACCGCGGCAAACGTCATCACTTGGTTGCGATACAAGCTGCGGATGCAAAGCGACAGCAGCAGCAGCAAGGTACACACGCGGTGGACGCGAACCCATGCCAGCACGCCTTTCTCGAAATACGGCTTGTGCGTCAGTGTCCCGTAGCAGCTGGCGAGATAGAGCGCCGAGAGGAGAAAATAACAGAGGTAGAGGCGCGTGATATAGTACGAGAGGAGGATGGCGTACGGAATATATGCTCCGATAAACAACACGCGAAATAACTTGTTCATAGTGTTGTCATGAAGATAATTTGGTATTTATAGACACTCAACGACTCTCATTTCACCCGGCTGACTTCGCAGCAATGCCTTCAACGAAGCAATCTTTGGTTTCAAGTCGGCAATTTTAACCATCTTGTTCTTTTTGCGAAACGACATTTTGATTTCTGCGTTCTTGTTACCGTTTACGTAGTCTTTGATCGCTTTCATGTAGCGCGGACGACCTTTCACCAACTGATCTTTTATTTTAATGTCGCTGCTTTTGAATTGGATCAAATGGCGCATGTCTTGGGTGTAGGCTTCGGAATCCACCGCGGCGGACAAGACAATCTCGCTGATTTCATCTTTCTCGCTCTTTTGCGGCGCTGCAGCTTGTGCTACCTCGTCGTACTCTGCTTCCACTACGTCTTCGCCGTCCGACAGCGCGTCGTCGAGGCTGACTTCCTTTGGGGTTTCTTCGACGCGCACGACCGGTGTTGTTTCTTTTGTCAACGCTTGCGAGAACGCTGTTGGTAAATAGCTATCGAAGCCGTGTACCTTGCGCGCCTTCGTGTACGCAGCTTGAAATTGCGTCTCGTACGCTTTGTCTTCTCGTATATTCGTGCCATACGTCGCGTTGAATTGCTTGATTGATAAAAACTTGGCATATGGTCGTTTGTGGTAGCTGATGTATTGATCCATTTTATTGGGAAGGGGCAGTATATATAGCGAATTTCGCTTCTTGAAATGAGTACTAGCAATTTTTATCAACGACTTGAAACCAATGATTTAAAACCGGAAAAAATCTCTCCGCTGAACTGCTGCGGCCGTACTAAATTTCCTGTTTTGGGAAGATCATTGCGGTGCAACTCGTATTGGTTTTACAACCTTGTCGCATCGCTCTTGCACCTTCTCAATGTTGTGTTGATGATTGTCCTGTTTTATACCCCGGACGAAGACGGTATCGCGCAGAAAGACGTCTGCTACAATCTACATGTGCCGTACGCGTCGTGGGAAGCTACGGGAAACACGACAAACATCGAAGAGCCCGGCTTTATCATTACGCAAAACAAAGTCTCAACACATTCGCTTAGCTTGCACTGGTTGATCGTCGGCTTTCACTTGCTTTCGTTCATCTTTCAGTTTGTCGTCATCTTGATCGATCGCGCCTCACCTTGCAAAATCAAGTGGTTGTGCTTCAAAAACATCAATTATAGCTACATCGACCTTGTCGAGAACAACGGCATCAATCCGCTGCGTTTCATTGAGTACGCTATCAGTGCCAGTATCATGCTGGTATGCATTGCATTGTTGACCGGCATTCGCAACGAATTCGAGATTATCATGATATCGGTATTATGCGCCGTTACGCAACTCTTTGGACTGATCGCCGAGGTAACTACCAGTCGTGTCATCCGTCTCGTCGTGCATGTTGCCGGTTGGGCATCGTTAATGACCGCTTACGGCGTTATTTGGGGCTACTATACAGTTGCCAATTACCAAGCTTCATTACTCGACCCGCCACGTACGGCGCCAGATATCGTCCACTTGATCGTGATTTTATTGTTTATACTGTTCAATACCTTTGGCATCATTCAGTTGACGCAAATGTACTGCAAAGGAATAGACCGTTTGTCGTTCTTTTACCGTTGGATCGGTGCCGAGGCTGAATTGAGCTACGTGATGATGAGTTTAATTGCAAAATCACTGCTCGGTTGGTTAATTTATGCTAACGTTCTAGTGATGGCACAAAAGTGCTGATTTTTTTCGGGGGTATAAATAGCCCGCCATGTTTTACATAAATGAAGAAGTGCAACCGGTGTTCCCGGGTACATGATACCGCCTTCAAACAGTGCGAGTTGTGCAGAAAATCTAGGAGGGAACGGCAAAAGAAACGGAGACGAGAGGCGAAGGATATAAAGGTCCCGAAAGGATCGAGACTGTGCAAGAATTGTTCGCATATAAAACCAGAATC
>Ga0114934_10002453_pt1 | contig 11841 bp, 11 predicted proteins | sample 4SBtaG_2_FD_99695 | JGI IMG/M metagenome (GOLD analysis project Ga0114934, IMG submission 99695) | Deep subsurface microbial communities from Kolumbo volcano to uncover new lineages of life (NeLLi) - 4SBTROV10_white metaG | ecosystem: Environmental > Aquatic > Marine > Volcanic ...
CATAAAATATTTATATCTATTAAAATCATATCGAAATGAGTTTTTTTAAGTTTTTCTATTGCTTCTTTTGCATTATCAAAAGTATAAATATGCACAGCAGTATGATCAAAACTTTGCTGCACAATATCTCTTGTATTTTTATCACTGTCAATAAGCATTATATTTGCACCTGTTGGTTTTATAAGTGAAAAATCTACTGCCACATTATCCTGACAAATATCATTAGCATCAGTTAGTGCAACTTCTACATTTGGCAAATACAATCTAAAAATAGAACCCTGTTCATCAGTCTTTTTAAGGGTTAGTTCTCCATCCATGCGTTCTGCCATTTTTTTATTTATAGACAAACCCAAAGCAAGAGTTTCATGGCTGAATGCTTCAAAAATTTCTCCCTGATCTTTTGTATCAATTCCTGTACCACTATCTTCGACGCTAATAGACAAATTAATAGAATTTTTCAATAAATTAGCTTTTTCTCCACTAATACTTACTGTTACAAAACCTTCATGAGTGAATTTTAAAGCATTTTCTACTAAATTTATTACTATTTCGTTTACTTTTTTGGCATCGATAATTAAAGCATGTGGTAGTTTTTCATCCACTTCAAAACGCAGATTTAGGCCTCTTTTTGCTGCCTCAGCTTTTTGTTTTTCTATTATGTCTGAAATAAGTTTCACTATATCTACAGCATTTTCTTCAAGTTTGAAACTACTATTATCAAAATTCACAGATGCAATCAGTTTATCAATTATTTTTAATAAATCACTGCTTGTTTGCGAAATAATCTGTACATGCTTCAAGCTGTCACTTGTTTGTAGCTCTTTTTGCAAAATATTTGCGTTCACAATCACCTCATTTACTGGGCTTCGCAATTGTGTGCTTATATTTGATAAAAATTTAGATTTTACATCAGATGCATCTTTGGCAATTGCACGAACATCTTCAACACGTTTTTTTTGTCTGAGTACTTCTTTTTCGCAAGCTTCTATTTTTTTAATCTGCTCGGAAATAAAGCTTTTTTTTGTATCTGCATAGCTGTTTTTTTGATTTTCATCTAACTCTTTTTTACAAAGGCTTACCCCATCTTTAAGCTCTTTTATTTGTAGCAAATACTTATTTTTATAAAATTGATATATATAAAAAATAATGACAATATTAATAAAAACAAGACCCAATATAATTAATTCATCATTTAAATACATAAATCACTCCTAGAATAATTATACCATTAAAATATCAACTTTGGTGCAACTCCAATTCTTTTTTAAGATACTCTCCTGTGTAAGAACCAGTTTTTTCATAATTCTTTGCCACTACTTCCGGTGAGCCCTCGGCTATTATGAGCCCACCACCACTACCGCCTTCTGGACCCATGTCTATAATATAATCAGCATTTTTAATCATATCAAGATTATGTTCAATAATTACCATTGAATTACCAAGCTCTACAAACTTATGCAGCACATTTGTTAGTCTATCAACATCCGCAAAATGCAGACCTGTTGTCGGTTCATCGAGTATATACAACGTTTTTCCCGTATCTTTACGACTTAATTCTTTAGAAAGCTTGATTCGTTGTGCCTCGCCACCTGAAAGAGTTACAGCATTTTGTCCCAATGTAATATATCCAAGTCCGACATCTACAAGTGTTTTCATTTTTTGGTGAATTTTTGGAATCGGTTTAAAAAATTCAAATGCTTCATCTACACTCATAGCAAGTACATCAGCAATCGTTTTTCCTTTGTAAAAGACCTCTAAAGTTTGCTGGTTATATCTTTGTCCATTACAAGAGTCACATTTGACCATAATATCAGGTAAAAAGTGCATCTCTATTTTATTTTCTCCCTCACCCTGACATTTTTCACAGCGTCCGCCTTTGACATTAAAGGAAAATCTTGAAGATGTATAACCACGGATTTGGCTCTCTTTTGTTTGCGCAAACAAATTACGAATTTCATCCATCACACCGGTATAAGTTGCAGGGTTACTTCGTGGTGTTCTCCCTATCGGGCTTTGATCCAAATATATTACTTTATCAACTTGCTCAAGTCCATTTATTTCAACACCGGCAACTTTATTAACTTTTCGTGCATGATTTAACAGTTCTCTTGCAGTCGGTAAAAGAGTTTGCAACATCAATGAACTTTTTCCGCTTCCGCTTACTCCTGTGATACAAACAAAGTTTTTAAGTGGAATTTTAGCGCTCAAGTTTTCAATATTATTAATCGTTACATTTTTAATTTCTATCCATTTATCTTGAGGACGTCTATAAAAATATTCAATCTTTTTACGTCCATACAAATAATCAGCCGTTAAAGTTTTTGCTTTTTTCAGCTTTTCTAATGTTCCACTAAAAACAACTTCTCCACCGAACTTTCCTGCTCCACTTCCAATGTCTACTATAAAATCAGCATTTTCTATCGTCTCTTTGTCATGTTCAACAACTATAACACTATTGCCTTTTTCTTGTAAGCTCCTGAGTGTTCTAATCAATTTTAAAGTATCTCTTTCATGCAGTCCTATACTCGGTTCATCTAGCACATACATAACACCAGTTAATCCTGAACCAATTTGTGAGGCTATTCGAATTCTTTGTGCTTCACCACCACTTATTGTTCTTGCATCACGCCCTAAAGTAATGTAGCCAAGTCCTACATCATAAAGAAAAAAAAGTCTCTCTTTTATCTCATTTAGTATCGGTTCGGCTATCATTTTTGACTGCGTATCAAAATAAGAAAAGTTTGCATCATTTGCAAAAAATTTATACGTTTTTGCTATTGGCATATCAAGTAATTGTGCTATTTGTGTATCTGCCACTTTTACGGCTAAAGATTCTCTTCTTAATCTGTGTCCGCCACAAATATCACAAACCTTTTCGCTCATATAATCAGCCAGCTCTTTTTCATCTTTAATCATATCGTACGCTATACGAATAATTCCCGGAAAAAGTCTCTTAACCGTATGATTTTTCCATAAAAACTCCACTTCATCGATATTTCCGTGAAGTATTGCTTTTTGTTGATGTGAAGGTAGTTCTGAATAAGGAATTGTTATATCTATATCATTATGGAGACAAAAACCTTTTAAAAATGTAAAATAATAACCTTTGTTAAATCCATAAACAATTTTAACAGCACCTTTTTCTATGCTCAAATCGGAATCTATAATTTTATCAATATCAAGAGCATATCGTATACCTAATCCATCACACTCACTACATGCACCTTTTGGAGAGTTAAAAGAAAAGCTTAACGGTTCCAATGGTTCAAAACTTATTTTACAATCAAAACAGGCATTATGTTCAGAGTAATGTATATGACTTTCACATTTTATTTCTTCATGGTTTAGCACTTCAATTTCTAGTTCACCATAACTCTCTTTGAGTGCTTTTTCAACATCAGATGCAATTCTTTCTTTATTTTCTTCTTTGACTACAACTCTATCAATAACCACTTTTATAGTATGTTTTTTCGTTTTTGAGAGTTCTATATCTTCATCAAGACGAACCATAACACCGTCTATCTGCGCTCTTACATATCCTTTATGCACAAGTGATTCAATTAAATCTGCATAAGCCCCTTTGTTTTCTCTGACAAGCGGTGCCATAAGTACAAGCTTTGCACCTTCAGGGAGTTTTGCAACTTCAGCAATAATGTCAGAAGCTGACATTTGAGAAATCTTTTTACCACATTTATGGCAGTATTGAATGCCAACACGTGCATACAGAAGTCTAAAATAATCATAAATTTCTGTTATCGTTCCCACTGTTGAACGTGGATTTTTTGATGTCGTTTTTTGATCAATTGCAATGGCTGGTGTAAGTCCTTCTATTTTATCAACATCAGGTTTTCCCACACGATCAAGGAACTGTCTTGCATAAGAAGAAAGAGACTCCATATAACGACGTTGCCCTTCTGCATAAAGTGTATCAAAAGCAAGAGTAGATTTACCACTTCCACTTAAACCAGTCATAACGATAAGTTCATTTTTTGGAATTTGTAAATTAATATTTTTTAAATTATTTTCTCTTGCGCCTGTGATTTTAATGAAATCTTTTTTTCTCATATATATTGTTCCTAACCAAAAATTCTATAGAATAAATATAATACTATAATCAGATAAAGCATAATTAAAAGTATTCGTTGCAAAGAAATACTTAAGATGTGATGTTTTAAATGTATTCCGATGTAAACACCTACTAATGATGCCAAACCTATAATAATGCCACTGTCATAATCTATATGTCCGTGGAGTGTATGCGAAATCAGTCCTGAAACTGATGAAAACACTACAAAAAATAATCCTGCCGATGTTGCCTTTTTTAATGGTACATGTAAAAAACCTACAAGAATTGGAACAAGAATCAAACTACCCCCAACGCCAATAGACATACTCACGGCGCCAATGAGAAAACCTATCATAAAAAGAAGTAGTTTATTGACTTCTTTTTCTACCTTATAATCATGTGTTTTTACAAATAATCGTAAAAGTGCAAATATTGCAAATATTAAAAATACAATTTCTAAATTTTTATCACTAATATTTGCAGTAATAAAACCACTCAAAAGCGCACCACAAAATCCACCAATTCCTATAATGCCAACCATTACAACATCAAGTGTGCCCTTTTTATTGTTTAAATAACTGCCAAACATTGAGCTAAACACCATTTGTACTACAGAAATGCCAATAGCAATTTTTGTCTCATACCCAAGCATTAAAAGTAATGGCACTAAAATAGTACCCCCACCTATGCCAAATAAACCAGACAACAAACCAACAGAAGCACCGAGCAACATAAGTTCAAACATGACTACCCATCATTTTTTTTCGAATTATACCCCAATATAAATAATAGTTTAATTTTACTTTGTGTTTTAATCAAGTATAATCAATGAATTACAATAAGGGTTAATAATGTTACATACAATACAAGAAGCAGCAACTAACTTTTGTACCCACCAGATAGGGACTTCGTGTGAAATTGGCACGCCCAATACCCCTAAAAAAGCACTTATAGCATACATAGATATATTTGCGCACGATAAGAACACATATAGAGTTTATGTAATCCCTGATAACAACTTCATACAACGAGTTTCAAAAATTTTTCTTGAAGAAGATGAAAGTGATGAAGATACACTCAAAGAGATGACCCTAGAAACAGCAAATTTAATTGTTGGCAGTGCAAAAGTGATTGCAGAAAAATCTGGCATTACATATACTATAGGAACACCTCATTTTGAAAAAATAGGTACATTTGATTTTGATTATGATGAACTTAGGGTAGTGCATATTGACAATGATAAGCTGACAATCGCCAGTAAGGAATTAAATGCCTAAAAGTAATGAAGACTTTGACTCTCAACAAGAGCTATCATGGATGGATTATTCCGGTATTTTAGATATGGAAGTTGAATTTGTTGCAGATTTAGGAGAAACGGAACTCAGTATTAAAGAAGTTTTAAAACTAGAAAAAGGTTCTATTATTGATTTAAAAAAACCAGCCGGTGAGAGTGTAGAAGCTTATGTGAATGGTCGAATCTTAGGAAAAGGTGAAGTTATGGTATATGAAAAGAACCTTGCTATTCGTATCAATGAGGTACTTGATTCAAGTGCTGTTTTATATTACCTATCTAAAGAGAAATTATGATTAAATTTTTATTATTATTAGCAGTACCTTTTTCGCTTTTTGCATCCCAAATTTTAAGTTATAACGTTTATGAAAGAACAGATAGAGCTGATGTTATGATTACTTTTGACACACCTTATAATGGACAAATTAAAAAGAGTGTATCGCAATCAAAAATTATTATAAAACTAGAAGATGCTACAATAGAATCACCGAAGATTAAGCAAGTATCTTCTAAATATTTACATTCTATTACCATTACTCCAGTGAATCATGAAACTTTAATCGTTGCTTCTGTTTCTCCTTCTACAAAATTTATAGCATCAAAAACATCAGATGCTTATGGACTGAGACTTCGATTTAGTAATAAAGTAAGTGTGCAGCAAACAACGCCTCACGTTCAAACAAGCACTACATCTTTTAGACTACCAACAAAAAAAGGTGATAACTTATCCAAAAGCTATTATATAGTAGTTTCCATTTTAGTTATTGGTATTTTTATACTTTTTTATATCAAAAGAAAAATGAAAAATGTACCTGTAAAAAAAGCTACACAAAGCAACTGGCTGTTTAAAAATACACAAGAGCAAAGTCCAACAAGTACTACAAATCATAATATACCAAATAATGTAAGCATACGATTCCAAAAATCTATCAATAATGAAAATAGTGTAGTTATGCTTGATTTTGGCGATCAAAGTTATCTTGTACTTATGGGAAAGAGTAATATACTACTGGATAAATTTACACAAAACAAACCAGAGACACAACAAGAATTTGATCAAATTTTACAAAATAAACACGAAGATTTGGAAAACTTTTTAACTAACACTGTAAAGAAAGAAACGCAGGAACCACTTCAAGCATATAAAGAGAGAGCCGCAAACATTGCTTATGAAAGTTAATAGACTCTCCTAAAGTCTAATGCTTATGTTCTCTTTTAAATCGTTGTTTTAACAGTTTTTTAATTGTATTTACATTTGACATAGTAAGTACATAGCTATCATCCATAAATTTATTTATATGAAATACTTCTGTAACAGTAATACCGTAAGGATCTTTTTTCTCTTTTACAAGCTTGCCATCATTAAAACTATATAAATGTAGATTTTTTCTGGTTGTTTGAATATAATAGGTAACAACAATCTCATCTGAATGTTTTTTTTCTAATGCAATCATAACTCTATGTGTATCATCATACTCGTTCTCTTTAAGTTTCAGGAGATTCTTTACATCCTTTACAGTTACAAAACCAACATAAAATTTATTGTACAAATCATGATATCTTTGAACTTTATCATTCATTAAAAAATTCATATCTATAATATATTTCTTATTTGCCCGTATTGTTTTTGTAATCCAAGTCATTGTATTATAATATCTAAACGGATGAAGTTTTAGCGTATGTGCTTCTATCATTTTTTTTGAGTTAATCTTATCTTTTGGTAAAAGTTTTTGCTTACTCGTCTTTGTAATATATTCTAAAACTTCAGCAGCAGAAAATTCTTTTGTAAACCATACTGTACAATAAGAAGGAAACTGTTTTGTTCCTGTAGCACCTTCGTTTAAAATAATAAGAGACTTAATGGTATAGTTTGGAAAAACAATTTCCAAAAGAGCTTTTTTCTTTCTGAGTCTTCTACGCAGTTTTAGCACTGACTTTACAAGTGTCATTTCAACAAAATAAAGCTCATTATTTTTTGTAACAAACATTGCATCAAACTCACTAATTTCACGACTCTTCGTTCTATACACAATTTGTTCTTTTTCACTTATAGAAAGAGTATTTGCATAAGCTTTATGCTTATTTTGATGAAAGCCTTTTAAAATAAATTTTGTAATATAGTCATTTTTTTCTGCATAACGCAAAAGTTTTTCATAAATAAAGTTTTCATATACTTCACCTTCAAAAGAACGATAAGAACTAAGATAAGAAGGGTCCTCAACATCAACACCCTTGTTGATTAAAGAGAGTAAATGTTTTGTATTGTAATCGTAATGTAAAAGGTTATCTGCTATATCTTCTTTTTCCAAATTTTTAATTGATTTTGAAATTTCTAACATTACAGTGTCATTTCGCTATTTTTAAAAAATTCATCTATAACTGAGCGATACTGGATAATATCATCTATTGAATTTACTTGGTTTCGAAGAGCAGAAGCCCCACGATACCCTTTAGAATATGTATGCGTATGCTTTCTAAACATTGATACACCATGTTGTCCATAAAATTCTATCATTTTATCAAAATGTTCCATTACAATTTCATGTTTTAAATCTTGCTCTATATGTTCATTCCCTGTTTTAAGTTGATGAAATATCCATGGAGCACCAACGGCACCTCTGCCTATCATTATGCCATCTGCCCCAGTATGTTCGAGTACCCATTTTGCTTTTTCATAAGAGTCTATATCTCCATTAGCAATAACCGGAATATTTACAGCTTCTTTGATTTCTCTTATCGCATCATAATCAACAGCAGCTTTAAATTTACCAGCACGTGTTCTTCCATGAACTGCAATAAAGTCTGCACCGCTATCTTCTACGACTTTAGCAATATCAACATGATTTTTTTCTTCAAAGCCAAGTCTTATTTTTACGCTTGTCATATTTTTATTTGATGTGTCTTTAATTGTTGTAATGATTTCACCCATTAGAGGAAGATTCAAAAGAAGGGAACTGCCACTACCATGCCCTACTACTTTTGGAACAGGACAACCGCAATTAAGATCAATAACATCAATGCCTTCTTGATCATTTAAAATTTCTACAGCTTGACGTACAATATCTACATCAGCACCTGCAATTTGTACAGAATAAGGGTCTTCAAGAGAGGACTTTTCAAGCATATGAAACGTTTTTTGTGAGCCATGTGCTAATGCATTTGAGCTTAACATTTCACTTACTGTTAAATCTGCCCCAAATTTCTTCACCACACTTCGAAAAGGAAGATCAGTAAAGCCCGCCAAAGGAGCTAAAACATATAATGGTGTATCAAAGGAGAGATTTTTCATGATTACACAAACAAATAAATACTGAAATTTTTACCACACTCTTTTAGAGCACGATATGCTTTAAAATTTTGATATTCATCTGCTTGAGAATTTTCTAATATCGCATCTGCAGGAGCTATCATTTCTAAATCAAAAAGTGTAAATAAGTAAGCATACATTGCACCTTCATCTTCATCAGAAAGTATTTCAAAGAGCTTCATTCTTTGTTCAGGAATCATTCCTCCTTTTGAGAGAATAGATGAAATTTTCATATAATCTTCTTTATTTAAATCTAATTTTTTAAATAATTCAATAAGCACTTCATTTGATACTTTTAAAGTGTTTTCATCAGCATTAATTCTCGAAAGAATAACATACAATGCTTCTTTAGTTAAAAAACCTTTATATTTTTCAATACTATTTAATGGTGCTTTTTGGACATAATCAATATAAACTTCTGCACATAAGCTATCATCATATTTCGTACAATTTGCAAGAACAGACTCTGCACTTATACTGCCTTTTTTATACTTATTTCTTTCATTTTGTATGACTAAAACATTTTCAGATGGTAAATTATAGGCTTTCAAATCGACAAACTCGCCATTTTTTACATCTTGAATAATTTTTAAAATTGCATCAATTTTTTCATTATTCGTTTTAGCTACGGCATCTCCTACAGGAAAAATTGTACTATTTTCTAAAAGAGTACCAAGAAGTTTATATCTATCCGTTTTAAAAGTATAGCTTCTACCTTTTTTCCCAATATAAGCATCAATAACGGCGTTAATAAGCTTTTCATAATCTTTTTCATATTTACGTAATCGAAAGTTCCCAATCATAGAATAAAATACCATATGCCCTACACTAGCCAAGTAAAGAATAAGCAATGGAATAATTACCCATAAGGCAGTTGAAAGAGAAGGCATTGGGATGCCAAACAAATCAATACTCATACTATCTTGTGTTACATATGCATATACGTACCATCCGACAAAACCTATCCATATGAATGCAGCTATTGTGTATCTTTTAATATACATTATAAATCCCTTATTTAGATTTTTCTACTATTTCTCTACAGTCAATGCAATAAATAGCATGCGGCTTTACTTTTAATCTTTGAAAGCCAATATCGTCCTCACACATTTCGCAAATGCCGTAACCGCCATTTTTTATCTTCAAAAGTGCCTTTTCAATCTCACCTAATTCATGTTTTTGCTGCTCAATTATAGCACTTTCAACCATAGAATTATTATTTGCTGAAGCATGATCACCTTCATCATTTAAGTCTAGTCCACTTATTTCATTAAGTTCTGTACTTACCCTATTAATATTTTTCTCAATTTGTTCTTTACGACTTAGTAAAATTTCTTTAAAATAATTTAACTCACTTGTTTGCACGTATACTTCCCTTTATTTATGATATGGATGGTTACTTAATATAGAAAAACCTCTATATATTTGTTCTAACAAAACTACTTTGGCAATTTTATGGCTCATGGTAATTTTACCCAAGCTAATAACAGCATTGCTTTTATCTAAAATTTTTTTCTCAAAGCCATAAGCCCCGCCAATAAAAAATTTCACGGATATTTTATCATTTAATAGCTTACTAAATTCAAAACTATCGATTAATTTTCCATCAGGATGCAAAGTTACACAAAAATCTTTCCCAATATACGGTTCTAAAGCTTTCGTATATGCCTTTTGTGATGCTTCTGGAGAAACAGCATGTGCTTTTGTAATCTCTTTTGAAAAAATTTCTGTATCTTTTACACTAGCAAAACGTGAAATCATTTTTGTTAAATCTTTATACAAAGGATCATATAATGATCTTTCTTTTTTTGCTATAGAAATAATTTCTACATTCATGAGATCAAACCACTCCCCATCACATTATACGCAACATGCTCAAATTTATCTTCTAACTTCACACCGCCTATAGCTGCTACCGAATGTTTTGATTTTGCTGCTATGGCATCTAACTGCTTGCCAAGAATATTTGAAACATCTTTTTTTGTTGACGTAGACCTATAAGCACCTAAGCCTATGTAATTCAAATCCATTTCATTGGCCTGAAGTACTTCTGCTTCATTATGCGTAGAAATACCCAAAATTTTATCTTCTTTAATGACACTGCGCAAAATTTTAACAGCTTCTGCCACATCTTCGTTTATAGCTTTTAAATCTTCTTGTCCAACATGGACACCATCACAAAAGTCTATAAGTTCATAAGCATCATTTATTATTAAAAAACCGTCATACTGTTTTCGTATTGAAATCAGTTGCTCTTTTATAAAAGCAATATCTGCATTTTTATTTCTATATTGTATGATTTGTGCATTATTTTTTTTTGCAATATCTATGAAAGATTTTAGAGAGATGTTCCTCTCGTCCAACATATTCTGATCACATAACGCATACAACTGCATACTAGTCTTTTTTAAGAAATGTTAGCATATCTGAAAGAGTTTTCTTAAGCTCATTTCTATTTACAATCATATCTATTGAACCATGTTCGAGTAAAAATTCTGCTCGCTGAAATCCATCCGGTAATTCAGACCCAATAGTTTGCTCAATTACTCTTTGTCCTGCAAATCCGACCAATGCACCCGGTTCTGCAATAATAATATCACCAAGATTTGCAAAAGAAGCACTCGTTCCACCCATCGTTGGGTCAGTTAATACAGAGATAAATACAAGATTATGTTTTGCAAGTTTTGCTAATGCAGCAGAAGTTTTGCTCATTTGAAGCAATGAGAATGTCGATTCTTGCATTCTTGCACCACCAGAGGCACTCAATATAATCAAACCACATTTTTTTTCAATTGCACGTTCAGCTGCACGAACTATCTTTTCTCCTTCTACAGAGCCAAGAGAACCACCCATAAATGCAAAGTCAAAAATAACAAGCTCTACGTCAACACCATTCATTTTACATTCGCCACTTACTACTGACGACTTTCTTCCTGTCTTTGTATAAGCTTCTTCAAGTCGTTTTTTATAAGATTTTTTATCTACAAACTTTAGCGGATCAATTGGTTCCAATGAAGCGTCATATTCAACAAAAGTATCTTCGTCTGCTAACATTTTCAGTCTTTCGTTCACGCCGATTCGTATGTGATAACCACATTTTGGACATACATAATTTTGATTTTCAACTTCTTTGTAATACATTAAAGAATGACATGATTTACACTTAATCCAGTGTGA
>Ga0114934_10002454_pt1 | contig 11841 bp, 13 predicted proteins | sample 4SBtaG_2_FD_99695 | JGI IMG/M metagenome (GOLD analysis project Ga0114934, IMG submission 99695) | Deep subsurface microbial communities from Kolumbo volcano to uncover new lineages of life (NeLLi) - 4SBTROV10_white metaG | ecosystem: Environmental > Aquatic > Marine > Volcanic ...
ATTTTTTGTGAGCAACTCACGTTGCCATTTACTATTATTATACACTAATTTTCAGTATCTAGCAAACCTTTTTCAATCAAAATCTGTTTATTTTTCATGTGGGCAGCTTCTAGGTCATCTTTGCTACCACCATAATATTCTACGGCGAAGCCATCTGCAATCATTCTTTTGTTAATACTTGTGTCAGGGTCAGCGTCTTGACCTGCCTCCCAAATGTTTCCAAGTATTCTTCCAAACTTACCTCTGTCCAAAGATTCTATCATAATTGTAGAACCTACAGGGCATTTATCAACAACGTATGCTTTAGATAATAATCCCCGTTTTTTTTCTTCTAGGTTACGGGTTCTAGACTCAGGGGTATCTATTCCCATCAGTCTAATCCTCTGCTTATATAAGATGACGTTAAATCCCAAATGGATATTTACATCTATTGTATCTCCATCAATTATTTTTACTACATCGGCTTTATATGTGTACATATTTATCTCCTTGTTTTATTTCCACATCAGAATCAGTTTCTATCCATACCCTCGCTCCACACGATAAAGGTTTAGATGGGGAGTATATTATTTCACTATCTCCTTTAATTTTAACATTATCTGCATAATGAACCTTTTTGTAAGTACGTACTGCTATTACAGGTTCTTGTGTTATATGTTTAGTGTTACTTTTAATTTTATGTTGATTTATATGGATTCGTTTTTTCATACTAAAGCTTTTCTGGCTTTTCTACGTTCTTGTTTACGTTTTCTAAGCCAACACGCTTCACATCCATGACCATGACGTGATATTGCGTTTCGTTTTACATTTATTTTTCCGCCACAATCGTAGCACTTAGTCCAATTTTTTCTACTCATTAAATAAAACCTTTTTCTTTTCTTATCTTTTGGATTATTTTGAACACTGTCGCATCTGCATATTTATTAAGTTTATGCTCCATATCAAAATCACCATTAGGTAGTTTTGGGTAATCTTTTACTCTTTCTATGATACGTTCTTTATGAGTCTTACCACAATACACGCATGCACCCGTCATAAATCCATTAACAGATTCAGGTGCTTGCCTTTCTTTAAAACTATATTTACATACATTAGGAGGGCTACATTTAAGTTCCTCTAAAGTTTTAATACCGTCATTAGTTTCTACATAACTTTTAGTTTTTGATATCTTCATGTTTTATTTCTCCTTTTTCCCCATTTAAAAATTATATCAGATAATAGTGTAACAGACTTTTTATTATTTGTGTAGTCTTTAAACTTTTTTTTATTCTTTTGTTTTTGTTCTCTACGTTGCCATTTATCTTTCATATTAATATTATACCACAGAAATCAAAATATATGATATACTAAGGGTGGAAGGGTGGGTTTAGATACTTTTAATACATAGACTTTACTAGTATAATATACTTATGAATTATAAACTTTCTAACCTTATATACAAACTTATTATCTTTATAGAAGATATATGGAATTTTCTCAAGTCAAAACTTTTCGATAAATAATTTTCTAAGTATAATAATAATAGGTATGCATTTTATTTGGGAAAAGAATTATTACAGATGGGAGTCAACTTTATCGATACGGAATAAAGTAGACTCCCTCTATCCCATTAGAAGGAGTTAAGAAACGAATGACCACGGAAAGCCTAATAAAAATAAGTGTACTAGTAGCTCTTATATTAGCTCTTATGTTAATTTTAGGAGAACTTTACAGTTAGGAGTAAACTCACATGAAAAAATTTAATTTAAAATCCAAACTTAAAAAACTAGGGAATAGTTTACTAGGTTTATTCACGTTTCTTACAGTTGTTACTGGGGGAGTGGCACTAACGACTACTTTAGTACATCCAGTTGATTTATGGTGGAGTATAGCACCAATAGAAATCAATTACTTTAATTACATTATTACCTACACAATGGTAATAGAGTATTTAGAATTTTTACAACTATACTATTGGTACTCTGTAGGAGCATCACTTGGAGCAATTGTATTAGGATTAGCAGTTCAAATTAGAAGTATAGCAGGTCTTAAAAAAGTTCCAATGGCAATTGTACGTTCACCAATAACATTGTATCAAGATGTTAAAAACTTTAGAGATTGGTTGTTTGCTAAGATAGAATATCTAAATGGTGAGTCAGCTAAGTGGAGAAGATTCTTTACAGTTATGAAATCTCCATATTCACTTCTTAGAGCTTTCGGATTAAATCCTCAAATGGCTATTGGTTTATTAGTAGCTGGTGGTACTGCATCAACAGCAGTAGCAGTTAATGAATTAGTAATTGAAAGAAGCTTTGCTAATGGTTCTCCGGGAATATACGCTGCTCCATCAGAATTTCCTGATGAAACATTAGAGAGAGAGATGGCGTGGAGAAAAGATAATCCACAAGACAATACGTTAAGAATTGTACTTGGAACTACTCCAGTTGAAGAAATAAACATTTCTAATGTGTCAATCGGAACTGCATACACTGGTTCAGCACTACCGTCAGGTAAGGCAGAAGCAATATTAATTGAAGGTAAATCAGGTCAGTCTGCTCGATTAGAAATAGGTGAATTAATGTTTGATAGAAATACCTGTAAAACTTTGACGTTATCAGACGTTAAGGCACATAAGATAGTAATTAAAGATAACATTGCTGACGGATTAAGTATTGCTCAGACTCTTACAAGTACACTTAGGAATCTCAGAGTATCTGGGGGTAACTTTATGGCGGACTTACTCCAGACTGAGGGTGGAACTTATGACCGAATTTGGTTGGACACAGGTATACTATCATCTGGAAACGCTAAAATAAATAAACTAGAACTAAGCAACATAGTATCAACAGGTGGTACATGTGTAATACGTCAAGCAGATATCGGTGTTTTAACAATTCAGTTTTCACAAATTGGACACGACAGTAACTTAGCAACTAAAGAATTTACTGTTCAATCTAGTACGGTTGCAAGTATATGGGAAGTTAATAATAACCTAGAAGTCTTATTATCAGAACCTACACCGCCGGGACAGGTTAACCCATAATGGAAAATTTGAAGAACATGAAAGTATCAATAGGTCTAGTGATAGCAATTATTGTTCAGGCATTTGGACTTATTTGGTATGTAGCTCAATTGGATAGCACAGTTACTAATTTAGATACATCTGTAACATCTATTCAAGAAGCTCAAACTACTGTAGATATCGCAGTGCTTCAAGCTGATTTAGAAAATCTAAAAAGGCTAGTAGAAGATTTAAACTTTGAATCTATAGAAGATAAAAACAAACAAGTATTAGAAGCTGTTTGGGATATGCAAGAAAAGATATCAGCTCTTGAAACTAAAGACGCTGTTATAGAAAACGAAATGAGGACTATTATGTCAGACCATTCAGGGTTTAGTGATGTCCTTAAACAATTAAATCTAGCAGGCTATGGAGACTCTAGAACATACGGAGATTACGACTAATGGAAGTACAGGTAGGAAAAACTAAATATAATATAAGCATGGGTGCAGTTATCTTTTTCTTTTCTATGTTAGTGACTGTAATTGGTGGGTATCTTACTTTGCAAAATAATATTACAAATATGCAGGAAGATATTGTTACATTACAAGCTCAAGTAAAAGAGGTTCAGGATAATAGTGGTGTAACCAGTATAATAGAACTTAAAGGAAAATTAGATACGGTAGGAGTTACATTGGATTACCTTGAAAAAACACTAGACCAATTGGATGCATCTATAAGATAGAATATGGATATACAAGTAGGCAAAAATAAATACAAAGTTACGCTTACTTTAATTATTGCAGTAGGAGCAATTCTTGCATCAGCTATAAGTTGGTTTACAATGATACAAGTAAATATGGCTACTATGCAAGAAGAAATAAATTCTTTAAGTAAAATTATAGAAACTCAAGAATCTAGAGTTCAAGCATGTTTAGACGTGGTTGATGACTATAATGAATTATTAAAAAGATTAAAATAAAAAATAATTAAGGTTTAGAAAGATTAATAATGGTTTCGAGTTTAGGAAAATTTAATAAGTTTATAAGTAAAGATGAGTGGGATGATTTAGGTAAATATCACGAGCCTAACCCAAACCATATGACACCCGGATATGGTCCAAAGAATAATACGACTGGTAAAACATATCATAAAGAGACAGGTGATTTTAATCATGCATACAAATCATTTGAAACTCAACCTCACTCAGTTACTTTTAACTATGCAGGCGGAGTTACAGGAGTACATCATAATCATTATACTAAATCTGACCATTTAGGTCAACAAGATTATCATGTAAATCAAGCTCAGAAAGCGACAAACCCAAGTGTGGCATCAGGGCACGAAGCAGCGGCAGAAGCTCATGGATATCAAGCTAGAAATATGGTGCAACCCGGACATGATACATTAACGTCTAGTAGAGTGGAGTCGCATCACGCTGGTAGATATGATGACGGACCACATCTTCCATGGGTTGGAAAAGCTGATACAAACTCATACAGAAAAAAATTATTAAGTGACCCTGATATACTTCCTCCAAAAGGTCAGACTAAAGAAGAAGTTGTTGATGGTATGATTAATCAAAAAATTAGACAACGAAAAAATAATAAAAGAGCTAATAATTTATTGAATGCTGAAATAGCAGACCCCGGAGGAGGAAGTAAAGCTGGAGGAGATTCAGCTATGTTCAGACTAACTGAGTTTGTTCAAAAACCTATAGAAGCTGCAGATGATGACCTACCTCCTATGTGGGGAAAGCCTACAGATAAACATGTTCAGAAAGCTAATAGATTAATCGAATACTTAACTCTAGACCCAGATAAAATTAAATTAGATGAGCCTCCTAAACATAAAAGTAAAATACAATCACAAGAATTACAATTTATTAAAAACAATTCTGAAAAATTAAAAGATGAAGAATTTATGGATGAGGTTAATATTCAGGATGAAGATTTATCTGAACCTTTCTTTAGATATCTAAGAGACAATGATTTACAGATTGATAAAGATTTAATGCACCAAATTAATAGAGATACATCTACATTGGTACATAAATTAAAAATATTATATAATAGACCTAGACCTCATCAGGTTGATGATGGGATAAAAGAAATAGACAATGTTGGAGGTAAATCTCCATCGTATCCTTCTGGACATTCTACGAATTCTTACGTTATGGCAGAATATTTGTCGAATAAGTTCCCAAAACATGCAGAAGAATTACGAAAAATTGGAACAGCTATAGGATTAAATAGAGTTATCGTAGGGTTACATTTCCCTACTGACCATACAGCTGGCATCAAATTAGGGCAACAAATAGTTAGAGGTATTCCGGGAATGAATGATGTTAAAAAATCAGATGCATTTATGGATGAATTATTTAAATATATGAAACATAGAGAAGAACTATTTAAAGATATGACTCAGATAGGGGGTCAAGATATTTTAGCAGATGCAGGTATTAATAAAGAAGATGAAGCAGAACAATTACCAACTCTACCAGAAGTAGGAGGTGAACCAAAACCTATTCCTCCAGCTCCACATGTGGTATCAGCAACTCCTCCTCAAGGAGACCTCCCTAATATAGGGACTAATGGTCTTGGTAAACTACCTCCCAATGGAATTTATGTTAGTCAAGAGAAACCTCCAAAAGATAGTAAAATATATCAAACTAAGGGTGGAGCTTCTTACTGGATACCTGATGAAAATCATCACTGGTCTACAGGGGGAGAACATGGTTCGCCTTACCATCCAGAAGGTGAAGAGCATGGAATAGGATGGGGGGATAGTGACGTTACTTATACTAAAGTGTTACCTGAAGGAGTTATACCAAAAGATATTGTACATACTAATAAAGATGCTTTACATGAAGCATCTGGTCAGAGAACAATACCTATAACTACTAAATTTAGTGATGACGAACTTAAAAATGGAATAAAAACTCCATATACAATGAAACTTCCGGGAGGACTTAAAGTTAATGGGAGTGATACTCTTAAATATTCAAAAGGATTTTATGCTGATAAAAATAGATTTTGGGTGGTTGTAGAAGGAAAACAAAAAGATGGGTCACCTGTTAGACAAGCATTTTATACAAGGTCAGGAAGAGGAGGTACTGAAGGACCTTCTGGAAGAGGTTTATTTGTACCTATAGATGGACATGCTCTTGGTTGGTATGCTAAAACAAGACATTTTTACGCTGCATCACCAACAGATACTACTAAGGAAGATTGGAAAAAAGGACATTTAATTTTACCTGAACATATGCAAAGATATGGTAACGATACATTAAAAGTAATTGGAAGAACATTAGATGCAATAGGTAGGACAAATATTGGGGGTCATGAAGATGCTAGTAAAGATAAAGCAATAAAAGAAAAAAATATGGCTTTTCCGAGAGAATATTCAAAAAAAGATGAAGTTCAAGAAGATATGAAGAATATTAATAAGTTAGTCGGAAGCAGGCATGCTTTAAGTTTTAACGAATATTCAGATAGCAAAACATATAAAGACACTTGGAGACATTACAAAAACTTGATAAGTCAGTCCCGCCGACATAATAGTATCCCTCAACTATCACCTGAAGGAGTAAAAAAACAAAACGAAATGATAGCTAAAAAAACATTAGAAATAGTAGACAAAGACCCTAAAGGTTTAGCTGATATGTGGAGGATGGATACTGGAGAAGATGAAGCAGCAGGGTTAAGTAATGAACAAATGGTGAAGTATAGAAATTATTTTATAGACACATATATGGGAGGAGATAAGAAAAAATTTAATAAATTTGTGGATGAGCATCTAGATGGTAAATTATATGAAAGTGGTAAAGAATATCCAGATGTTACTAAACAAATGGAGAAACATACTGAAGAATATCATACAGTAGAGCACATCTCTGAAGAAAAACCATTTAGCATGGATGCTGCAAAAGAGTCTTTAGATGAACAACTAGAACAAATTAAAAATAAAATTGAAACGGGTGATTACAACATAAAGAAATCAAATGATATATTTTTATTAAAAGCAGATTTTAAATTTCCTACACAAGAAGAATTTGAAGGGCAGATTAAAACAAAGGGTCAGTATAAAAAATTTAAAAATAATCTTTTAGATTCCTTGAAAACTGCTCATGATAATAATCCCGGAACCGTAGACCAACAGGCTATTGATGATTTAGAATATTATCTAACCGATAAAGATGAACTTGAGTGGAATATAGATGATAGATATCAAAAACTTACTGAGGTTATTGAAGGTAAAGAAGACTCTGGCGTACCTAGTCTTTCAGATGCTTTTAGTAAATTAAATATTCAAGACACTGATGTAAATAAAGAAAAGCCAATTAATGAAAATAAAGAAGAAGCCGAAGAGCCAATTAATGAAAATAAAAAGCAGGTTAATGACAATAGAAAAAAGGAAAAAAAGAAAAATACAGGTGGGGGTAGTGGTAAACCAGACCCAAAACTACCAGATGCGATTAACGATGAGCATGCAGGAATATTAAAAAATATGAAAAAATATCAGAAACAGATTATTAGACATGTAGATGCGTTTGCAAATGAAAAAGGAGAACCGCATCAAAAACAAAAACATATTGACAATTATAATACTGCTAAAACAAATTATGATAATGCTATTGAAGCTGAAAAAAACTTAGAGGTAGTAGATGGTAAAAAAGTAAAAGGAAGTACAAAACTAGGAAAACAATTTAAAAACTTTATGGATGCTCATAATAAAGCAGAGTATAGACAGCTTCCAAAAGAACCTACGTTAAGTTCAAGTGAAGATTCAGAAATGAAACATAGACAACGAATGATAGACCATGCAGAGGAAAATGGCTTATTTAAAATATATCATGATGCTAATCATGGTTCACCATTAGATAAATATCATAAGCAACGAGGCAAATCTAAAGCTGAATTGCTTGATATGCCTACTAATAAATTACAATCAGCTCTAAAAAGTGCTGACAAAATTAAAACATCAACTGAGGCAGAAGCAGCGGCAGCAGCAGCTGAAGCAGCTGAAGCAGCTGAAGCAGCTGAAGCAGAAGAAACAGGACCAAGTAAAGCTGAAATTAGAGAAAAAAGAGATGAAGTAATGAATCAAGTTCAGAATATTAGTGATAAATATTTTACTGTAGATAATGAAGGAAAGTACCAACTTAAAGAAGATATAGATAAACATGATGTAATTACAGGAATGCGTGAATTGAAAAGAGTAGCAGAAGAGAGTTGGGTAGGAGAAGATAGTAAATTTAACAGAGATAAAGATGGAAATATCCCTAAGACTGGAGGAGGTAAAATAAAAAACAGAAAAAAAATATTACCTGACGCAGAATTCAGTAGGTTATCTGGTCTTGGAGCGTCATTACGAACTCAAGGGTTAATGGATAAATTTGGTTTTTCTGAAGAAGAATCTGATAAGATAACCCAGAATATAAAAGAAGAATATCTAAAGTATGGGGAAGACTTTATGAATCCAGATACTGATAGGGGAAAAGAACATGCTCAAATAGCTAGTAGGGATGATTTTGAAGCGTCTGAAGCAGGTCATAAAGCTCATGAAGAAGCAGGAGCATCTAGACTTAAAGATGGGATGTTTAGTGATAACGAACTATATACAAATGACGATGCTAAAGATATGCAAAGACACAGAGACCATTCCAAAGAAGATGAAGAAAATTTACGAGCTCAACATAACAAAGATGGTTTAAGTGAAGCCGAACAAGAACAACAACGAATAGATGAAGGACTTCCACCTCTAGGTTCTATTCCTCCTACATACAAGGATGAAGAGGGTAATGATGTAACTGCGAAATGGAATCCAGAAACTCACAGATGGATAAGACCTTCTACTTTAATGAGTGGTTCTTCAGGAGGTTCAGGTCATTTTGATACTATGAATAATGATGGCTTTATGCACTTCGATGAGGGTGAGTTTGATAAATTAATGGGGTTTAATACAGCTAATATGCTAGAAGGAGGGGTCAGAACTACCAACAATGGACACATAATAGTACATAAAGATAAAGACGGTAATTTAAATCTACATGCTAATACCACAAACACCGATAAATATCTCAACAATACCTTAAATACTGGTAAGGGAGTTAAAAATTTAAACCAAGCTAAAAGAGGTGCTCAAGTCAATAATTTAGTTCAGACTATTCTAAACGATAGAGAAGTTAATCCATCTAGACCCGGAAAAAAGAACGTATATGAATCAGGGACAAGACTTCAAACCGCATTTGGTGCAACACCCCTTAGAATTAAACGGGGTAAAGCTAAAGGTATGGTAGGTAGAAGGGGTTCTGTAGAAGTTAAAGATAGAACTAATAGACCAGTACAAACAGAAACTACACCAACTCCTATTTTCCCTAAAAAAATACCTATAGGGTCAGCTTCAAGGGCTCTTAGAAGAATTACAGATTCTGCTAGTAATGCTATTAGAAATAGAGATTCTAATAAATTAGAGGCTAGAGCTAGAAAATATATTAAACAACAAGGTAGAAAACCAAAGTTAGACTACAGTAATCCTATAACTGCAGCTAGGTTAGATAAATTTACTCCTGAACAGAGAGAGCAGTTAAAACAAGTTATAGATGTTTCAGGGAACTGGAATTAGGAGTATAATATAAATATGAGATATATAAAAAAAGATTATAGTAAATTAGTAGATGTAAGAGCTCTTCAAAGAATTTTAGATGATACAGGATATTCTGATGGTAAAAATACCGAAGGTATAAACGTGTCAAATTCTAAATTTACCAGAAAGAAAAAACTTACTAAAAATAATATTACTAAAACCCCAGTACAGAATATTAGAAATGCTTATAAGGCATTAAATAAATTTACTGAAGATAATTTAAATTTATATAAAGACCATATGTCTATACCTCCTCGTCAAGGATTGGTATGGGATGCAATGAAACATAGATGGACTAGACCTGAACAAGCAGGTAAAACTGTTACTGAAACTCAAGGTAAAAAACGTATTAGGGGTACAGGTACAGGTACTCACCAAAGAACTATTGGTAGTAAAACAGGTATGAAAAGATTTGAAGCACAAAGGAAATTTAGAGAAGCGGGTGAAAGAAGACATAAGACAACACATAGACAAGGCACTAGTCTAAAAAGATTTTTAGCTAGACATAGAAGGAGAAAGTAGATATGAAATTAAACGACTTTATAAAACAGGAATCAGTTTCTAAAAAATCTAACTATCAAGTAGTAATAGGTAATAGCCCTAAAGAACAAGAGCTTACAAAAGTAGCTGGTAAAGTTGAAGGACTTTCTGGAGAACTACAACAATTACAAGAAAATTACGATAAAGTTGTTGAAGAGAATAAATTTCTAAAAGGACAAGTTAAACGTACTCAAAATGAAATTGATGAAGTTAAAGGCAAATTAAAAAATGCTGATGACTTAAAAGTACAATTACTTGAAAAAGAAAACAGACTTACAGATGTATTAGAAGAAAGTCATGAACTTACAATCAAAGAGAATACTAATAAAAACAAAATTAAAGATTTAGAAACTAGATTAAATAATAAAACTGGTGAGTTTGAAGTACAAGAACAAGCACATAAAAATCTTAAACTTGAATTAGAGTCTGTGACATCTAAATATAATGGAATTTCTAGTGAATTAAATCGTATTAAAGATTTTTCAGAAAAGACCCAAGATGAGTATAATAAGACTAGAGATAGAAATACAGTTCTTATGCGAGAAAGGGAAGACCTCTCTAGATTAAAAACTGAATTTGAAGTCAAGTCAATCCGATTAGGAGATGAGTTAAATAAAGCTCAAAAAGTAAAAAGAATCTTAGAAGATAAATTGGTAAAACTTACCAATGTAAATATCGATACAGAAAAAGACGCAATTAAGTCAAATAACCTAAGTATTAAACTTAAAAAAGATTTAGGTAAGGTGATTGATAATAAAAATAAATTAGAGTCTGAATTGGTTGATACTAAGAAAGACGTAGAAGATTTATCTAATATAACTCACGCGTACAAAAAACAAATAGAAAAAGAAAGACATGAGTCTATGGAATGGAACATTGCTAAACAAGAATTAAAACTAGGTAATGCTAAAACGTATTCTAATAAGATAGGATTTGGCTCTAACCCATTTTTTAAATTAGCTCAGGAGAAATAATATGCCAAACTTTCGACAAGAAATAGAATTATTACAGAACTATTCAAAACATAAAACTTTTACCTATACCACAACTGGTGACTCTGCAGCAACAGCTTTAGATATAGCATCTAATTTTGAAGAAGTAAACAAAGTTTCCTTTGTTGTTGAACTTGGAGATGCTTATATAGCATTTGATGAAACTGCAACTTCTTCTAATATGTTAATCCCACAAAATGAAGGATACTCTGATTCCGGTATTTTTCTAAATGATAAAATATCAGTAATTAATGCTACTGGTGGCACTAATGTGCGAGTTAGAGGAATCGCATGGGGGAGATAATTAATGCCAATTGGACAAGGTGCTAGAAATAATATAAATTTAGGAAGTCTTGGAAGAAGTCTTTTATTTGATACTAATATTAAAGCAACTACTATTGATGAAGATATTTTTTCCGACCAAGAGGCGTTAACATCTATTGATGACTCAGATAGAGTATTAATTTTAGATGTATCCACAACCCCAGATGAAGTTAAATATATAACTGTATCTAACTTTACTGCTGGATATCCTGTTTTAACAGGTAGCACTGATAACACTCTAGTAACAGTTACAGGTTCTGAAGCAATTGCTGGAGAAGCTAATTTAACATTTGATGGGACTGGTATATTACAAATAGGAGCAGCATCTAATATAGAACCTAGATTAGATTTATTAAA
>Ga0114934_10002455_pt1 | contig 11840 bp, 26 predicted proteins | sample 4SBtaG_2_FD_99695 | JGI IMG/M metagenome (GOLD analysis project Ga0114934, IMG submission 99695) | Deep subsurface microbial communities from Kolumbo volcano to uncover new lineages of life (NeLLi) - 4SBTROV10_white metaG | ecosystem: Environmental > Aquatic > Marine > Volcanic ...
AGCTGAAAAATCTGGTGCAAAAATAATAAATTGGGTACAGACACTTCATACAGACGGAGAAGCATAAATAATGAGTGAACTATTTTTAAAACGCTTATATAAATTTCCTTGCCAAAAACCCGGATGTTCAGCTAAAGCTGATGTAGAATTGGTACGTCCTATAGAGAATCAAGAAGAGGAAAATATAGGATATTATTGTGAACCCTGTGGAAGAAAAGCTTTGAAAAAACAACGCCAACTTAATAAATTTAGTATATCAAGAAGATAATATTATGAAAATGACACCTGAAGAACGGGCAAAACGATTTTTACAAATTCAAAAACATTTTGAACAGGGAGATGTTGATTCAATATTTAATGAGCAATTAAAGACTCTTGTTGAAACTGACATTACGATTATAGATCGTATCAGCCCCCGTAAAACTGCTGTATTTTCAATGATTACTGCAGCTATTTTAAGTGGGGGGCTTACGTTCCAAACCACGCAACATATGTATTCAACAGCCTTAGCGTTGGGTTTTCAATTAGGTCATGATTATGTGGTTAAATATGAGGCTATTCCCGATGAAGAAGTTGATTTAGATGCTATCGAAAATCTTCTAGATTTTGATCTGGAGGAAGATGAATAATGCCTCCATATTTTTTAAAGCTTCGAACATCTCCGTGGCTTCCTGAATTTAACTGGATTAAAACTGTAGAGGAAACCGCTGATCAAATTAATAAACCTCATAAAGATTATCCTAATAAAGTAAGTTTAACACAAGAACATATACTTGGTCTTGGAAATTATTTTACGTCTATAATTGGTAAACGAGCTTTGCAAGGGTTATCTCAACCTCCTGAAATTACTTCTAGATATTTACAGGCATTACATGGGGAGCTTTTTTCCGATCTGGGAGAATTGGCAGCTTGTTGGCGTACAGAGGATGTAGAAATAATGAATTCATATCGTCCTCCGAAACCCGAAATGATTGAGCAATACATGGTACAACTGGAAATGTTATATGAAGATAAAGAAATAACAATTGACATGCTCATAGATTGGTACACAGATTTTGAAACTATTCACCCTTTCCATGATGGAAATGGGCGTGTTGGGGGAACCTTAGTAGCCGTTTATTCCCATTTTTTATATCCCGAAAGGGGTTGGTTTACGGCACTTCAATAAGATGAGGATCAAATGGTTAATAGAGAATATACTACACGAGAATTAGTAATACAATATAGAAATGAAAACCCTAGAATTCGAGGCAGCACCCTGTCAAAACTTATAGGAGTTTCAAAAAGTAGAATTCGGGCCATCTTACTTGAAGAAGGGTTACCAACTAAAGTTACTAAACTTCCTGTATTCTGTAATCAGTGTAATGTAGAAGAGAGACAAAAAGGACGTAATTTCTGTTCCTCAGAATGTCGAGAGAATTATTATTATATTGAAGTTTATTGTTTAGAATGTAGAGCTAAAAAAAGAGTGATTAAAACTCTTTATTTCCGAAATATAGGAAATTCCCGAAAACAATTTTGTAGTCACTCATGTAGATATACATGGTATTGGAAGCATGAACCAGCAAGAATGATGGTATAGAAGGGAGAAATATAGTGAATGAAATTAATAAAGTAACTGATGATATTTTAAATCAGATACATAAGATAAATGAAACCTCACAGCAAATAGTATTAGCTACTACTGGATCAGGTCATTCGGCTGCGAGTTGGCTATTAAGTTCACCCGACGCCTCTAAAACTATGCTTGAAGTTATTATTCCTTATAGTAGTACGGCTCTGACTTCCTTTTTAGGTTTTGAACCTAAGGAAGTAGTAAGTCAAAAAACATCTTGGGAAATGGCTCTAAAAGCATATAACATAGCCATGAAGGAAACAAATTTTCCTGTAGGGGTTGGGTGTACAACTGATATTACTTATACCACTCATACAGCGAAAATAATTATTTCTGTATGGACACCAGTAAAAACGGTGATTTTCAGAATTTATACATCTAAGAATACACGAACACCTGCTGAAGAAGAAAGATTTATAAGTTATCTTATTTTAATTGCTATTTCACAAGGAATTGGAATTGAAAATAAAGAATTAAAGATAGGTATACTTCCTGGAGATTCTTTTGAAAGAGAAGAAGTACTTCCCCCTAGATTTACCCTAGAAAAGGGAAGCGAGTAAAAATGACTGAATTATCAGATAGAATGAGAACTTATGAGCAACAAGAAACTAGTAGTGTGTTTATGGAACACCTACCAATTCTAGCTCGCATGGATGGAAGAGCTTTTCACCGTTTTGCTAATAAATTACAACGTCCTTATGATCCTGTATTTCATCAAATGATGATCGAAACTGCAGCTACTCTTTTATGGGAAACGGGAGCCCAGATCGGATACACTACAAGTGATGAAATTACTCTCTGTTGGACATTACAAGACCCCAAGTATCAAATGATGTTTGGTAGTAATAAACAGAAATTAATTTCTTCTCTCGCCTCTATGACTACTGCCTTTTTTGAATTACAAAAATTTCGACAGGATAGTTCCGTGTTTATTGAAAATACTGGGGCTCCGTGTACCTTTGATGCCCGTGTCTGGACTGTCCCTAATGTTCAAGAAGCTCTTAATAACTTTAAATGGAGAGAGGCAGAAGCAATTACGAATAGTATTTTGGCGTCTGCGAGGACTCTATATTCCCAAAAAGAATTAAATGGTATATCCTCAGATGAGCAACAAAAAATGATGTGGGTAAAGGGTTTGGATTGGTCTGCTTATCCAGCCGATTTTAAGCGTGGTACGTATTTAATAAAGGATACTATTACCATAAATTTTAATGCAGAGCCTGAAGATATTGAAAAATTACCCTTGCTCCACGAAGCTAGAGAAAACTCTAATTTAGAAGTTGTCCGTAATGTAGTTAAGACTTTAGACCTTCCTCCCCTGGATAATATTACGAACTTAGAGGATGTTTTACTACATGGCATGGAACCGATTCCAGTAGATTAACTAAAGTATTTGCATCATTTATATAATAGGAGTATAATATACTTAATACAAATACACTATATTGAGGTAAATAATTAATGATTAGTACGATTCTCTTTATTGCCGTAATTCTTCTTGTTTTAGGGCTTCTTCTTAAGTTTGATGGGACTCGTGATAGATCACAATCACCGTATGAGAAACAGTATTATAAGAACTTTCAAGATGAACTTAACAAAGAAAAAGATAAGAATCTATATTTATAAGAGAGGCTATAATGCAACAAATAGAGTATAAGGAAAGCCCAAGCCCTCATGTAGTAGTTAAGAATTTTTTACCTTCCCCTGCTGCTAGAGAGTGTTTGGCAGAAGCTCAATGGTTAGAACCTGTATATCAAGAGGCAACCGTTATGGGAGAATGGGGAGGAAAATATGATGATGGTTGTGAAGAGTGTGTAGCTTATCGTAATACTTATAGAAAAGGAATTAGACAAAATAAAGTTGTTTATTTAGATGATCACTATAATAATACTACGAGTGAACGTCAGAGATATCAAAGTAAACTTTTAGGGCATTTAGAAACGGCTTTGACACAGAAAAATATACAATCTGAGTTTAATCGTTTACCACATCTATTTCCTTTAATTAGTAAAACAACTCATATGGAAACTATATTAAGTTCGTATGGGAAGTGTGATTTTTATGGATGGCATGTAGATGGTATACCAAACTCTCCAGCTTCACGAATGATCACATGTGTACTCCATTTTAATACTGAACCACAACAGTATGAGGGGGGAGAATTGATCCTAACAGGAGACAGTCTTAGTGATAATTTACCATATTCCCCAGAACATAATACTGCTATATTTTTTGATTCTCACAAGACTGTTCATGCCGTAGATGAAACTACCTTTGACGGAGATTTTAAAGATAGTAGATTTTCTATTAATTTGTGGTTAGGCTTTTCCTCTAAACGAGAGGAGGGTGACACGGAATTTAATTTTTCCCATAAATATAGATAAAAAGGAGGATATTATGAACATTAAATTATGGCCTCAAGACCCAGATTGTTCATGTGAAGAATGTACATGTGACCAATCATCTTTTGGTGAAAAAAGAGAATGTGATTGCATGAAATGCGATTGTGAAAAATGTCATCAAGAAGAGGAAGGATGCTTAGGATGTGGATCAGCATGTGCAGACTGCGAGCCACAAGTTTGAGAGGCTGAAATAGCCTCTAGTTAGGAGGATAATCCAATGGCGCATATAGAACTTAATAAATTTCCTATGATTGGGGAATTTGATAATATTTTTACTACCCACTTAACTATTAATCCCACCATTACAGATTCTATTATACGAACTATAAAGGATGGGGGTGATAAACAAAATAGAGCCTCCAATGTTAAAGCAAGTATTATGACTGATTGGAAAATGCAGAATGAACCTGGGTTTGTAGATTTAGAAAAAGAAATAGCTAGTATAGTAAACTATTTACCTAATGTACTTGAAATAAATCACCCTGATGGGGGCGTATTTAGTCATAGGATGGAAATTAGTGATATGTGGGGAATGTGTTATAAAAAGAATGACTATACTGACGTTCATAATCATTGGCCTACTGTATGGAGTGGGGTTTTCTATTTAGATATACCTACTGATTATGCTGGAACTTTATTTTTTCCCACCTTAGAGCATAATATTGAACCTGTAACAGGTCAATTGGTAATTTTTAGTGGGTCTACATGGCATGGGGTAAAAACTCTTCAAAGTAATGGTGAACGGTTAGCCATATCGTTTAATTATAATATCCCCTACGTCTAATTATAATATGTTATAATATGAATTTGTCAAAATAATATGGGAAGAATGAATAAATAAGGGAGGATATATGAACGTAGAATTAGTTGATAGTTTAGGGACTGATTTAACAGTAGTGAATGCAGCGAGAGTTTCTTTTAATAAACATAGTACTGAAATGGGTGTAGGGGATGAGAAACTAATTAAGTATCTTGCAGAACATGGTCACTGGACTCCCTTTGGACATCCCCAGTTACAATTTAGAATATCAGCCCCCATTTTTGTGGCTAGACAACTGGTGAAACATCAAGTAGGGTTGGTATGGAATGAAGTTAGTAGACGATATGTCGATGATGAGCCCAAGTTTTTTAATGTTGGGCCAGATGGCTGGAGAGGTAAACCTGTTGATAAGAAACAAGGATCGGCAGGAAAACTTAAAATTTTAGTAGAATTAGAAAAAGAGATTATTTCTACAACCACTCATTGTAAAATGTTATATAAAGAGTTGTTAGAACAAGGGGTAGCTCCTGAACAAGCTAGAATGATTCTTCCTTTATCTATGTATACAGAGTGGTATTGGACAGGCTCATTAGCTGCTTTTGCCAGGATATGTAATTTACGAATGGAGCCCGATGCTCAGGAAGAAACACAGGAAATTGCTCGACAGATATCTGTTGAGTGTGCTACAAAATTCCCAATAAGTTGGAAGTATTTAGCCCATTATAAGCAAGAAGAGGTTTAATTTAAGAATATGTTTATAGCATTAACACCAAAAAGAGCTTTAGAAAAAAATGAAAAAGGAAAATTTTTAGTTCCGATCAGCATTGATGTAGGAGAAGTACATTCCTTTTATATTCCAATGTATGATACCTTTGAGGAAGCCTTTAAACTTTTTCCGAATAGTATTATTTTAGAGTTACCTATTACTGCAGAAGATACGTCTGAACTTCAAATCTATGTTGCAGGAGTTACGACTACCGTAGAAGAAGAATTAGATATTAACGATGAGTACCCAAAAGTAGAAGAAGACGATATTACAGTTGAACAATTATCATATTTAGGACGAGAAGACAGTGTATATAATGAGGACATAAATCTGTTTCGGGCAACTGAAGAAGATTTAGTAAAGTCAAAAACATGGGGTGAAGCCATCTATGCAGGAGATAGTGCGCAAGAACCTGATGGAGTTATTCCACCCCCTTATAATGTAAAAGACTGGGATAAGTATGGACATTTATTACTTCCTGGGGAAATGGTAGTAGTTACGGAAAAGATTCATGGAGTCCAAGCCCGTTTCAGTATGTATGATGGACAACAATACTGCGGTTCTCATAACCAGTGGAATTCGGAAGATTCTGAAAATGTGTGGTGGCGTTGTTTAGCTGAAAATAGTTGGATTACTACTTTTTGTCAGTTACGACCTAATTTAATTCTTTATGGCGAAATTTTCGGTTCCATTACTAATATTCAGTATGGAGCACAAGATGATGAAATTTTCTTCCGGGCTTTTGACATATTTGATAAGGATACCGATACGTGGATGGACTTTACGAATATATCCGCATTGTTTAATGATCTCTCCTTTGGTATGCAGTTAAGTAGTAATTGGGTTCCTGTACTTTTCTATGGTCAGTACGAAGAGCTTGAATTTAAAAAACTAGGGAACAAGAACATTAAGTCTAATATATTGGGAGCGGATAATGTGCAAGATGGGCTTATTATTCAGCCTTTGACAGAGCGTTATAACGCTGAAATTGGTCGAGTAAAACTTATAAAACAAATGGAGGAAGTAACTAATGTTAGTTAAAGCTATTAATCTAGCCATCGTTTTTTTGACTTTAAATAAAGGTGCTAAAGCTAATGCTAAAGCTGTATTAACGGAATCTATAGACATTGGATTAGCCCTTAGTAAAATTGCAAAAGCTCAAAAAGTAGATCAGAAAACTAAAAATAGCCTCGCAAAGGAAGTAAAGGACTTTAATAAAGCTGTAAATAAGTTTTTGGACGATCTCGTAATTCCTGAATAATTTTATACAAAATTATAAGGGTTTAACACATTCCTTTAAATATACTAAGAATGCATTTGACTTTACTTAGGTGTAATGAAGTTTATTACTAACCTTCTATATAAATTATGTGTGCGTCTAAAAAAATTTGATGATCTAGATAAGAAAACGTATAGACCTCCATCTAGATGGGGATATATAATATCTACAACGCATGTAGTGTGTAAATATTGTTCCTATAGACATGGATTGAATACTAAGTATTTAGAATATGAAAATACTGAGAACGAATGGATATTCATTTCCAATTTAAAGAAAGAACATAGATATTTACATTGTGAGTTATGTAGGAGGTTTATCTTTTAATGCATAAAGCAGAACGACGGGATTTAAAGCGAAAACGTGCTTGGTATAAAGAACATATGGCTAATAATCGTAAGTCATTGGAAGTAATTATCCAAGCCCAACGAAATAGGATTAAAAAGGAAGGCAAGTAATGTTTTTTACTAAAGATTTTATTTTAAGTGAGCTTCAGGAGACTAGAGAATTAGTAGAGAACACCTTGGACGGCCTTAGAGTCCCTAATACGAGTACATCGGAAACAGAACAATTAACTCGTACATTGTTTAAATTAGATGTGATCCGTAACGCTATTAAAAATGTACCAATTACTTAACTAATTAAGTAGAGGTGAATCAATTATGTTGAAAGTATTACAAAATATTATGACCTTGTTATTTAAATCATCTACCACAGAGGATACTGCGGTACAGACAATTAATCAATTAAATAAAGAAGTGATTTATTTAAAAAGTCGTATTACGGACTCTGAACATAGTTTAAATGAATCTAAAAATTTTATTGAGATATTGGAGGATTCCTTAGAAGAATCTACTCGAACTATTGATGCTTTAAACTTAGCTATTAGTATGCAGGAGTCTGACTTAGTTAAGGCACATGAAGATAAAGTAGTAGTTATAAAAAAAGAATTATCTGATAAGGTTGAGGAAACTAATTTATGGATGCAGAAGGGCAATCGCTTACAAGCTCAAGTTAATGAGTTAGAAGAAGAGATTGAGGATGCTTTAGCGTCACTTAAAAAATTTGAAGTTTCATTGAGAAAAAATTAATATGTCGTAAATGGAGGCTTAATATGGGAAAACTTACAGAAGCCTTAGAAAGATTTGGTCGAGATTATATAGACCCACCTAACATGACTACCCGTGAAAAAAAGGATAACGTGTGGTTGTACAATGAATTAAGAAATGCTGGATTTCTCAATACGGGAATGAAAAAGCTTAACCTAGATTCTACGTACTGGGCGTGTAGTAAAAAGGAATTTGAAGACTGGATTAAATGGGACTGGACTAATGCTAAAAGATATGTAGCTGAACAGTATGACTGTGATAACTATGCTTTTAGTTTCAAAGCCCGTTGTGATCGGAAGATTGGAATAAATACCGTAGCCCTTGTCATTGATTATGATGGAGGCCACGCCTATAACCTCGTAGCCTTTACCGATGCTCCAGCAGAACTATATGAACCTCAGAGTGATAGGTGGGTTAAACCGAATCAAAGTATGTCTAAAACTGAAGTATATAAAATGACTGATGGGTATATTATTATATGAATAAGGATGAAGAAACACAGAAAAAAACACTTTTAGAGGGACACTTTGTCCGTAAGGATCAATCTAAAAGTTATACCGAAGTAATGGCTCGTCTAAAAATGGAAGACTATGGTTTATATTTGCCCACCTCATCTAATTCTATTATCGAAGATGAGGAGGAAGAAGAAATAGATGAATAACGAATGAATTTTACGAAAGAAGAATTAGAGTGTCAGTATGAGTATGTATGGGTTCATTTTACTGAATTCAGCAATAACGAGTTTAAGTATACAGATGATACTGGATTAATTTGGGTATACCTTAGAGCTAAGGATATTTTACATATTAATTCTTTCCTACCTCAATATCAATTATTATGCCGACTCCCTCAAATTGCTAAAATTTATGATGATGGATTATTAATTTACGAAAAGGGGACTGGAGAGTATTTATAAAATGGCAAATAAATTAGGGGAATATTGGGGATATTTTTATGTTGAAGGAGAAGAATCCCCAATAGCACAACGAATGACTCACAGACTTCATAAAGGAGATACTGTAATTTTGCCTTCTGATATACCTTATCTAATTACAGCTATTCATTGGAATTTTGAAAACGGAAGTTTTACATACTGGTTAGAGAAATTATAGTAGTTATACGACTGGTATTAAAACGGTATTGACAGTAAATAAACAATATGTTATAATGATTGAGGAATTCTATGTGTTTTCCAGACAAACTTTACGTAAAACGAGAGGCCGATGCAAAAAATAGGGAAATCGCAAAAGATTAAAGAACTTAGACTTAGACCAAATATAGCAAATAATGATCTAAATACTAAAATACGGCAAATACATAATTTCCTAATGAGGGGACATAAAGTACGTATTGGGGTATTTTTTAAAGGAAGGGAAAATGAGTATACTAAATCTGGTGTTGATATTATTAATAGAATAATGTCAGATATATCATCAGTTGGTACTCCTGATAGTAAACCTTCTCTAAAAGGGTCAGCTATGTTAGTTGTATTTAGCCCTATAACAAATAAAAAGAAATAACGAGGTTTTTAATGTACACTGATCCAAAAGTACACCTTCTTCTTAATGAAAAGGAAACGCCTGAAACCTCCGATTTTACACAAACAGCCCATTCTCCTGAATATCGAATAATACTTCTGGAGAGGGCTTTTTCTAATTTACGGACAAGTGGGACTGTTAATTCTTGGGAAGATTTTAAAGATATAATTTCTATTGCTGAAAAGTATTATTCGGCTACTTATATACCCCAGAAAATTAAAAAAGAAATAATTAAACGAGAATGTTATAAACAACATTGGGATAAAGAAGAATGCGATTGTTAGATGAGGTATAGGACTAGAATAAATGAAACCTGTTAAAATTGAATTTCAACGTGATCCAGCGTGGGAATTTATAGACCCGATTATTCCAGCGTCACAAGCAATTCCAAATTGGTACAAGGAGGCCCAAGCTTATAAGACAGAAGCTGCTATACATGATAAAACCGGAATGACATTTAAAGCTTGCCCAGCTATTTTAGACAGTATGTTACAAGGGTATATACTTCCGCTCTGGGCCGATGTTTGGGTATCCCCATCTGAGGACGGTATTGCACCCGTCTTTACGTGGGCAGAAGGAGTAGACAGAGGGGAATCAGATTTGCCTCTGGTAACATGGCAAGGTTCTCCTGAAGTATCTAAAGGTTTTCACCACTTTGATGCGATGTCTAGTGCACCCTCGACACTAAAATTAAATTCCCCTTGGTTAGTTAAGACTCCTGAGGGGTATTCAATTTTAACAATGCCTCCTCTAAATAATCGGGATAGTCGATTTGAGGCTGTTTCTGGGGTAGTATGTTCAGATGTGTTCACTACATATATTAACATTCCATTGATATGGAAAGCCCCTCCCGATTATGAAGGGTTAATTAAGCAGGGAACGCCTTTAATACAAATTATGCCCTTTAAACGGGAGATTTTTCAACAAGAACTTAGCCTTACAACTAATGATGGAGGCGATCTTTCTACTAGAGAAAAAGCCTGTGCCCGTAAAATAGGATCAGTTTTTCGAGGTGGGTACCGTAAATTCTTTCAAAAGACCGTTGTAAGTAAATAAAGGTAGAGAAGATATGAGTTATATAGTAACTAATAAAGATAGAATGGCAATGATTGAAATAATGGAAAAGTCATGGCATGTACACTTTAAATCCTCTCAAGAGAAAGGTAGTAATTATACACGGTGGGACGTACAAGCTGTCAATCCTACAGATACAACATATTATAGTTCAGATGGAAGTTCAATTGTCGAAGCAGTAGCTGATTGGTTTAATAAGACAGGTAATGTACGGACAAAGCCTGTTACATTGCAAGAAGCTAAGGAAAAAGAAGCAGAAATTATTGAGTTTTACGATTAACATTTCGTGCTAAAAATCTTTACCTTAGTTAGTTTAGGACTAGTAATAGTTGTGACAATAAGTGGGGGAATTATTCTTCCTCTTGTTGAGGACAGTTCAGTGGGCACATTTATTCGGGTTTGTCCATTACATTAAGAGGTATGAGAACAATGTCCAGAGCGGATAAGGCAATGTTAATTGGCATGTATATTGCAGCAAGTGCGGATATAGCAATGGCTATTGGGGTTTGGTTTTTAGTAATTCGTTAAATTTTAACAACGGGGGCAGAGAAGAATACTTATTATTCCCAAAAAACTTTACTCTTGACGTAAAATGTGGTATAATAATTATAGACTCTGAAAATAGGAAGTATTTTAAATGCTGATAAATACCTGCAGTGACATCACTTGGGTTAAAGTATTTTTTAATACGGCCTTTCTTTTAGACACTTTTTATTGTAGATCGGAGTGGCTTAAGACCAATCTATAATGGGAACAGAACTGGAATTGGGAAAAATCTAATTATTATGGACTCACTATAGAGGTTTAACACATGGATAACGAACAGCAAGCACTCCAACTACAGAAGCAGAATGTTTCCGCTCTATATGCTATTGCTGAGGCTCTTCAAAAACAAGAAGACCGTTACGCAGCTTTAGACAATGAGAAACAGCTTCAAAAGCAAGCACAGGAATTGGAATTGGAAAAGGAACAAAGTGCCCTCGCAACTCAAGACCTTGTTAAGTCAATCACGAAACAAATTATGACTGAGCTTAGTAAGGCAGAAAACATGGTACTTAATGGGGACACATTTAAGAATGTTTCTCATAAAGATGTTTTTGAATCCGATGGTGGGGATGAAGACAAACAGGTACCCGCTAAGGATACAAATGACACTGGAGACGTTCAAAAGCCTATTCAGGCCATGATCAAAACTCAGGTAGTGTCCGAACTAAAGAAGCATTTCCTCAAGGAGCATGAGGCTCAGTACAACAATGAGGAAGCTGATGACCTCGAAGAAGAAGTTATGGAAGAGCCA
>Ga0114934_10002456_pt1 | contig 11840 bp, 8 predicted proteins | sample 4SBtaG_2_FD_99695 | JGI IMG/M metagenome (GOLD analysis project Ga0114934, IMG submission 99695) | Deep subsurface microbial communities from Kolumbo volcano to uncover new lineages of life (NeLLi) - 4SBTROV10_white metaG | ecosystem: Environmental > Aquatic > Marine > Volcanic ...
CCGAAACCTGCGGTGAATCCGAAATCATGCCCGAGCAAACTAGCACCACGGCTATAGCTCAAAGCAAAATCCAATTCTCCACCGTCATCGGTATCGTTTAGTGACCAATCATAAGCCAGTAAACCCCCGCCAAGAGGAGCACCCAGAGTAGCGAAGCCACCAATGGAATCTTCCCTTGTGGCTAAACCCCTGTGGGTTGTAAAGTTAGAAATAGAACCTCCCGCTTCTACAGTAAGATTATCTGCAAGAGTGGTAGCTTCGGAACCTGCGGTGCTAAAAGCAACGCCCAACATTGTCATAAGACTAAAGAATAGTTTCTTCATATTTCTCTATTATTACAGTTTTTTAATGTTTGTCAACTCAATTTTACACATTCTATGTCATAAAAGTCAAAAATCTCCAAAGCTTTCATATCTCGTTCATATTCCGCCTCATAAACTACTCTAGGAATACCATAAGAAGCTATTAAAGTGGCACAAGAAGCGCAGGGGAGTAAAGTAACCGCCAGTAAATCCACTTGCCCACGTTTAACTAAACTAAGACAATTAGCCTCTGCATGAATCATAAAGGGTCTTCTTTTACCCCTATCTAACCAAAAAGATTCATCTACTTTTTTACCTGCGCCCAATCCGTTGTAGCCCACAGCTAATACCATATTATGTTTATTTAAAGCGCAAGCCCCTACCTGAATGTATGGGTCTTCGCTACGTTGGGATGCGGCTTTAGCTAAATCTAAAGCATATTTTTCCCAAGGTATCCTCTGATCGGGTGGATCTCGATAAAGTCTTACTGACATCTTCCAGGTCTACGCGAGAGAACTGCCCGATTAAAATTTTTCATTATTTGGAATATATTTCCCTTTCGAGTCGCCTATAGCGAGCATCTGAATGCCACACCTCATCAGTCTGAGGCGTATAGATTCCATCTTTTGTTTCAATCGCCTTGTTCTTCGTGAGTCTCAGCGTAGAAGGCTGATATATGTTCAAATTGTTTACGTTCAAAGTTGAGTCGCTTACGCAAGATGTCAGCGTAATCAGCAGCCCCGCTATCCCCGCTCTGCCTAAGTTCTTCAATCGTATGGATGATTTCATCTTGTCTCTCATTGTGCTCAGTGTAAAGATCATAATAGAATTTTTTATTTTTTAAACTTAACCAAAGTTCTAATGATTTAAAAACAGATTTTATTAAGGAGAACATTTACTTTTTTTGCAGTTGAAAATTTCAGTTTCGATTCCATTTTCAGAAACCTCGTTGACAGAACCGCTAATGGTTTTGGCGCAATCAATAGCCCACTGCACTGCACCTTTTAGGGTGGCGCTATATGAGTGGTGGTATTCTCCTTTTTTATTGTAAACTCTGTAAAGAGTCGCTTTACTTTTCATTTTGAGGTATGAATTCAAGTGCAATCCTGCCAACATTTTGCTCATTATCGGACAGGAACCCATTAATTAAAACACATTGAGGTAAAAAGTCAACACTTTTTTCATCGAAAAGGTATTTTTTTTCACCAAAAGTAAGTTCTCTTACTGAACCAATGAAGGTTTGAGTTAGGGAAGCGGTCTCTCCGATTAAGTGTTCTGTGGCTTGATTGGTTCCTACTACTTTAAATTGCGCTTTCATGCGATTACTTTTACACCAAACTACTGTATTTGGTGGGTCATTAAATATAATTGCTCTTTTATCGTATCTTTCAATCCATTTTTTATAAGATTTAACTTTATGTTTGCGTCGAATTTCGCTTTTTAAATAATTTTTATTATGATCTTTGAGAGCTTTATCGAATATACAGTGCGCTGAATTGATTAAATCAGTGCTGGTAAAGTGTTTCCTGACCCCAAAAATAAAAGTTACATCGAAGAAGGACTCTTGATCTTTGAGAAAAACAGCACATTTTATTTTTTGGTTTTCCTCTACCACATAAACGTAACAATCCTTACAATAAAAAGAAAAGAGATCCTCTATTTTCTTTCTCTTTAAACGAGGAGAGCGGATATTCCCAAGGTCATAGGGTTGAGAGGTTATAAAAAAATTCCAGAAAGCCTCCCATAACCGTGAGTCTTCCTCTTTTACCTGTGTAATTTTCACATCTTTATTATATTATATTAATAATAAAGTGTAAATCTAACCATGGCGGAAGAAGGAAAAAATAAAGTAGCAGAAAGCCTGTTGGACATGCAACCCACGGCAATCTTGGAGTTGTTTAGGATTTTTCCTGATCGAATCAATAAGCCTACTTTATTTCTTGGTTTCCATGGGGGTGCAAATTTCAACAAATCAATTGTTTGGCAAGGAGTTAAGTATTTACCTATTGCCATGGAAGGGGAGGGCTTTGATGTATTGGGAGACGGTAAATTGCCTCGACCAAAAATAAGAATAGCTAATAAAAATAATCTTATTACTAATTTTCTGCAAAATTATAAAGATTTAATTCACGCTAAAATAGTTAGAAAAAAAGCTCAGGTTAAATTTTTAGATGACGCAAACTTTGATGGGGGAAATCCTTTTGGTGTAGCCGATGCAAAGGCAGAGTTAGCGAACGAAACTTGGCTAATGGGCCGTAAAACTCAAGAGTCTAAAATATTTGTAGAATTTGAGTTGAATTCTCCTTTAGATTTAGAAAACTTTAGCGTTAATTCTAGGGGTGTCGTTGCTAAATATTGTCCTTGGCAGTATCGTGGAGAAGGGTGCAGATATCAAGGAATGCCCATTGAAAAAGACGATGGGTCTCCTTTTTTAGATTCTGACGGAAAATTAATTGTGCCTCAATATGAGGCTCAGCCAGCGGGGTCTCCTGTAGATTTCTTTTTTGATGAATCTGCGGCGTGGAACAGCCAAAGCATTTACGAAAAGAGTGGGATTGTCTGGGTTGCCAGCCCTAGTATTACGATTCGACCATTCGGATCTACAGATGTTAACGAAAGTGGAGTGCCTCTTAAGACCGTTTATATTTCTACAGTAGATAATAATTCAGGAAACGCTCCTCAGGATAACCCTAGTTTTTGGTTAAAAGATGGTTGCACTAAAAAGTTTAACGCTTGTTCAAAGAGATTTACTAGCACAACGGATCTCATAATGGTAGCTGGAGATCCAGCAGAGAGAACGATTAATGCAATTAAAATTTCAGGCGCAGCTAGCCCTGAAAGTGAAAACATTCCTAATTTCACAGGGTTATTTCATACTACAGTTGAAGAAATCACGGGAGCCTTAGACCCAAGGAAAGAGTGGACTGTAATGGGGTGGGTAAATATTAATGCAAATTCAGCTAAGGGAGCGGGTATTTTTAGCACCTCTCAAAAAGATGATGGGCAATGGCCAAATAGTAGATTTTTAAACATTGGGGTAGATACAACAAATAGGGGAGCTAGCACTGTAGGTAACAAGACTACTCAAGTTACTGCTGATCATCTTGGTTACTTACTTAACAAAACAAGTTCAGATACAAGCCTTAATGCTTACCGATCAACATATCTTAATGAAACACAACCTATAGTGCAGGGGGATAACTTATCTTGGTATCAGTATATTATTACTCACCAAACAGGAACTGCCACTTTTGCCAACCCAGATGTTCCTGCTCACGAACAAGAAACCTTGATAAATTTTTATGTAAATGGAACCAATCTTTTTGATGGTCAGGGGAACGATAATGCCCGTCTTGCTAATAATCTAGGAAATTTTGCTAGTTATGCTGAAAGAACGGGAATGACTTGGGATGGTGGTAAAAACGCTTTACCAAAAACTTTTATGTTGGGCGCTGTAGAATACTACACCACTTCCATGGGCTATGAAAACGGTGGAACCCCCCATACCACTTCAATGAATGGAAAGTTATTAACATGGGCTGTCTGGAATAGAAGTTTAAACGAATTAGAAAGAACTTACCTGCGAAAGCCCATTATGACACCCGCCGAAATGAGTAATGATAACTGGGCGCAACCACAAGAAGTCCCTAGACTCTATGAAGATTGCACTGGTCAATTTTCTACACTAACAGGCGGAACGGGAGATGGGTTGGAGTCGAGCCACGCACCCTTGTCTTATGGACACAACTCCTTAGTTGCATGGTGGGACGGAACCACTGGGTTGATACCGTCCACAAGTAAAATAGGAATGTTAGATATTCACACTGGAGAATTTCATTTAACGGGAAGCGGTAACTTCACAGGAGAATCTATAACATATGTAGAAGGAACCACGATGAGAGTGCCTAATCCCACTCCTAGAAACCCAAGATATGGTGGATTCCCAGGAACCGATGGATTTGGATATGGAAGAAACACTCAATATTAAAGTTAAAAAACCTGAGGAAGCCCTCAAGTTAATTAAGGAAATTTCTCACGCAAATTTTAAAAGAGAAATTTGCGGTTTTGTGGGATCTGACCGAGAGACAGGTGAGTATATTGTGCAAGAAGAGGACAATATTGCTCCTGATCCATCGTCCCACTTCCTCATAAACCCCCTTAATTATTTATTGTTTAAAGATGCTTATGATATGGTTGCCATATTTCATAGTCACATCCTAGGAGATGAAAGTGAATCTGAATTTGATGTGAAGATGGCTAACAATTGCTGCCAAGCATTTTTGATATACGCCATAAACACAAAAAAAATAAATATTTATAGTCCCAAAAATATAGAAGGGAATGTAAAAGTATTAGAGAGGATTAAGGAATTAGTATGACATTAATAAGATTACATGGAATTTTGGCCGAAGAATACGGAAACACTTTTTGTTTTTCAGTTGGCAATCCAAGAAATGTGCTTGACGCAATTGACTGTAATCGTTCTGGCTTTAAATCGAGACTTATAGAACTGCATCGAGAAGGATTCAGCTATGATATAATTATTGATAAAAAAAGAATCAGTGAGAAGAGCGAGATGGACAATATGTGCGACCCCGAAACCATTGATTTGGTTCCAGCTATTTCGGGAAGCGGACCTATCATTGGAGGTATATTTTCTCTTTTGGCGGGTAGTGGCTTCTGGGCAACTGTTGCTAAAGCTGTATTATTTGCAGCTATTAGTTATGCGTTAACACCAAAGCCTGATCAACAACAGGTAGAAATAACTGCGAAAGCGGGGAAAGAATCTTTAATTTTTAGTAATAGGGCTAACGTTGCCAGTCAGGGCGCACCTGTTCCGCTAGGCTATGGAAGATTAAAAGTTGGATCGCAAGTGGTTCAAGCAACAATTAAATCCTTCCCTCAAAGTCTGAAGACGAGAGACGCTCTTAATCCTCAAGAAGCAAGCATCGCGGGGGAGGCAATTACTACTAATAAAGTATCCGATAGGTTTAACCTTAACGTGTAATGAATCATATTTTAAAAAGGATCAGTATTGCAGGAGCTAAAAAGGCAGATAAGCCTAAACCTCCAATTTACAAACCTCCTGTGATGGGAGAGTTGCAATACGGTGCTTCTTTTAGTCATTCTGAAACTTTAGACTTGGTAAGTGATGGGCCTATCGAGGGAATTTGTAATAATTTTGGAGTTGTTCAACGTGGAAGGGGAATTCTTCAAGGTATCTATTTAGATGATACGCCCGTTGCTGTTTCAATTGATAATGCTCCAAGAGTATCAGAGGATTTGCCTCAACAATCACTTCAAACACTAGAGATAAGCCCATCTACTCTTACTGTTGGAAGCGAATCGGGTGCTAAATGCATGCGTAAATACTTTCAAGCGATTAACCAGCAGAGGTATCGTAGTAGAGATGGTCTTATTACAGATTTAAAAAAGAATGGCAATAGGGGACCAATCCAACAAGGAGAATATCCTTACCTTCCACATGTTAGTATGTGGACTTTTAGGTGGAGAAAAAGCAGCGGAAGCTGTAGAAATAAAGACCCAAAAGATAAGCAGCATTACTCCATTTATATAAGAGCTTATATTAAATATTATGGCTCAGCAGATAAAAGATTTTATTGGTATTTAAATGGAAACCAAAGAACAGATCAAGGAAGCAGCCAAAATAATGCGGTCTACAGGAATGCTAATAAAAGTAGAGATAGACTCACTCACCTTTACTGGACAAACCAGAGAGGTGTAACTAATTCATCTTTTTTCTTTGGTTTTGGCCATCGTTCTGGTGGAGGATATTTCGGCAAACAATTATTTAAAAAGAGTTCTGATGCTTCTGAATTGTTGGTGCGACCACAGATTCAAAAGATAATGCAGTTGTGGAATGATAATGGCCCAAGTAATCCTGAAGGTAATAGATTCCAAAGAGACTTGGCAGCGCAAGCCTTGAGTGATTTAAATTGGAACGGAAGTCAAATGAACCCAGGAATTGGTGCTGCTGGTAATGGGCTTTTGCACAACTGGTTAGAGAAAAGCAACAGAAGAAAAGCTCATGCCGTTATTCTCTTGGATGAGGTTAACCCCTCCTTGGTTGGAAAAACTGTTCTGGAAGATGGCGAAGTCGCCCCCATGAGAACTTACCCCTATGGAGGTAATCATGGTTGGAATCTAGAGAGCAGAATGAGATCCGCAGGGCTGAGAACTGCATCTGTAACATGTCCAGAGGTAGATTCTAATGGCATAATGACAGGAAAAATGTTTGGTTTTCTTGTTTTCCAACTTAATACTTCATGGAAGAAAGTCAAAAACTTAAGATGTTCAGGTCTCAGGCGGGGTGAATCTTTTCGTGCTTATACTGTATGTATAATGAAAAAAGAAAAGGATGTTCTTAAGGATATAAATTCATTAAAATATAGTAAAGTTATTCCTGATGACATTCCCCAAGAAGTTAATGAGTTTGAAATTATTGATCAAAAATATAATTTTAGTAATGTTTTAGCTGAAGTTAGAACGGGGGAAGAAGATCAACAACCATTTAAATTCTTTAAAAAAGTTTTTATAGATCATGTTTATAACCAAGAACTGTTTGGACCTTTTTCTTCCAAGTCTAAAATTTACCCACAGCGGATTAATGATAACCGAGATATGCTTACTAAAAGTAAGGTTCTCAAGAAAGGGGCTAGAAATTATAATATTGATGTAGATTCGAAAGGTCTTCCCATTAACGAAGGTAGTGATGATGAAAGATTAGACTCTAGAGATAACATAAGAGATTATTCATCGTGGGGAAAGAACTCTTTAATTAGATGGGACGAAAGAGCACTCCCTGTAACCCACACTGTTTACAATCCTAATGTAACTGAGTGTTTTATTACTCTCCAAATTAATCAACTTGGTGATACCCTAGTTAGAGACGTAGATAACGTTCGTGCCGAAGGTGATGAAGATTTAAAAATAGGAACTAAATTTCCCACCGTTCTTAACTTGCAAGTCGAGGTAGGAAGATTTTTAAAGGATTTTAATGGGGGAGGCAGTCGAGGGGGACAAGTCGTTACCGATACTTATGCTTACAGAATAGTAGCCTTAGTCGAATCAACGACCCTTATAGATATAGGGAATCCCGATTACAAAAGTAATGGTAGTGGATCAGAGTATGTAATAAATTTACATAGCACTGATCCACGGGCTGGCCAATTAAATGTTCCTTTTACATTACCAAAGGCAAGAATCTTTAATAATGATGTTCTCACAGAAGATGGAGAAAGAGGAATTGAGGCAGGAACTATTGATGAAGATAGTGTCGAAGAAAGGTTTGTAAGAGTAACTAAGCTATCATATGAAACTAATTCTGTTTTATTAGCAAAAGAAGTTTTAGTTAATAAAGTTACAGAGATCATTAAATGCGATTTACCTTATCCCTTCTCCGCTATTGTCGGATGTAAATTAGACTCTAGAGCATTTTCAGCTATTCCATCTAGAAGTTTTGATTGTAAACTAAAAAAAGTAAGAATTCCCAGTAACTATAACCCCACAACAGACGGTGGAATAGATAAAAGATATTGGGATAGAGTCGGGAAAAAATCAGAAGGAACAAATAGTGCTCAAAAAGGCTCTTTTTATTGGACAAAAGCCGCTATCGAAGCGGGGTCTAATGATGTAGACCCAGAAGCCCTTCTGGTTTATGAAGGAGATTGGGATGGTTCCTTCAAGGAGGAATTGGAATGGACAGACAACCCCGCTTGGATTCTATACGATCTACTAGTAAGTCAGCGATATGGAATGGGAACCCATATTGATGTAGATAGTATCAATAAATGGCAGTTATATAAGATAGCTAGGTTCTGTGATGCTGTAGATAAAAATGGATATTTTGAAGGAGTAACAGATGGAAGGGGTGGAAGAGAACCGAGGTTTTCTTGTAATATTGTTTTTGATCAAGGCCAGAAAATTTATGACGCTATTAATACTATTGCTGGAATTTTTAGAGGTAGAGCATTCTTTGGCAATTCAGAAATAAACTTTGTAGACGATAGACCGCGAAGACCTGTTAACCTTTTTACTAATGATTCAGTGAAGGATGGTTTGTTTTTCTATTCTAATAATAGAAGAGATGAACAATTCAATACGATTGAGGTTGGGTATAAAGATCGTTTCGATAATTTTGCTCCTAAGGTAGAAGTTATAGAAGACGAAGAAAACATTAGAGAGAGGGGCGTATTTAAAAAGAAGATAGAAGGAGTGGGTATAACTTCACGGGCTATGGCGCGAAGAGTTGGACAGCACCGAATTTTTTCTTCTATTAAAGAGAATCAAACAGTGGCATTTACAGCGGGGCTTGAAAGTCTTCTATGTCAACCTGGAGATTTAATTGTAATAGAGGATGAATTAAAAACAAATAAAGCTAATTTTGGAAAAATCCTAGACGTAAATATTGATAAGCAGGAAATAAGAATGAGTAACACTTTTGTCGCTGATGACATGACTGCGAAGGTTACTCTTTACCATCCTACAGGAGTTGACACTATTGATGACATAGATATTTTAGGTAGTGCAAAAAGACAACGCTATCAATCATTCACTATAACAGGTAATCCTGATACTGCTCCTTGGGCTGGATTTACAGGATATTATAGTTTTTCTGGTTATCTTAAGGGATACCCCGATATTGTTGAAGAAGATGATAATAGATATGAGCAATATGCAGCCTATACAGGACTAACAACAGGAATTAATAGTGTTGAAAGGATAGCTACTCTTTATTATGAAACTGGGGTTTCTGGCTGGATGTTTGGCTCAGGAGAAGCTGTTAAATTAAAATCGGGAAGTTTTATCTCAGAACTGACAGGAGATCAAAGTCTAAACGCAATGGGGACTGGGTTTTTGCTTCCTGTTGATATGACAGAAGCAAACAAAAGAGATTCTTCTGCATCTCTGTCTCCCTTCTCTGGCTTTGCTGTCGCAGGAGATGATGACAGGAATAGAGATAGTTTCATAGGTCCATATAGGGGGGCAATGAATAGCGAGATTTCAGGATCAGCACCCGAACAAATAACCGTATTAGATGTCACAGGAAGTGTGATAAACAAAACTTACGGATGTTTAGTTTCAGGAGTAAATAGACCTGAGATATTGCCATTCGTTAAACTTGGCAGTCCTGCTAAGTTTGAAATTACTGATGCAAGTCCCTTTATTTACAAGGTCATAGGTTTAAAAGAAGAAAATCCCAACGAGTATTTAGTCACCGCCACTAAATACACTACTGGTAAATTTAATTTAATTGAAAAAAATATAAGCATTGAGGATAAGAAAAATACTTTCAGCTACCAAGTAGCTCAAGAAGTTAATGGTATCACATATGAAACTCTTGATGCACCAGTTATAGACTCGCTCACTACAGGTGTTCCCGATCCAGTAACTGATACATTTACGATCACAGGGATGTGGACCGCAATAGACAACACCACAGGCTACAACGTCACACTCACATTGCCAAATGGTGATATAGAAGAAACAACAAACCCAAATACTCTAACTGGCCACGCCTTTACAGGTTTGAATCAGGTGGGTGTATTTAACTTGTGTGTTAACTCCCTTGGAAACAGGGGCGGTGAAGCTAATGTAAATGCTTATTACGATTCTGATTATGTCTGTAGGGGTATCTTTGTTGTATATGAAGAGCTTTTCACGTTTAGCCGAGCCTTCCTTAACCAAATAACTATATTATGATCCCAACGGGCTATACAGTTTTACAAATTTCTAAGGAGGAGGCAGCAGCCGTCTTACTAAATGAAGGGTATTATCATCCAACTGGAGCTACGGGGGCAGGTGGTTATTTAGCTGCTTCAGGAGCCGCCAATGGTTGGAATAGTGTTAGCTTTCTTAACCTTGTCTGGGCTGATCCAAATGCCCCTACAGTCGGAGGGGGTCCATTCCCAGAAACTATTACTAACACTGGACAAGTTAGCGGAGCAGTCTCTGGTCTTTCGGTTGTAATCGGAGGGACCACTCCTAATGGCGACTTAAGGTTAGAGCCTACAGGATGGGCCGTTTTTGGTAATGTAGCCGAAGAAACTTCGGCTACGGGAATTAGTGGCTACCAGTTTTTAAAGGGATTTACTTATAGCGGAGCTTGCTATGCTGAATATAAGGGTGCGGGTCAACCATTGACGATTAAAGTCGGAATTGGAACAAGTGCCGCAGATATCACTACTTCTGGTTACTACGAGGGTTCTTTCACAACTCGCGAAATTTTTGAATTTGACCAAGAATATCAAATTGATACGGGAGACCTGCTTGCCACAGCAACAGGTAGTGGAGTTTGCTTAGACCCGACTGTTGAAGTAGACATGGGAATTACTGACATGTTTGGTCAGGAGCTTGAAAACGCTGCTCAAATTGCTGCCAGCCCTCTTGTTAGTGGGCAAAGAATTAGTCTTTTAGATGCCAACGGCAATATGGTTTTTCCAAATTGGAGAAATTATGGAGACTCCAAACTCACTATATCTAAAAGAGATAGAGATGACGCTGGCATAGGGGATGAGTTTGGTGCATTAATTGAAACCGTTAGTTATGATGGAAAGATAAACAGCAACGAGTATAACTGGAAAGCTAACAAGCTACAAGCACCCCATACAGTATACGTCACAAGTAGTGGGGGAGTTAAAAAGAACCAAGCGGTAGAATCTCCTGATTCCGTTCTTCCTACTGGAAAAACTGGAGAGATTGCCTCTTTAGCTGATCGAAAAGAAGCCCTTAGATATACAAACAATCAACCTGTTCTTGACTCATTGGGAAAAGAATTAACTGGTTCATCGGGTTACATAGAATTTGGATTAGCATTTGACAATGACCCCACTTACACCCGCTATGGAAATATTACTCTAGCGGCAGGTCCAGAAGAAGATTTTAAAATTGATGAGGGTAGTATTGTCGTGGAGATACCTCTTCAGCAATCAAAAGAGCAAATTATTAGAGTGGGTGCGGGAGATGGTATTCCTGCTGATACTGGACAATACTATAAAATGCTGGTGGATAATCCGTTTGGACCAGCACCAGTATTTATTAATTGTGGTTTCGCTGTTTTAGCTGAGCTTCCTAGACCTCAAGAATTATTTCTTCCTGCTTGGGGTAATGCCGACCTAGATGGAAACATTGTGGTTAAGGGTGAGAATGCGGGTTATGTAACAGCAAATTGCCTAGAGGTGGGACCAGAGGATTACGATTATCCATATACAATAAAAACCGCTGATGGTCATGTAGGTATTGGAATCTCTACACCACTTCAAGCAGGAGCAAAATTAAGTGTTTATGGAAGGGCGATTGGAACTGGAGATGGTGGTAGATTGACTGGCCCTAGTGATTTAGTTTATATGCTTTCGGGGGATGCTGCGGGAACAGAATCTGATACTTTCCAAACAGTTGCTGCTAGGGGAAATACAACCACAACTGATATTGGTATAGGACTATCATCTACTCCTAATACTAAACTTCATGTTAGTGCCTCTGCGGGTGCTCCCACTTTTAGATTATCAAGAGCGGCAA
>Ga0114934_10002458_pt1 | contig 11839 bp, 9 predicted proteins | sample 4SBtaG_2_FD_99695 | JGI IMG/M metagenome (GOLD analysis project Ga0114934, IMG submission 99695) | Deep subsurface microbial communities from Kolumbo volcano to uncover new lineages of life (NeLLi) - 4SBTROV10_white metaG | ecosystem: Environmental > Aquatic > Marine > Volcanic ...
ATAAAAATTATGATATAATTTTGAGAATCTATTTTTTATGTGTAAAATAGATATATTATCATATTGGAGTTCTCCATGAAAAAAAAGTTGGTTTTAACCTTATTGGTTGTCATGGCTTTTGCTGTTGAATCACAAGCAGCAGGAAGTACCAATACTATCAATAATTATGTTGATACTGTTGGTAATTTATTATCAGACAGAATGCAGTTTATTGCAATTACGCTGGTAATGATTTTTAGCGGTATTTTAGCGTGGAAAAATGCAAGTGTTGCACCTCTTGGATGGGGAGGAGCCGCTTCATTGGCAATTGCCGGTTCAAACTCTATCGCTACAAACCTCAAAAATCTAGCTTTGTAGATGTATCTTTAAAACCAATGCTAAATGTTGGCATTGGTTTTTTTTTTGCTTTAGTGAAATAATTTCATATATTTGTTATATGAAATTATGGTATAATTATTATGTGAGGTTTAATTTTGAAAGTATTTTTTCCAAGGTATTTAAATAGAAACAGATTGTTTTATAAATTGGAATATGATGAGTGGCTAGTTGTTTTAGCGACATCCCTTATTGCTTTTTATTTGCTTGGTTTTTTCTTAATGATTCCGGTAATTATTTCTTTTATAATCACTTATTTTATTACAAGAAGTGTATTGAAATATTATACTGATATTCATAAAACTAAATCTCCAGGGTATCTTTTTCATTTTTTTTATGGTTTTGGACTTATAAAACCAAAAGATAATGAAAAAGATATAGAATTTCCGTATGGTTATGAAGTAGAATTTAAGGATTAAAGAGAAAATTATGTTTAGATTGTTTTTAATTTTTATTTTATCTTTTACATTGAATTTACAAGCTAATGATAAAAAAATGTTTTCTGATAATGTTAATGTATCTATGCTTGAAATAAAAGATAAAAAAAATACTCCACAAGGTAAATTTAAAACAAAAAAAGAGTTTATTGAATATACCTCTTTACTGGATTCTGAAATAAAAAAAATGCCTGATATTGGAATGTTTTGGGCAATTAGAGGATTGACGTATCTTTTTGATTATAAATTTACTGACGGATATGTTAAAGCTGATCTAAAAAAAGCAGAATACTATTTTGCTAAGGCTATTGAGAAAAATTATTTTAATGCTTTATATCCGTATGTTATTACTTTGCATAGAGAAAACAATGATGCAAAAGCGTTGAATGCTATGGAAGTTAGTCTGAAACCTATGAGTGCCGATATTGATAATTTGAATGATAATATGAAGAAGCTTTACATTCAAATTGTAAATCTGTACGGTGGAATTCTTTTGGATAGAAAATATGAAACAAAACAATACCAAAATGCAATAACGTATTTATTTCCCGCTGCATATCGTTTTAAAAATAAATTGTCTCAATTAGAAATTGGTTTACTTTATAAAATTATTGGATTAAAAAAGCAATCAAATTATTTTGTTTCTGAAGCATGCAAAAATCCTATAAAAGGAACTTTTGTATATAACTTTTGCAAAGAGAATGTAACAATAGAAAAAAAAAATTGTAAAGAATGTAAAATTAAAAAAGAATTTAATTTAATATAGAGAGGTTATTTTTTAATGGACAATAACGATATGGATAAAAAAGAAATTAAAAAAGAAGAGGTAGAAGATAAATCGAATGTAGAAGAAATTCTTGATGAATTGGAAGAAAAAGATGTTAAAAAGCATGGAGAATATTCTGCTTATCTTGAAAAGGCAAATTATTTGCTTGATAAATATAGGTCTGCAATGTTTTTTATTTTCTTTCAAATTTTAATCATTTTGTTGCTTACATACGGTTATTTGGCAACAAAATCAAATACTACGGTTGAAGTTCTTCTTCCGAAAATTGTTAAAGACAGCGACTACGGAAAACTTAAAATAGGACTGAATGAAAGTAATGAACTTTATTATAAGGTATTTGGATATTATATTGTTCAATACCTATATAATGCAAATCCTACAGATATAAAAGATAAAATTATTACTTTAAAATCATTGATATATCCTAGTAAATTACCGCAATATGAAAATAGTATTGATGCTTTCGAAAAGAATATTATTAACAATTCTATAACAATGAAATATGTTGAAACTGAAAGCAATGTTAGTATGAAAGACGGAATAGCAAATTATTACAGTGCCGGTGTCTTAACAGAAAAAGTCGGTGAATATTCTACTACAAAAAAATTCTGCAAAACGAATATTGAAATGTTCACAAAACAATATATGCTATTTGTTAATTCGATTTCTAAAGAATGTAAAAGTCTTGATTCAGGAAAAAAACATGAGCAATAACGATAAAGATATATTAAATCAATTGCGAAATGAAGATACAGAAGATACCATGAATGATTCTGGTTATGGTAATAATAAAAAAACATCTTCAAAGAAAAATATTTCTGATTATATTGAACAGATCAATAAAATTTGGGATGAATACAGTTTAAAATTTTTTAAATTTTTAAAAGAATTTTTCTCAAAGAAAAAAAAGAAAAAAAATTTTAATAAAAATGAATCACAAAAGCATGAGAAGATTTTCAAATTAATTAGTCGGTATTTTTGGTTAATAGTTGCGTTTTCTTTTGTTCTAACTTTAATTTATGCTTTTTTTAAAGTTTTTGTTTTTTCAAATGAAATTAATCAAAAAAAAGAAAGAGTAATTGAAAATAATGATGTCATGGAAATTGGAAAAGATGTTTCTGTTGACTGGAAAGATAAGCTCTATAAAGATGTTAAGAATAATAAGAATAGTATTGTCGGTTTAAAAAACACTATTGCAAAAATGGATAAAAAGAATGAAGATAATTTACAGGATATTAAAAAACTTATTAAAACTACAAGTATTGAAACGCAAAAATCATTTGATCAAAGCGTATATGGTTTAAAAAAAGAGATATATCAGCATGTCGAACAAAATATATTGGACAATGTAGAAAAAGTAAAAAAAGAGATAAAAAGAAATACTCCGTTAAATGGAAAATTATCCGGTACTTTTATGGAAATTCCAAAGAAAATTCAAAAAATATCTCCTGCAAATGTTTCAGAAGAAAATACATCTTCCGTTGTTGAAACAAAAAAGATTAAAAAAGAAAAACAAAAAGAGATTGTTCAAAGAGAAAAAGATATTTATTATTCAATTAATATCGAGGATGTTTCAAAAGATTCTTCACCGTATGATTATAAAATTTCACAACAGGCCAATAACGACAAAAACAACACATTGCCGCCTTTTGTTTTAAGACAAGGGCTTACAAACGGCGTTCTTGTTACCGGAATATCTGCACCAACTTTTAGTGATACTGAAAAAAATCCGGCTCCTGTTTTTATAACCTTTAAAGGTTCTTCTATAATATCCAATATGTTTAAACAGGATGTTAAAAATTGTACGGCTACTGGAAGTACGTTTGGAAATATTATTACGAGAAGAGCAGAAATTCTTATTAATAAAATTTCTTGTACCTATGAGCAAGACGGAAAAACATACATGGTTAGAAACAATGTAAAAGGATGGGTTTATGATGGAAATGACGGTAGATATGGAATTCCTGGTATTTTAGTCGATCATTCCGGAACGATACTGAATGATTCCGTCATAATTGGAATGCTCAAAGGTTTTGGAAATTTTATGACAAAATCTGCATCAATATTTGCATCTCAAGGACAAAATACTGCAACGACTTCCGGAAATCCTTTGTATTCTCCTGCTCAAGTTGCTCAAACAAATTTAGTCGGCGGCATAGGAAATCAGCTTGGAGATGGATTTAACATTATAACGGATTATTATAAAAAGATAATTGATCAATTGTATCCATATATTGATGTGAAAGGCGGAAGAAAAATTACGATTTTCTTTGATGGAGGAGAAACATTAACGCCGAAATTATATTCTCCGTTTTTAGTGAATAATATGGAAAAATATTCACAAAAAAAAGAAAATTCTCAAAAAAGCGATGATGATATGGAATTGGAGGTTGACGTTGATAGTTGGTAAAATTTTTTTATTGGGAACATTTATTTTATTGTTTTCCGGCTGCTCTACAGATAGTTTTATATTTGGTAATGATAAGTCTTTTTGTCAAGACTGCGGCTATCAGTACAAGGGTGTATGTGCGAATCCGATAGATATATATTACAATTCGGATTTAATAATGAACAAGCAATCGAAATGCATTAAAAATGATAACAAAAGAAAAGGACTGAGAAAATGATAAAAACAAAAAAAATAATATTCTCTTTATGCTTTACGTCGATTTCTTTATATATGACAGGATGTTCTTCAAAGAATACCGTATATCCGCATCCGGATGCAGATATAAAAGAAAAAATAGAAAAAAACAATTATTACGATAACAGTAATGCTGTTCAAGTACAGAAAGTCATGCCATATCAAAATAAAGTAACATTAGAAACAGGCAGCAGAGCTAATGATAGTAAAGTTATAATTAATGCCGGAAAAGTTCTAAAAGTTTATATTGCTGCTTATAAAATTGGTGGGACATTGATAGCAGGACATGATATATATACATATGTTGAAAAACCTGGATTTATTGTTGGGCAAACAACACCTGCAAGAGCTACCGATTCTGTTATAACACCGTCAAGCAAACTTCCTTTTAAAATAAACAAGAGAGAATTGAATATAGAAGCTGATGAAAGAGAACTTAGCAATTCAGATGTTAAAAATTTTGAAAACAATCTTCATAAAGAAGTATATGGTTTTACCGATAAAGAATCGAAAAAGATGCCTCAGATGGAAGAAGAAAGAGATAAAAAACTGCTTGATTATGTAAAAGAATTAAAAAAACAAGCTAAAAAATTCATTAAAAATAATCAAAAAAGGGATGAAAAATGAGAAAGATATTAATTGGAACATTAGTGTTTACTGTATTTTTTATTATTGCTGAAGCTAAAGAAATAGAACCAAATACACTTACATTAAGTGATATGAAAGAGGCTTTGTATGGTCTTCTTGTAGATACGAGAAACAATATAAAACAAATAGAAAATATGAATAAAAAATTTGAAGACAAAACAAAAAGCTTATCTTCAAAAATTAATTCTTTACAAGAAAACGTAGCAAACAACGCTAAGCAAATTGAACACAATTCAATTGATATTAAGGGTAATGCAAAATACATAAGTGTCAATTCAGATAATATCAAATCGTTAAATAAAAGAAATATTTTGTACAAAAAAGAAATACAAGAGTTTATAAAAAATAATCAATCATTGCTTCCAAAAATTTCTCAGAATAAATAATATATTAGGAAACAGGAGCAAAGAATATGCATTTTTTAAAACAAATATATAATTTTTTTCAATTATTTATAAAATATGTTTTTCGACATTTTATGGAAAGCATAGAGGATATTACATCAGAAACTGGACTAAAAGAAAAAAACTTAGAAAATTTTCTTGCAGAAAAAGGAGTTTCTGATTTTTTAAAATATAGAGATTATAATAAAGATGAAGACAAAGATTATGGTATTTATACCATGAGTGATTTTTCTAAAGCCGTGATTTTTAGAATTACTCCTCCTGCATTTGTTAGTGAAAAGACGGAAAATAAACTTACAGAGTTTTTTTCATCCATGAACAACATTGACGGAATAGTTGTTCAGTTTTCAACATATGCATCACGAAATATAGAAAAACATTTGAAGCTGTATGAAGATTACCATACTAATAAAACAATAAATGTTGATAATCCTGAAATTTTTTTAAATTTAATATATAAAAGAATTTCAGAATTGAGAAGATGGACAACAGAGTCTATGGCTCATGGTTTTGATTACAGAATCAAAGATTTTCATAATTTATGTACGGTAATATTTCCAAGTCATATAAAACGTGACGACATTTATAAAAAATGTGATGAGATATCAACTCTCTTATCGGATTTTAATCCTACAAATTATGATGCCGATGAACTATTGACCATACTATCTGAAATGTTTTATTTTGAAAAAGATCCGTCATTTTGGGAAACCTGCTATGATGATAAGATGGAAATGAATCATCAAATTGTTTCAAGGGGATTGAAAGTTACGACAAAAAAAGATTTTCTCGGTTTTAAATCTAATGATAAAGTGTTATACAGGGTTTTAACAACGAAAGCTTTTCCAAAAGACCTATCTCTCTTTGATTACAATAATGCATTTTTTGATAAAATGGGTACCTCTGTAAAAATACCTATATCTACTTCATTTTTTATATCTCTAACATTAGAATTTGATAACGTAAAAAAAAGAAAAGAAAAAGCTCTTGATAAATTGAATCATGATATTGGTGAGCTTTCAAAATTAAGACCGATAGATTTAAAAAAAAGACCTGATTTAAAGGAGCGACTTAAAGAAACAGAAAACAGTATATATTTGTTAAGGGAAGAAAATGAAATTCCAGTTCCCGGAATGTTAACACTTACGATTATAGACACTGATGAGAAAAAGCTTAACGAGCAAACAGCAGCTATTAAACAAAAATTTGGTGAACTTAACTGGGAAATAATAGAAGAATCTCAAAACAATATTGCGTTTATGAGTTTTTTAGGTTCGTTGCCGGGAATGTTTTCAAAAGCTATTAGAGATAATTCTCGAAGATTTAGAATTTTATTTAAAAGCAATCATGCATCAATGGCTCCTATTTTAGGAGACAGTCTCGGAGCTGGTGATTATAATCTTATTTCAATAGGAAGAAGCGGACAAATTCAAAGATTTGATCCTTTTGCAACCGGTGCAGCCCTTAACCCTAATATTGTTAAAGCCGGTGGTTCCGGTTCAGGTAAATCTTTTTCAGAAGCAGAATTTCAAGCATCTTCCGTGACAGCCGGATATCTGGTTCGAGTAATTGATGCCGGTGGTTCATACGAAACATTGTGCAAAAGTGTTGGCGGACAGTATATTGAATTTGAAGAGGATGTAAATCTTTCTTTAAATCCTTTTACAAAAGCCAGAACGGTTATTACAAAAGATGGAAAATTAGCATTGCATGAAGAAGAAATTATTGCCATTACTTCTATTTTTGGACTTATGGGCGGTGTAAATCTTGCTCTTGAATTTAGATCCGGTGCCGATGTTGCTAATACAGTTAATATTGGTGTTTTTACAGAAACTATTATCAAGGCAATTAATATTGCGTTTGCCAGATCACAAAAATCTACAAAACCTGAAGATGTTAGAGATGTTATTTTAGAAATTGCAATAGAGCATAAAAAGGAAGGACGTGAAACTTGGCAAAATTTAGAAAGTTTTGCAGGATCTCTTTATAGATTTTGCGATAAAGATGGACCATTTAGTAAATATTTTAATCCGCCTAATAATATCAACTTTAATAAAAGCTATGTTGTCATTGAAACGCAATCACTTTTAAATATAAGCAATGATCTTTTTGTTGTGGTAGTTTCTTTGCTGACTAATCAAATCAAAAATGAATTTTTTGATACGACTAATATTAAAACAAAGAAAATACTTACAGTAGATGAAGCTGCGCCGATCTTAAAAAATCCTATTTCTTTGGAACTTTTAATACAAATATATAGAAAAATTAGAAAATACAATGGATTGGCAAACACTATTACGCAAACAATGAAAGACTTTTTTAGGGATGAAAATGTTTCTTTGCTGTATGAAATAGCTGGATGGAAATGGTTCTTGAAACAGGATGAAGGAACTATCGATGAACTTTATAATGAAGGGAAGATTCCAGTTTCTCGATTTGAGAAAAGACTTTTGGAATCTGTTAAAAATTCACCTCCAAACTACGGTGAATATTATATTGCATCTGAAAATGTTTCTATGCTTTCAAGACTAAAAGTTGATACGCTATCTTATTGGACTTATACAACAGACGGAAAAGACAAAGAACGAGTGAATAATTTAATGAATCAATATGATATTTCTGAAATTCAAGCTAGAATTGCAATGTCGTATGTATATGACGGAGAACCGATTGAAATTGCTGTAGAATATGCAAAATTAGGTAAGGCTATACAGCATGACAGAGAATCAACTATAAGAATCGCAGATACTGTTCTTGAAAAAGCGATAGAAAATGAAGATCTTATTAATATTTATTCTATTGATATTGTTGATAGAAACAATAAAGTTTTATGCAAGGAAATATTGACTGAAATATATAATGTGGAAGGAATATTAAACAAAGATATATATAATTTTCAAAATGAATTGGTAAATTTTACAACATACGAAAAAGTAGTTCTTGAAAAAGTATTAAAACATGTTTTACAGAGAAAAGGTAAATATTCAATTAATTTATCACTTTCTATGGTTCAGGGAAATGATCTTATTAATATTATAAAAAAATATTACAATAAATCAGAAGATATTGTAAACAAAATAATTTTTGAAGTTCCTTTGGGTTCTATAGAGTCGAAAAACAATTACATAGTTGAAAATAATATAAAAGAATTAAAGGATTTAGGTTTCTTGTTTGCAAACGATAACCTTTCCAATAAAGATAGAATTCTAAATGTTTTATCATACGGCGTAGATTATGTTAAAATATCACCAGAAATATATTACAATAAACAAGAGAGTTTAATGTCTGAAATTATTCTTTCCGCACTTGAAAAAATATCAGATAAAAAACATATTAATGTAATAGCTACGCAAATAGAAAGTAAAGAAATGTATGAGTATGTAAAAACTATGAATTATATTGATTATTATGAAGGATTTTATTTATCAGAACGTAAAAAGGAATATTAACAATGGGATTTAAAAATTTTAAAAATGATGTTCAAAGAGATGCAGAATTGTTAAAAGAATTTTATTCTGATCCAAAAAAACATGTAAAAAAAGTTCCTTTAATTGTTATTGTTATGACATTTGCATATATTGGATTCTTTTTCGTTTTTCTTAAATTTATTCAAACTTCCAACTATTCAATAATTGAAACATTATTGGCTGAATTTTTGTATATAATCATTGGATATTTTTTACTTCTTAAGACATTTGAATATTTTAAAAAACAAACAAAAGAGCAAAAAAATGAAGATAAATAAGCTTTTTTTATTATTACTGTTTTTGATTTTTCCATTATCCCTTTTTGCGGGTGACGAATATCCATTTTACGTCTGGGGAAATGTTGAACCTATATACAATGCTTTTAATGCTGTTGCTATGGTGTTTCAAGATAACGATTTCAAGGAAAGACTGTCGTATATAGCCGGTTTGATTTCTATCTTAACGGTAGGTAAATGGCTTGTTCAGGAAAATTATAAAATGGCGTTTGCAGAAGTTGCTTATGTGCTAGGGATAATCGGTGTTGTTTACGGCACTTCAAGCACTGTTCATATTGTTGACAAAAGAACAGGGATGGATACGCTAGATGGATCAACTACCACTTATAAGGATGTATCACATATTCCTGTTCCGCTTTCTTTTACAACATATACGGCTTCAGTTTTTGTGGATTATGTTGTAAATACGATAGATGATGTAACTGCTGTTGTGCCTACACAATCGTATGTAAGCCAAGGATTCTTGACAAATTTAAATTTTTTAAAAACATCGCTTTTGGTGCCGGAAAGATTGTCTGATACCAATACTGATTACAGAATTTTAAAGAATTATTATTCTCGATGTATTATGAAAAATGTTCTGGATATATCCCAGTCAAAATTTGCAAAACTTTCAAATCCGGACAAGTCAATAATAAATTATATTTCACCGTCATATCTTGGAATAGGATCAAAACAGTATGACGATAGCCAAACGTGTAGTGATTATTATAATAATGGTGAATCTAATACGGATGTCAAGACCGCTCTTGACAATTTAGGAAAAGATGCTGCAAAATATGACTTTAATACGACAAAGGTCAAAGATACCAGTAGTGCAAGAAGCGATTTTATGAAAATTATGGATGCCGATGGAGTATTGGGAAATTTTGATACGGCTCAATCTAACATTATAGCTGCGTCTGTTTATGAAAAAAGTGCATCTGAGCAGGGTGTTGGTGTTAGCGGCGTAGATTTATCGAATAAAATTTCAGCAACCGCATCGAAAATGCAATTGCTTCAAAACGGTTCCGGGCAATTTGCATGGATGGCAGACATGCTTCCAAAAGCCATGCATCTTCTTACAATCATAATACTTCTCGCCTATATTCCTATGGGTATAGTGATGGCGGCATTAGGTTTACAGAAAGGATTAAAAGTATTAGTAAATTATGCTTTTGGATTTGTGGCTTATCAGTCTATTCATATCGCTTTAGCAATTGTACAGAATGTAGTTAATTGGTACACAACCACAGGAGCTTCATCCGTATTGCTTGGGTATGGAGTAGTGTCACCTTTAAATGTCGTATCTATTCCCGAATACGTTAAGTATTTAACTGATATGACAGGGTTAGCCGGATTGCTTGGTGTTGCTGCTATTCCAGTTGTAGTCGGTATAATGTTTAAAGGTGAAGTAATGGCTGCAAGCGGAGTCGTTATGGGTGTCGGTGGTGCATTTAAAAATCTTGGGGCACAAGGTTCGATGGATCTTCTTGGTGATAATTATAGAAAAAATCTTGAAGAGGAAAACCTTAGAAACAGAATGAGCGATGAAGAGCGTTCTGCAAGAATGTCATTGGGAAGAATGGGGATGCCCATCCCTGCAAGCGGTTCTGCGATAGAAGCTATTGCAAAATTACAAAATGAGATAGAAGCTGCAAATAAAAATAATGCTTCTTTTGCGGCAATGACTTCTCAAAACGGTGCTTCGTATCTAAATGCCGGTGCCGGTGCAAAAGCGTCTATGGAACAGCAAAGCAAACTTGATTACGGAAGAGTTATCGCTGAAGTCGGCGGCGGTGAAATTGACAATATTAAACTTGCCAAAATAACAGGAGGCGCTGAAGGTTCTTATGAAGCAGGAAATGTAATAGCAAAAGGAGAAACTTATCAGGAAGCATCCGCATTAACTGGAACCGATGCAGATACGCTTGCTTATGCAGCGGGAGCAACAGACGGCATGAAAAGTGCAACCGAAATGATGGGTAAAGGGAATCAAGCTATCTCTTCGGGAATTGTTTCTGAAAATGGAGATATTAATATCGGAAAATCCGCTAAAAAAGAAGAAAGAATCAAGGCACAAAAAGATCTTGATGCTATGAGAGAAGAGTTAGACGGTATGACCTTGCAGCCTAATGAGGACCACAAAGAATTTAAAGAAAAACAAAATGCACTCAAAGAAAAAATCAAAAAACAAAAGAAAAAAATAGAAGATCTCGATAAAATGAGCACCGGAGATGATTTTATGCAATCATCATTTGTTGACGGAGAAAAAAGTATTGCAGCACAATTGCAAAAAGGAAGAGAATACAACACTACTGAAAATGGAGAACAAAAAGCGGTGAAAGCTGCTAGACTAAATGCAGTAAAAGAAGCACAAACAGAAATGAATACCGGAAAATTTGGAGATATTGACAGCTTCAGACAGACTTATGCTCAAGATGCAGAAATAGCTGCATTAGCGGTAAATAAAACCGCAAAAAGAAGAAATAAATTAAATGGCGGTATTGATGAAAACGGCAAAAAAACAGAAGCTTGGGATGCAAATAAGGTAGCTGAGGGACAAGCGATATCAAAAACCCAAGGAGAAATAAAACAGCAAGGCGTATTTAATGCTTTAGAAAAAGAAAAAAATACAGGTAAAGACGGAGATGATACAAAAGCATTCAGACGTGCCGCTATGGGCAATGAGGAGGCAGGAAGAAAAGAAGAAAACGATATGCTCGGTATCGGTAAAAAATGGGCTAAAGAGACTGCAAAAGGCAATGATATTAAGATAATGTCTCATGAGCAAGACAATGC
>Ga0114934_10002459_pt1 | contig 11839 bp, 11 predicted proteins | sample 4SBtaG_2_FD_99695 | JGI IMG/M metagenome (GOLD analysis project Ga0114934, IMG submission 99695) | Deep subsurface microbial communities from Kolumbo volcano to uncover new lineages of life (NeLLi) - 4SBTROV10_white metaG | ecosystem: Environmental > Aquatic > Marine > Volcanic ...
CAGCCCCAAACACGCTGAGTAGTTACAAATTTTTAAGTCATTTTTTCCGTCATTGATATTGCTTGTACAAGAATATCTGTGAAGCCAAGCCCATATGAACAATATGGGCTTGAGTCTGAAGGTTAGCCTTCTGATACTTCGGTAGCAAGGCCGGATTAAAACAACCCTGTAATGACACCATCGTCGCTAATATCGATGCGTTCGGCAGCCGGTGTTTTGGGTAGGCCAGGCATGGTCATCATATTGCCTGCAATGGCCACAATAAAGCCTGCGCCATTGGCGAGACGGACATCGCTAATTTCAACGGTATGGCCTTCTGGTGCGCCTTTGGCATTCGGGTCGGTTGAAAATGACATTTGCGTTTTTGCCATGCAAACCGGGAAATGTCCGTAGTCTTCCTGCAGCGCATTGATCTGGTTGCGAACTTTTGAATTGGCGCTAATGCCTGCTGCACCATAGAGCTTGGTGGCAATGGTTTCCATTTTATCCCATAACGGCAGGCTTTCATCATAAACATACTGGAACGAAGGAGCGTTATTATCAACAATATCAAGCACTTCTTTAGCCAGTTCTTCCGCACCCGCGCCGCCTTTTGCCCAGTGTTTGGAAACGACACATTTAACACCAAGCGATGCGCATTTGTCCTGCAATAATTGAATTTCAGCGGCACTGTCAAAGCTAAAATGATTGATGCAGACCACGCAGGCGAGACCATAATGCTCTCTTATGTTTTTAAGGTGTCGTTCCAGGTTGGAAAAGCCTTTTTGCAAGGCTTCCAGGTTTTCTTCGTTCAAAGCGTCCCGGGTGACACCGCCATGAAATTTCAGGGCGCGAACGGTGGCAACCAACACCGCGGCAGAAGGCTTTAAGCCGGCCATTCGGCATTTGATATCGATAAATTTTTCAGCGCCAAGGTCAGCGCCAAAGCCTGCCTCAGTGATGGCATAATCGGCCAGTTTCAATGCCGTTTTGGTCGCGGTTACGGTGTTACAACCGTGTGCAATATTGGCGAAAGGGCCGCCATGAATCAAGGCGAGGTTGTTTTCCAGTGTTTGCACCAGATTGGGTTTGATGGCTTCTTTTAACAACGCCGCCATCGCACCATGCGCCTTCAGGTCACGTGCGTAAATCGGTGTGACGCGGTCAGATTTATAGCCAATGACAATGCGGCCAAGACGTTCTTTGAGATCGGCGCGGCTTGTCGCCAGACACAGGATAGCCATGATTTCAGAGGCCACGACGATATCGTAGCCGTCTTCCCGGCAATAGCCATTGGCCGGGCCACCCTGGCCGACTGTGATGTGCCGCAGCGCGCGGTCATTCATATCGACAACACGTTTCCAGGTGATGCGTCTTGAGTCGATACCCAGCGCGTTACCGTGGTTGATATGATTGTCGATCATGGCGGACAGCAAATTATGGGCGACGCCAATCGCGTGAAAATCACCGGTAAAATGCAGGTTAATATCTTCCATCGGCACGACTTGCGAATAGCCGCCGCCGGCAGCGCCACCTTTCATGCCAAAACACGGGCCCAGCGAGGGCTCGCGCAGGCAAATCATGGTTTTTTTGCCCAGTCGGTTCATCGCGTCGCCCAGGCCTACCGTCGTTGTTGTTTTGCCTTCGCCGGCGGGCGTCGGGCTGATGGCCGTAACCAAAATTAGTTTACCATCGGGGCGATCGCTCAATTGATTAACATAGTCCAGCGACACTTTTGCCTTGTAATGGCCGTAAGGGTCAAGGTGCTGGGCGGGAATGCCCAGCTTTTCGGCTGCCAGTTCGGTAATGGGCCGCATCTTGGCCTGTTGTGCAATTTCAATATCAGACATAATATTTCTCAATAAATGGACTTAGTCGTTGCGATAAACAGGAAAGCGCGCGCATAACAAGCTGACTTTTTGACGCACCTCAGTAATGACACTGTCGTCGTCAATATTTTCCATGACATCACACATCAATGCGGCAATTTCGCGCATTTGATCTTCTTTAAAGCCGCGTGTCGTCGGTGCCGGTGTGCCGACACGAATACCGCTGGTCACAAACGGCGATTCCGGATCATTGGGGACAGCATTTTTATTGACGGTGATATGGGCTTTACCCAATGCCGCATCGGCAGCTTTGCCGGTAATGCCTTTGTTGATCAGCGAAACCAGCATCAGATGGTTGTCCGTGCCGCCGGAAACGACATCAAAACCGCGTTTGATGAAGACTTCAGCCATAGTCTTGGCATTTTTGATAACTTGCTGTTGATATTGCTTGAATTCGGTTGTCATGGCTTCTTTGAAGGAAACCGCCTTGGCGGCAATGACATGCATCAGCGGGCCGCCCTGGATGCCTGGGAATATATTGGAATTCAGTTTCTTTTCCAGATCAGGGTTGCTTTTACATAAGATCAAGCCGCCGCGTGGGCCGCGTAATGATTTATGCGTGGTGCTGGTGACGACATCGGCGACAGGTACCGGATTTGGATAAAGGCCGGCGGCGACAAGGCCTGCAACATGGGCCATATCGACAAATAAATAAGCACCGACCTGATCGGCAATATCTCGAAAGCGTTGCCAGTCCCAAATCCGGGAATAGGCCGAAAAGCCGGCGACGATCATTTTAGGTTTGTGTTCTTGTGCCAGTCGTTCGACCTGATCGTAATCAATTTCACCGGTCTCAGGGTTCAGTCCATATTGAACGGCGTTATAAATCTTGCCGGAAAAATTGGGCTTTGCGCCGTGTGTCAAGTGACCGCCATCGGCCAGACTCAAGCCTAAAATGGTATCACCAGGCTGGATGAGCGCCATAAATACAGCCATATTGGCTTGTGAGCCGGAATGTGGTTGTACATTGGCATAATCGGCATCAAACAGTTCTTTGGCGCGGTCGATAGCCAGTTGTTCGACAATATCGGCATATTCGCAGCCACCATAATAACGTTTGCCAGGATAGCCTTCGGCATATTTATTGGTGAGTAATGTGCCTTGCGCTTCCATTACGCGCGGGCTGGTATAGTTTTCCGAAGCAATCAGTTCGATATGGTCTTCCTGCCGCTGACTTTCTTGTTCAATAGCGTGATGAAGTTCTTCATCAAAATCGGCAATAGTCATAGATTTTTTAAACATTAATGTCTCCTGGTTTAAATCTTTTAAAAGATATTTAAGGGCTTTAAGGGTGAAACAGCGCTATTTGTATGTCGGCGACGTTGGTGCCAGTGGCTCCGGTCTGCAGCAGATCATGGGATTGCTTGAGGGCGTGGTAAGAATCATTGTTCTCAAGCCATGTTGCCGCATTGGGGATACGGTTTATGGTTTGCGGGTCAACCACGGCACCGCTGGCGTCGGTCGGGCCGTCACGGCCATCTGTACCGGCGCTTAAAAATACCCAGTTATCTTGTAATTGTAAGCGTTTGGCCATCAACGCAAACGTTAACGCCATTTCCTGATTGCGGCCGCCTTTACCGGTGCCCGTGACGGTGACGGTGGTTTCGCCGCCGGTAATGATCGCTGTTTTTGTTGAGCCTATTGCTTTTTTGTTTTTAATACACCAGTGCACCAGTTTTTCAGCTTCGCGGCGGCAGTTCCCGGTAACGGGGTAGTTATAATGTATAACCCGGTATCCTAGCGATTTCGATTTTGTGGTTATGGCTTTGATGCAGGTCATGTTGTCACCAATCAGCGTGTTTTGAGTGGTGTTAAAACACGGATGATTTAATTTTGGCGTTTCCTGAATACGCCCGTTACGACCTTTAATCAAGTGTTGTTTGACCGAATCAGGTACTTTATCCCAGATATTTAACTGATGCAATATTGCGATGGCTTCGGCGAATGTGGAGGTGTCGGCATAGCTTGGGCCGCTGGCAATGACCGATAAATCATTGTCTGGAACATCGGAAAGAATCAGGCTGTGTAATGGATGCGGGGCAACATATTGTGCTAATTGTCCACCCTTGATAGCTGAAAGATGTTTGCGAACACAGTTAAGCTGATAGATATTGGCGCCATTATTCATCAATAAGCGCGTCGTTATGCTCTTGTCGATTAATGTCAGTCCGGGGGCAGGGCAGGGCAACATCGCCGAAGCTCCGCCCGACAACAAGAGCAGAACAGGGTCGTGCGGGGCCAGGTTTTGCAGATTTTGCAGTACCTGTTTCCCGGCTTTCAATCCGGCTTCATCAGGAACAGGATGGCCGGCCGCGATAACTTGAAAATGCGCGATGGGGCGAAAGTTTTCCGTGTTCGTTACCACGATGGCGGATTTTATGTTTTCAGGCTGGATAATGTGTTGTGCTGCGGCTGCCATGGTGCAAGCGGCTTTTCCAACGGCAACAAGATGCACGGCGATTGAGGCGTGGCGCACGTCCTTGCTTTGCCCGGCAATAGCTAAGATGTTGACTAAATCATGCAAATGCGGCTGGATGATATGGCTCGGGTGCGCGGCCCGGACCCCGGCCTCAAACAAGGCGGCAGCGTCGCGGCGTAATTGATTGAGAATGGTTGGCATAAATCTTCTTCAGGCCATTTCTTTTGCCAGCTGAAAAATTTCTTCAGCATCCAGAATGTGATGGTTGTCTTCAAACAATTTAGCAATACACGCTCTGTGCAGGGCCAGTTTCAAGGTTCCAAAGCCAATGGCGCCCCAGATGATTTTGCCGTGACGGTTCTGGCCCTTGTCCATCATATCCGTACCACCGATACCTAAAGGCGGCGTGGCATTGGCGTCGGCTATCATTTCAAGCGCTGGATTGTTCTGCCAATGTTCAGGTTTTAATAATTCAACCCCGGCAGCGCCCGTGGCCAAAACAATATTGGCCTCGCTAATAGCTGCGGCACGTTCGTCTGGCGTTGCCGCTTCTATGGGGGTTAAATCGACAGCAAACCGCTCTTTCATGGCGTAGCTGGTCTGTTCCGCATTGAAAATATGACGCGAGGTGATGCTGACTTCCGCGCCTTCCTGCGCCAGCATAACCGCTGCGCGTTGTCCGACAGGGCCGGTTCCAGCCAGAACGACCGCTCTTTTGCCTTTCAGCCTGCCGCTGCTGGCGAGTTTGGCGACGGCTGCCGCTGCCGTGGTGTTGCTGCCATTGCTGTCCAGCATCACCGAAACCCTGAAATCCATGAAAAAGAACGACTGGATTGTATTGAAAAGTTCCTGGCCTTTTGCCATTTGACTGCCGCCTATGAAAATAGCGGTATTTTTTTTGGCTTTGGGCGGACGGGTAAAAATACAGCCTTCAACCAAGGGACGAACATTTTCTGGTGAAACACCGCCATGCGTAATCACATGATCGGCCCCGCCATCATAAGCCACAACCGTATCAAAGCTGGCGGGGTGGGTGTCGGTGTCGAACTGGAATAACAGCTTCTTCATGAAAATACCTGACAGTAATACGCAACGTTATATTGCGAGATGACAAAATTTAACTATTATACAATATATCTGAAGCTTAAAAATGGCATTGAAGGCCGCTTGAGTACGGCTTGGATGCTTTGCAGTCCGCCAAAAATATGTCATATTGTGGCAGAACTATTGTAGAGGTTGATGATCAGCCTGAACCCAAGCCCAGGAAAGAGGGAAAATTAACGTCATGAAAACCCCAATTGATATTGCCGTCACAGGTGCCGCTGGTCAGATCAGTTATTCATTACTGTTTCGTTTAGCAGGCGGCTCCCTGTTTGGACAGAAACAGCCTATTAACCTGCGTCTTCTGGAAGTGACGCCGGCCATGGATGCGCTGCGAGGGGTGGTTATGGAATTAAATGATTGTGCCTATCCGTTATTGCATAAAATTGTGGTGACCGATGACCCCGCAGAAGCCTTCAAAAATGTCGATTATGCGTTTTTGATTGGGGCTCGACCGCGTGGCCCGGGTATGGAGCGGCGAGATCTGCTGGAATCGAATGCTGAAATTTTTGCCACCCAGGGGCGGGTTTTGAATGATGTCGCGCATCGTAAGGTCAAGGTTCTGGTGACCGGAAACCCGGCTAACACCAATGCCTATATTGCGATGAACAATGCGCCAGATTTGGCGCCGGAATGTTTTAGCGCGATGACCATGCTCGATCATAATCGATCAATCAGTCAGTTGGCTGAAAAATGTGGCGTCACCTGTAATGAAATCAAAAATATTGTGGTCTGGGGTAATCATTCCGCCACCCAATATCCCGATTTACATCATGCAACGGTAAAAGGTCAGCCTGCGTTGACGCTGGTCGGTGAGAATTGGTTTGAAAACTATTTTATCCCAACTGTGCAGCAACGTGGCGCGGCTATTATCAAGGCGCGCGGACAATCGAGTGCGGCGTCAGCGGCAAACGCCGCGATTTGTCACATGAAAGCCTGGGTCAGAGGGACACCGGAAGGTGACTGGGTGAGTATGGCGATTGCTTCGGATGGCAGTTATGGTATTGAAAAGGGCCTGATGTTTTCCTACCCTGTAACGGTCAAAGACGGTCAAATCAGTATCGTGCAGAATTTACCGGTCAACAAATTCAGCCGAGCCCGGTTGCAGATTACCGAGGCTGAACTCAAAGAAGAGCGCAATGCGGTTCGGCATCTGCTGCGATAGTCTTGGCGATGGGCTGATTAAAGCCGACTGAGCGGTATTACCTAAACGCAAAAAAACAGGCTACATCCTAAGAATGTTCCTTAGGGTGCAGCCTGTATCACAGGAGAGAAATCTCGCTACAACAGAAAAACTAAGGCCTGTTTTTATAGGCGGAATTACTGCTGTCTTCCTGGATCAATTGCTCTGCTTTTGTATATTTAGAATGTTCGGAACTTTTTACCATGTACATAACGCCAGCAAAAACAACAACTAATGCAGCAATATAAATCCAGAATTTATCAGGTCCATTATTTTCTTCACTCATGATTTTTACCTCAGGTTGTATTGTTTTTGTAAAGGAGTAATAACAATACTAAAGGTAAGGTTTTTGTTTTTTGATTCAGATCAATTTTTGTTGTTTCTGAAGGATGGATATTGAGAGCATCTGATCAGAAGGCCGTGTGCTCGATATCATTTACTGCGGACGGATTTATTCAGTGCTGATTTATGCTGCACTGCCACCGATTTTTTTAATCCACCGGGCGCTTTTATCAATGAGCTCTTGATATACCGACGCCTGGCTGCGTTTGAGGCGTTTTAACAGTTTAAAAGAATGATCAGCGCCTTCGATGACGACCAGTTCCGGCGCTGGATTCAGGTTTTCCAGAATGGGTTTGAAAACACCCAGATTGCAGAGTGAATCCCGAGTGCCTTGGAAAAACAGCATGGGGGAATGGATAGCGTTAAGCTCTTGGCCGCGGGGTTTTTCAGTTTTGCCCGGGGCGTGTAACGGATAGCCATAGAGAATCAATCCAGCAAAACCATCGATTTTTGCCGCCAGTAATGTGGCATAGCGGCCGCCCATGCTTTTGCCGGATAAAAACAGTTTTTCCCGCGGCGCACCTGTTTGTGCCATGACCGCATCAATGACCGCCAGCCAGGTATCTTCCAGCACCGTCGGTGTATTCGGTGCCGTGCGGCCTTGTTCCAGATAAGGAAAATTGAACTTAACCGTCATGATGTCATGCTCGGCGATGCCATCATGCAGGGTGGTGATAAATTCAGAATGCATGTTCTTACCCGCGCCGGGTGCAATCAGCAGGATATACTCATAGTGATCGGGAATATGCCAGATAGTGCTGACGACGGCTTTTTCATTGACGCGGATTTTATGGGTTTCTGTATTCATTGTGATAAAAAGTTTGACGAATTTAAAATCTACTTTATAATACGCGCTCTTTCTTCGGAGCGGTAGTTCAGTTGGTTAGAATACCGGCCTGTCACGCCGGGGGTCGCGGGTTCGAGTCCCGTCCGCTCCGCCATTCATTCTAACCGTCACGCAGGATTTTCACTGCGGATAAAAAAGCACTCAACGTCCAGTTGATGCTGTGTTGTTTCCATTAACGCTTTAATTCCAAATTGTTCGGTTGCATTGTGCCCTGCCGCTAACATGGTTATACCGTGTTCCTGGCTGTCATGCCAATCGTATTCACTCATTTCCCCGGTAATAAAGACATCCAGATTCTGTTCAAAGGCCGCTTTCCATTCGCTGTTTGCGCCGCCGGTGATAATGCCGACCGTGTTGACCAGACGGTGTTTGTCCGGGGTTGCCATCATGACCGGATGCTGCACAATCGTTTCCAGTCTTTCTGCCAGCGTGAGAGCCGTGACAGGGGTTTCCAACACGCCTTTAATGCCGGTACTGGCACCTTTATATTCACCGAAGGGTTGTTGTTGCGCGCAGCTCAGCAGGCGTCCTAAAACCGCGGCATTGCCAATTTCGGCATGGCCGTCTAAAGGTAAATGATAGCCGAATAAATTGATATCGTGTTTGATCAGTGGAATCAGCCGCTGTCCGAATGCGCCGGTGATGGGTTTAGCGCCATGAAAAAACCAGAACAGGCCGTGATGCACCACCAAGGCATCGGCGTTGTGTTCTATCGCCTGTAAAATGCTGGCGCGGGTGGCTGAGACGGCAAAAGCGACGGTTTCAATGCGCTCAGCCCCTTCAACTTGCAGGCCATTGGGGCCATAGTCTGGATACTGCTCGGGATGCAATAATGCGGCAAAAAAGGTCTCGAGTTTTGTGCGTGTAATCATGTTTGTGATAAATAGTGTCGCCAGATGGTTTTAAAGGTTTGAGTCAGGCTGGGGTCGTTTGTATTGACGCGTTGAGTGACTTGCTCGCGAGACAGCCAATGACCGTCATCAATTTCATCCGCAGCCCATTTAAACGGCCCATCATGCACACAATGATAGACCTGAATGAATTCCATGCCCAGGGTTGGTGTTGGGGCGAGTTTGAACAGTGGGGTGAGCGCTTCGATTTTAATACCCAGTTCTTCGTGTAGTTCTCGAACGGCCGCTATGTCATAGTGTTCGCCTTTATCGACATGGCCGGCGGCTGAGGTATCCCAAAGCTCCGGGTTTAAATCTTTTGTGCGTGAACGCTTTTGTAGGAAAAGCTGATTTTGTCTGTTAAACACCAGAATATGTACGGCCCGATGTTTTAAGTGTTGCCGATGAATCAACGGGCGGGGTTGGTAGTCAATAACGCTGTCGTTGTCGTCAACGACAGCTAAAAGTTCATTGTTGTGCATGTTTGCTCTCGATTCCTGCTCTCTGCTCGTGTAAGGTAGCCGTTTTGATTTGTTTTTGCAAAAAGCCTATGGCGAGAAGAAGCGAACACACACAAGCTGAAATTAAGGGAATGATACTCAATGCAGCCGAATCCATTGTGGCCAAAGAGGGTGTTCAGGCGTTAAAAGTCAGAACAATTACCGCAGATATCGGTTACACCGTCGGCACGTTTTATATGATTTATGGTGGGCTGAATGCGCTGATACAGGAATTGAAAGGCCGCATTCTGGATGATCTTGCCGCAGAGCTACAGGGGGTTAATGTGGACGATGATGATCCAGAGCAGGCTGTTATCGACTCGGCCAGGCGTTATTTGATGTTTGCCAATCAGCATTATCATCGCTGGCGTCTGCTGTTTGACCCGCAGCAGACGGATAAAGACGGATTGCCTGACTGGTATCAGCAAAAAGTGGATGTTTTGTTCGCCAATATCGAACGCCTGTTTCAGCGAATGACGCCTGAGGCCACTGAAGAGCAGGCCAGGCAGGGAGCGCGGGCGTTATGGAGTGGGGTACACGGCGTTTGTGTGCTGTCGTTGACAGGTTCGTTGGACGCCGTGGGTATTAATACAATCGAGCAGACACTCGACTTGCTGGTACAAAACTTTTTGTATGGCTGGCGGCATCGACATTAACGCGGAGGCTTACGCTATAATAGCAAATTTGGATTGAAAAACAGCTATGTCTGAAAGCGGACACATCGCCATTATTGGGGCGGGGCCAGCAGGTGCTGTTGCGGCGGCTTGTCTGTTGCAAAAAGGCCATCGTGTTACTCTCATTGAGAGCCAGCAATTTCCACGTTTCAGTATCGGCGAAAGCTTGTTGCCGCAGTGCATGGAATTTATCGAACAGGCCGGGATGTTGCCGGCGGTTGAGCAAGCCGGGTTTCAGTTAAAAAGCGGGGCCGCTTTTTTGCACGGTGAGCGGTATACCGAGTTTTGTTTTTCCGATAAATTTGGAAATGGTTTTGACACGACATTTCAGGTTCAGCGTGGCCGTTTTGATCATGTGTTGGCGAATGACGCGGAAAAAAAAGGGGCGGATATCCGCTGGCGACAGCGGGTGATTGCGGTCGATTTTGATGCGAACAAGCCTCGCCTGACGATTCAGACCGACTCTCAATCATACCCACTGGAAGCTGATTTTGTCTTGGATGCCAGTGGTTTTGGCCGGGTTTTGTCCAGGCTTTTAGGGCTTGAAAAACCGTCCGACTTCCCGGTCAGGCAATCAATGTTTAGCCATTGTGAAGATCGCATCCACGACTCAAGCTATAACCGTAATCTGATCCGAATCATCGTGCATCCAGAATGCAGGGATGTCTGGTATTGGCTGATTCCATTCAGTAATGGCCGTGTCAGTGTGGGAGTGGTGGCTGAGCCGGATTTTTTTGATCGCGCCGAAACTGATGCAGCGACCTTGTTTCAGCACATTGTGCAGGAAGAGCCGGGACTGGCGAAATTATTGGAAAATGCGGTGTGGGATACGCCGGTCAACAGCCTGACAGGCTATAGCGCCAATGTCAGTCGGTTGTTCGGACCTGGCTATGCCTTGTTGGGCAACGCGGGCGAATTTCTGGATCCGGTATTTTCTTCCGGCGTTACCATTGCCATGAAATCGGCCGTTCTGGCCGCCGATGCGGTAGATTTACAGCTTAATGGTGAGGCTGTAGACTGGCAAAACTCTTTCGCCGAGCCGCTACAGACAGGCGTCGATGTGTTCAGAACCTTTGTCAGCGCCTGGTACGAGGGTGGTTTGCAGGATGTTATTTTTTATCAACGTCAGCAAGCGAATATTAAACAAATGATTTGTGCGATTTTGGCAGGCTATGTCTGGGACGAAAAAAACCCTTATGTCAAAAATGCCGAACCCCGGCTTAAAACGCTGGTGGAATTATGTCGCCTGTAAGTTATTATTTGAATGCCATGGGCGTGGTATCGGCAGCAGGCTCAGGTCAGGCTTTGCTGCAGAATATTCAACGAGGTGATCGCAGCGGCTTGCAGCAAACCGAATATTACAGCCCGGGGCGGCCGGTTTTTGTAGGGCGTGTGAATGAAGAATTACCCAGGATTCCAGATCGATACAGGCTTTACGATTGTCGCAACAATCAATTATTACTGGCGGCGCTGGCGCAAATTAAAACAGGCATTGAGCGCATAAGACAGCAATATTCGTCTGATCGTATCGGTGTTGTGCTCGGAACCAGCACCTCCGGTGTGCGGAATACCGAACGGGCGTTGGCGGATGTTGCGCAAAGCGGAAAAAAGCCCGCCTGGTTTCATTATAAACAGCAACAACTGGGCGCGAGTGCCGATTTTCTGGCGCAGATTGTGGGCGTCAAGGGACCTGCATTTACCGTATCGACGGCCTGTTCGTCCAGTGGCCGTGCCCTGGCATCGGCACGGCGTCTGCTGGCACTGGATTTATGCGACGCGGTTATTGTTGGTGGCGCAGATAGTTTATGTCGGTTTACCGTTAATGGTTTTATGGCGTTAGAGTCGGTTTCCGCAGGATTATGCAAGCCGTTTGGTGTACACCGGGATGGTATTAACCTGTCTGAAGCGGCAGCGTTGTTCATTTTGAGCAAACAGCCGGGGCCGGTTAAATTGACAGGTATTGGGGCTAGCAGTGATGCCTATCACTTCTCAGCACCTGACCCATCCGGCGAGGC
>Ga0114934_10002460_pt1 | contig 11838 bp, 9 predicted proteins | sample 4SBtaG_2_FD_99695 | JGI IMG/M metagenome (GOLD analysis project Ga0114934, IMG submission 99695) | Deep subsurface microbial communities from Kolumbo volcano to uncover new lineages of life (NeLLi) - 4SBTROV10_white metaG | ecosystem: Environmental > Aquatic > Marine > Volcanic ...
AAAATGCGGAATACAACGAGCCTTATTCCATCTCCTCTGTAGGGTGGTATCCTGGGAATTTGGGGCGAAATTTGGGTGTCAGGTATGGGAGGTGTCTAACTTGAGTTTTGTCAGTCAGCCAGGGTGCTGAAGCATGCCTTGCGTAATGCCTCGATACCGATCATCACTATTGCGGGATTACAGATAGGCATCCTCCTCGGCGGTGCAGTTATTACCGAAACCATCTTTGCTTGGCCGGGTATGGGAAGGTTACTGGTAAATTCCGTCATTGCGCGTGATTACCCTATGGTTCAGGGAATCGTCTTACTTCTAGCGATAACGGTTATATTTGTGAATCTACTAGTTGATTTGACCTATGCCGTCTTAAATCCACGTATTCGCTATGTATAAAAATGAAAATAACTAAAATCGAAGCCTATCAAACTACTATTAAGCTTGAAAGACCTTTTGTGATAGCTGTTGGAGCAATTAATGCTATCGAGAGTGTGATTGTAAAGGTGATAGACGATCAGGGAAACTTTGGCCTAGGTGAAGCTGCTCCACATAATCTCATTTTAGGTGAGACTAGTGCGACCATTTTAGCTGCTTTGGATGTTATGGCACCTCACCTAATTAGCATGGACCCAAGAGGGCTCTCCCAAATCAGCTATATAATGGACCATCTACTTCTACATCATACGGCAGCCAAATCAGCTATAGACATGGCTCTACACGACTTAATAGCCAAGGCATGGAGTGAACCTCTCTGGCGCATCCTCGGAGGGGCAGAGAGGAAAATCGAGACAGATCTCACCATAGGCTTGCAACCCTTGGATGAGACTCTCAACTATATCGAGAATAATCTGGGCAAGGGATTCAAAGTAATTAAACTGAAGGTGGGCCAAGATCCTGAAGAGGACATTGAGAGGATTAAGGTAGTGCGGGAACTCGTTGGAGAGAGAGTTCGTTTGCGAATAGACGTTAATCAAGGATGGACACGTCCCCAAGCACTTAAGATGTTAAACGAGCTTACAAGATATAATTTGGAACTTGTGGAACAGCCATTACCGGCTTTCGACATTGATGGACTAGCCTGGCTACGGGGAGCAGTATCAACGCCAGTCATGGCCGATGAGAGCGTTCATGGCCCTGAGGAGGCTCTACGTGTAGTTCAGGAGGGTGCAGCCGATTATATTAACATTAAGATTATGAAGAGTGGCGGATTATGGAAAGCGAGAAAAATTGCGATGATTGCCGAAGCAGCTGGAGTAGGCTGTATGGTGGGAAGTATGGTGGAAACTGATCTGGCGATCACCGCAGCAGTGCATTTTGCCGCTGCAATCCGGAACGTTAAGTTCGCTGATCTGGACCTGGGTTTCTCCCTTCGACCGAGGGCTAAGTTGATAGAAAATGGAGGGGCGCGATTTGAAAGTGGCTACGTAATACCTCCCAATGCACCAGGTTTAGGAGTTTTTGAACTTAACGAAGAATTAATTCGGGGACCAGTTCGCATCTACAAGTAGAAATTAGAGATGAAGATTATTCGTAGACTATTACGAAGTAAGCTAGGATTAATTGGCTCTATACTTAGTGGTATAATGCTTATCGTGGCAATTCTAGCTCCTTTTGTTGCTCCTTATAGCCCAATACACCAGGATTTCACTGAAAGTTTGAAGCCCCCCTCTTGGGAGCACCCTATGGGTATGGATGAGTTTGGCCGTGATATCCTAAGCCGCGTGATATTTGGGGCTCGGATCTCCCTCGTCGTTGGAGCCATCGCCGTCGCTATTGGCTTCTTCTTTGGAGTGCCTATCGGGCTCCTGTCGGGTTTCTACGGTGGTTGGTTTGACGCGGTCATCCAGCGGATAATCGATGCCTTGATGGCCCTTCCAGGGATCTTGCTAGCCATAGTTGTGGTAAGCATTCTTGGCATAGGTCTGCAGAATGCGATGATTGCAGTGGGTGTCTCAATCATCCCTGTCTTTGCTCGTTTGATGAGGAGTTCCGTAATTGCTATCAGGGAAGAAGATTTCCTTGAGGCTGCTCGGGCTATCGGTGTAGGGAACCTACGGATTTTAGTAAGACACATCTTTGTAAACGCTTTTTCACCGGTTTTGGTGCAAATTTCATACCAATTTGCTAGTTCTATCCTTTGGGCTGCAGGACTCAGCTTTCTCGGCTTGGGAGCCCAACCCCCAATACCCGAGTGGGGAGCTATGTTGGCGGGTGGAAGGACATATATACTCACCGCTCCTCATGTAATCACATTCCCTGGGCTAGCCATCATGGTCTCTGTACTAGGGCTTAACTTACTAGGCGAGGCTCTTCGAGATGTCCTAGATCCAAGGATATCCCTCTACAGGTACTAGGAGGTGCGATAAGACACAGTTTATGTCCTGGTGAACAGTTTTATCAATATAACAAATGAGTGATAGATTGGAAGGTAAGATGAATATGTTCTTAAGTGTAGAGGAATTCAATAGGAGAAGGGAACGGATTGTAGATAAATTAGAAGGATTAGATTTACAAGGGCTATGCCTCTTCAGTCCCCATCAAATTTTCTATCTCAGTGGGTTTTCTTTTATCGCTACTGAAAGGTTGATCTCCATGCTCATGACTGCTGAAGGGAAGAGCATATTGCTCGTTCCCATACTGGAAAGAGAGCACGCTGAGGAGAGAAAGGGCGTGATAGATGAGCTGATCACCTATCCAGAATATCCTGGAGAAAGGCACCCAATGAAATACTTAAAGGATGTCGTTAAAAAGGCAGGACTCAAAGGGAAGAAAATAGGTGTCGATAGCAATGGTTATCCCGGAGGCTATGGCTATATCGGTCCGAAATTAAGTGAGGTAGTCGATACCGAGGTAATTGAAGTCAAGAATCTAATTGAGGAAATGATGAGAGTAAAGTCAGCGGAGGAAATCAAACTCATAAGAGAGAGTGTGAAGTGGGGGAATTTAGCCCATTCCCTTCTTCAGGAATATACTAAACCTGGCCTCTCGGAGACCGATATCTCCATCAGGGCCTCCTACAAGGCCTCATTGGCGATGATTAAGGCACTCGGCCCTAGTTATAAACTGACCCGTGCCGATATCATCGGCCTACCTGCCTTCGCCGCTTTTAGGGGCCAGGTGGGTGCTCGGACAGCTATCCCCCACGCAATTACTACCAATGCAACAATTGAAAGAGGTGATATACTTATAACAGGGGCAGGTGCTGACATAGGAGGCTATGGGTCTGAGTTGGAGCGGACTATGATTGTAGGACAGCCTACCGAGAAACAGAAGAAGTTCTTCAATCTAATGCTTGAAGCCCAGAATGTAGCCATGGAAATGATCAGGCCTGGGAACAAGTGCTCGGACGTCGATCGGGCGGTGCGCGAAGTTTTCGAGAAGGAAGGCCTGAAGGAGTATTGGCGACACCATACAGGCCATTCATTAGGGATCCGGATGCATGAAGCTCCCTTTTTTGATATCGGGGACAACACGATAATTGAGCCTGGGATGGTTTTCTCCGTGGAGCCGGGGATTTATATCCCCGGTTTCGCTGGTTTCAGGCATTCCGATACAGTTGTAGTGACTGAATCTGGGATTGAAATGTTAACCTACTACCCGCGGGAGCTGGACAGCCTTGTCATCGATTGAGATGTTAATCGGTATTGATATCGGCGGAACATTTACCGACATTGTGCTGCTGGATTCGAAGGGAGGGACGATAGAGCTGTTGAAGCTCCCCTCGACCCCCGGCAGGCTGGAAGAGGGTGTCACTCGAGGACTGCAAGAGCTTCAACAGGAGGTAAATCTCGCGGAGGTAGAGCGGATCGTCCACGGCTCCACCGTGGCGACTAATGCTCTCTTAGAGGGCAAATGGGCTCGCACCGCTTTAATTACCACCAAGGGCTTCCGGGACGTCATCGAGATCGGACGGCAGAATCGTCCCAATATCTATGACTTATTCGTCGAGCGGCCTCGGCCCATCGTCCCGCGTGAGCTCAGATTCGAGGTCACCGAACGGCTCGATTACCAGGGGAGGACCATCAAGTCCCTGGATGAAGGAGCTATAGAGGGGATAGCCGAGGAACTCCTCAGGAGGGAGGTGAAATCGGTCGCCCTCTCCCTCCTCTTCTCCTATGCCAATCCAGAGCATGAGAGGAAGATTGCCGAGATCTTGGGTAAGAGATTAAAGATTCCCATCACCCTCTCCTCGGAGGTCCTCCCTGAGTTCCGGGAGTTCGAGCGGACCTCGACCACTGTAGTCAATGCTGCTCTGCGGCCGGTCATCGGAGATTACCTAGAGCAGTTGGAGAAGGAGGCGGTCAGGTTAGGCTTCAAGAGGGGCTGGCAGATCATGCAGTCCAATGCCGGAATCACCAGCAGTCACGGTGCTGAGTCTCAGCCGGTCAAGATCGTCCTCTCCGGCCCTGCCGCCGGGGTCGAGGGGGCACGATTTGTAGGAGAGCAAACAGGATTCCACAACCTGATCACTCTAGATATGGGCGGGACGAGCTGTGATGTCTCCCTTATCCGTGATGGGAAGGCCACGACAACCACTGAAGGGGAGGTTGGAGGTTATCCGATCAAGGTCCCGATGGTCGATATCCATACCATCGGTGCCGGTGGCGGTTCAATCGCCTGGATCGATAAGGGCAGGGCTCTGCGGGTTGGCCCTCAGAGCGCTGGTGCGGAGCCCGGGCCGGTCTGCTACGGCCGGGGTGGCCAGGAGCCCACAGTGACCGATGCCCATCTGGTGCTGGGGAGGTTGAATCCGGCAAGCCCTCTCGGGGGATTGAGAGGGCTCGATTTGGAGGGAGCCAAGAGAGCCATCCATGAGAGGATTGCGGAGCCCCTGGGAATGAACCTTGAGGAGGCGGCCCAGGGGATCCTGGCGGTGGCCGATGCGAACATGGAGCGCGCTATCCGCGTGATCTCCGTCGAACGAGGATATGATCCGCGGGACTTTGTCCTCTTAGCCTTCGGCGGCGCAGGGCCGCTCCACGGGGCGGGACTCGCCGCCATCTTGGGAATCCCCAAGATACTCATCCCCCAGACGGCGGGTGTCCTCTCGGCCTTTGGTCTTCTGAGGACCGATCTGGCCCATGATTATGTCCAATCGCTAGTCCGAGAGGTGAGCAAGATAGACTTGGCAAAGATCAACAAGACATACGATCTCCTTAAGAGGAAGGGGAGGGAGGAGCTTCTGCAGGAGGGGGTAACTGAGGAGAGGATCCGTTATCAGCCGTCGTTGGACATGCGCTATCTCGGCCAGTCCTATGAGCTCAACCTGGCCCTCCCCGATCATCGACTGACTCAAGAGGAGCTCGAGAGGCTGCCGGAGGAGTTCCATAAGAGGCATCAGCAGGTCTATGGCCATGCTGCTCCCGGGGAGCCGGTGGAGCTGGTCAATCTACGATTGAGAGCCGTCGGCCTAATGGGAAAGATCGAGCTGCGCGGGGATCGTGGGGGAAGTTTGGAGGAGGCCAGAAGGGCCGCCAGACCCGTCCATTTCCCAAAGGCTGGCTGGGTCAAGACCCAGGTCTTCGTCAGGGAATCCTTGCCAGCAGGTGTATCGCTTGAGGGGCCGGCGATCATCGAAGGGCGGGAGTCGACCATCGTCATCCCACCCCAAATGGGGGCTTCTACTGATAGGTTCGGCAACCTGATTATAGAAGTGAAGGAGGCTTAATTGAAGTTGGAGGCCAAGATCGATCCGGTGACCTTAGAGGTGCTGAGGAACGCTTTGGTCGAGGTGGCAGAGGAGATGAACGTCAACCTGATCAGGAGCAGCTACAGCCCCAACATCAAGGAGCGACGGGACTGCTCCTCAGCCCTGTTCGATCCCCAGGGGAGGATGGTCGCTCAGGCCGAGTCGATCCCCGTCCATCTGGGGGCGATGCCCTTCTCCGTCAAAGCGGCCCTGGAGCATTTCAAAGACTTTAAACCCGGGGATACGGTCGTGTTGAATGACCCCTTCGCCGGTGGAGTCCACCTCCCCGACATCACCTTTGTCACGCCGATCTTTTATGGGAAAGAGCTGGTGGGGATCGCCGCCAATCGCGCCCACCATGCCGACGTAGGGGGGAAGACCCCGGGGAGCGTAGCTGGGGACTCCACCGAGATCTATCAGGAGGGCTTGAGAATTCCGCCGGTCAAGCTCTGGCGGGGAGGGGAACTGGATGAGGATCTATTGGGGATGGTCCTGGCCAACGTCCGCACCCCCAAGGAGCGGCTGGGGGACCTGCGGGCGCAGATCTCGGCCAACGAGACCGGCCGGAGGCGCTTTCTGGAGCTAGTTGAGAGGTATGGCTCAGAGCTGATCGCCGCGGCCATCGACGAGGTCCTGGACTACTCCCAGAGGAGGATGCAGGCTGAGATCGAGACCCTTCCAGATGGGACCTATGAGTATGAGGACTACCTGGATAACGATGGGATCAGCTCCGGAGGGGTCAAGGTTAAGGTAACTGTCAGGATCGAGGGTAGCAGGATAAGGGTCGACTTCTCCGGCAGCTCATCTCAGGTGGAGGGGCCGGTCAACGCTGTTTATGCAGTCACAACCTCCGCAGTCTACTATACCGTCCGCGCCCTCACCGATCCGGACATCCCCCCGAACGAGGGCTGCTACCGCCCGATCGAGATCATTGCCCCCGAAGGGACGGTGGTCAATGCCCGTCCCCCGGCGGCCGTCGTGGGGGGGAACCTGGAGACCTCCCAGCGGATCGTCGATGTCCTGATCGGGGCCCTGGCAGAGGCAGTGCCGGAGAGGGCCATCGGCGCCTGCCAGGGGACGATGAATAATGTCACCTTGGGAGGGACCGACCCTCGTTCTGGAAAGCCCTATACCATCTACGAGACTATCGGGGGAGGCTTCGGGGCAAGGCCCGACAGGGACGGGATCGATGGGATCCATTGTCATATGACCAACACTTTAAACACCCCCATCGAGGCACTAGAGATCGCCTATCCTTTGAGGGTGGAGCGATATGAGCTGCGGCCCGATAGCTGTGGCGCGGGTCGGTATCGTGGCGGCCTGGGCATCCGGCGGGATATCCGCGTGATCGACCATAAAGCGAAGCTCTCCCTCTTGGGAGAGCGGCGGATCACGCAGCCATATGGGATCTTAGGCGGCGAACCCGGGGGCAACGGTGCCGATTTCATCATCAGCAATAGCGATGGTAGAGAACGAGCGGCAAAGGGGAAGGGGTCAATTACGCTCGAGGCAGGCTGGACTATCAGCATTAGGACGCCTGGAGGTGGAGGCTATGGAGATCCCACTGAGCGACCCAAGGAGCTTATCCTCAAGGATTATCGCGAGGGGCGGATCTCAGCAGAATACGCGATCGAGCACTATGGGGTCGATCCTAGGGAGGAGCAATAATGTATGGCTGGCGATGCCGCATCGGTTTAATTATCCCCTCATCCAATACGACGATGGAGCACGAGTTCGTTTGCTACGCTCCGGAGGGCGTCTCAGTGCACACCACCAGGCTTCCCTTGGAGAGGGTCACCGAAGCAGAGTTGACGAAGATGGCCGAGCGGGTGGAGGAGGCGGCCAAGCTCCTGGCCGATGCCCAGGTTGATATCATCGCTTATGGCTGCACTACCGGGAGTCTGATCAAGGGTAAGGGCTACGATGAGGAACTGGAGGAGAGGATCAGGAGGGTGACGGGCATCCCTGCTGTATCCACCGCCCGAGCGGTGTTGGAGGCCTTAAAGGAGAAGGGGCTGAAGAGGATCGCCGTGGCAACGCCGTATACCGAAGAGATAAACGAGAAGGAGAGGGAATTTCTCAACGACAATGGGTTTGAAGTATGTGTTATCCGTGGACTCGGCCTTGTGAAGAATTTGGAGATAGGGATGCAAGAACCGCACGTGGCCTATAGGCTAGGAAGGGAGCTTATGATGAAGCATCCCGAGGCGGATGGTCTCTTCATCAGTTGCACCAACTTCAGGACCTTCGAGATCATTTCTCCCTTCTCGCGCGATATTGGGAGGCCTGTGATCACCAGTAATCAAGCCACTTTATGGCGTGTGCTACAGGAGAAGGGCATAGCTCCGGCTGAGGGCCTCTTAAGCTGAAACCGGCTTGAAGCTTTGGGTGATATAAGATAGATTTATAGTGCGATGGCCTATCGAGTCGAGGTCGCGCTCCGGCCGAAGTTGGGGCGCAGCGGAGGAACCCTGTGCCTGTCCTTTGGGTAATTGAGGAACTCTCCAGAAATATTAAGGACTATTGCGAGGGGCGGATCTCAGCAGAATACGCGATCGAGCACTATGGGGTCGATCCCCGGAAAGGAGTGTAAAAGCGTGAGCATGACGAGAGAGGCTCTCAAGCAGAGGGTCTGTGAGCGAATCGATAGGCTTGCAGATGAGCTTATCGCCGTCAGCCAAAAGATCTACGAGCATCCGGAGCTGAAGTTTGAGGAGTATCAGGCCTCCCGCTGGCTCGCTGAGGCTTTAAAGGAGGGTGGGTTCTCAGTTGAGCTGGGAGTGGCAGGCCTCGACACCGCGATCCGGGCTGAGCACCCGGCCCGGAGCGATGGGCCAACCGTAGCGATCATCGGTGAGTATGATGCACTCCCCGAGCTCGGCCATGCCTGTGGCCACAACCTGATCGCCGGGGCGGCCCTCGGAGCCTGTCTGGGACTGGCCCCTTTAAAGAGGGATATCCCTGGCCGGCTGCTCTTTATGGGGACACCGGCTGAGGAGGGCGGCGGGGGGAAGGTGACCATGGTCGAGGCGGGGCTCTTCAACGATGTCGATGTGGCGATGATGTTCCACCCTGCTCCCTACACGGTCGTCGAGCGAGGGAGCTTGGCCATCACCGAGGTGGAGATTGCCTTTCAGGGGAAGGCTGCTCATGCCTCCGCCGCGCCGTGGGAGGGGATCAACGCCCTCGACGCGGTGATCCAGACCTTCAACGGCCTCAATGCCCTCCGCCAGCACATCCGAGACGGCGCGCGGATCCACGGGGTCATCACTAATGGTGGAGCCTTGCCCAATATCGTTCCCGAGTATGCCTCTGCCCACTTCTATGTCCGCGCCATCCAGAATGACTACCGCGATGAGCTGGTCGAGAAGCTCCGCCGCTGCGCTGAGGGGGCGGCCCTCGCCACCGGTGCGACCCTCTCCTTTAAAAAAGTGGGCCATGAATACAGGGCGATGAGGACAAACCATCACCTAGCCCAGGCCTTCACGGAGAACCTGGAAGCCCTGGGTGAGCTGCTCGACGAGCACTTGCCCCAAGGGCTGGGCTCGACCGATATGGGGGATGTCTCCCAGGTCGTCCCGGCGATCCATGCTTATATCAAGATCTGTCCTGCTGAGGTGGTGTTCCACTCCCGGGAGTTCGCCAAGGCAGCGGCCTCTGAAAGGGGCTATTCGGTAATGCTCAAGGCGGCAAAGGCCCTGGCGATGACGGCAATTGATGTGACTATCGACTTAAAGCTACTCCAGGCGATCAAGGAGGAGTTTCAGGCCACTTAAAAGAGAAAGGGGAGCTGTGAAATGTTCGGGAGGCGAGCTCGCATCGGTTTGCTCATCCCTTCATCGAATACGACGATGGAGATGGAGTGTTTAAGATATGTCCCGGAGAGTGTCTCAGTGCACACTACCAGGCTCCCTCTGGAGAAAGTCACTTCAGGAGAGCTGATCAAGATGGCTGAGCGAGCGGAAGAGGCAGCTAAGCTCTTGGCCGATGCAGGCGTGGACAACATCTCTTATGTGAAGGGAGCGCTTCAGGTCTTGCATCCCCTCCTCGATCACTCTATCCTCTAGCCATGGACTTTATCGTGCTCGGCGGGGGCGGCTGGGGGACGGCGACCGCGCGGCTGCTCGCCCAGAAGGGTCATCAAACAAGACTGTGGGTCCGCGATCCCGCTCTAGCCCACCAGATGGCCGAGGAGCAGGAGAATAAAAAATACCTGCCAGGGGTCGAGCTCCCCCGGGAGCTGGGGATCTTCACCGACCTCAACGCGCTCACGCGTGAAGGCGCTGACGCGCTATTATTGGCCGTGCCGAGCTTCGCCATGCGCGAGGTCGCCCGCCGCCTGGCTGAAGCTATTCCGGAGGATCGCCATCAGGATCTTGTCTTGATCAACCTGGCCAAGGGGATCGAGCGGGGAAGCGGGAAGACGATGTCCCAGGTGATTGGAGAGGAGCTAGGGAGCAATAATGTCTATACCCTCTCCGGGCCGAGCCATGCCGAGGAGGTCGGGCGGGACTTCCCGACCACAGTGGTCATTGCCGGTGAGGACCTGGAGCTCGGCAAGCGGCTCCAGGAGGCCCTGATGACCGAGCGGTTCCGCGTCTATCTCTCCGATGACCTTCTGGGGGTGGAGTATGGCGGAACGGTGAAGAACATCATCGCACTGGCCGCGGGAATCTCTGACGGGCTCGGCTATGGCGACAACGCCAAGGGAGCATTGATCGCTAGGGGCCTGGCGGAGATGGTCCGCCTGGCCGTCCGCCTCGGGGCAAAGAAGGAGACGCTCTTCGGCCTCTCCGGGCTGGGGGATCTGGTCGCCACCTGCACCTCACTTCACAGCCGAAACAGATTGGTCGGCTACCGCCTCGGACGGGGCGAGAGTTTAGGGGAGATCTTAAATAAGATGGAGATGGTCGCCGAGGGAGTCTATGCCGCCGAGGCGGTGCGGCGGCTGGCCCAGGAGAAGGGGGTGGAGATGCCGATCACTGAGGCGGTCTATGAGATCCTCTACGCGGGGGCCCAGCCCTTGGACAAATTGAACGAGCTGATGACCCGCCAGCCGAAGATGGAGCGGCTGTAGCCATTGCCGGGCGGATCCCAAGTGAGTAAAATGGCATCGGCATGTCCGTAAGAGAGATCACCCTCCTCACCATGCCCGGCGGCGGGGGCCCAAGTCCGGTCGAGCAGCTTGTCTCCGGGGCCCGCGAGGCGGCCGCCCTCGATCTGATCGATCGGGCCCAAAAGATTGAACAGATCAGTAGGATCATCGTCGCTACCCCCTCCACGACCTTTGCTGCTGAATTGAAGGACAGGTCGGTCGAGGTGGAGCTGCTGGACGGAGATAGCTTCCACTTCGGCCGGGAGCTCTGGAGACTGATCGAAGGATATAAAATTGAAAGATTGCTCTACTTCGGCGGGGGGAGCGGAGCCCTTCTCTCTCAGGAGGAGCTGGCCGCGCTGGCCGAGCGCCTCCTTGCGGATGAGGTCTTCTTGGTGAACAACTTCTACTCGGCGGACTTTGCCGCGCTCGCCCCGGCTCAAGTTCTGTTAGAGCTCCCTCCACCCCCGCGGGACAATCGGCTCGGCTGGCTCCTCTGGGAGGCGAGGCTCAGGCCTACAGAGCTCCCGCGGACCGCGGCGACCCAGTTCGACATCGACACCCCGACCGATCTTCTGATCTTGAAGCTGCAGCCGGCCACCGGGGCGCATAGCAGGAGATATTTAGACGAGGCCCCGCTCGACCCTGCGCCGCTTGAAGCGGCCATTCATTATCTTGTGGACCGGGAGGCGACGCTGCTCGTCGCCGGGCGGGTCCCCTCCTATGCCTGGCGCTATCTGGAGGAGAAGACGGCCTGTCAGGTGCGGATCTTCTCTGAGGAGCGGGGGATGGAGGCGAGCGGGCGGGCGGAGCGGGGCGCGGTCCGCTCGTTGCTCGGCTTCTATCTGGAGGAGGCCGGCCCGGCGCGGTTCTTCCATGCTTTGGAGGAGCTGGCCGATTTGGCGCTGCTCGATTCGCGGGTCCTCTTCGCCCACCTCGGCCTACGACCCACGACTGCGGATCGCTTCTGGTCCGACCTCCTCCGGCCGGAGGAGGTCGGTGATCCTCTAGTAAGGGAATTTACTGTTGCTGCCAAGGAGGCCCCACTACCCATCGTCTT
>Ga0114934_10002461_pt1 | contig 11837 bp, 11 predicted proteins | sample 4SBtaG_2_FD_99695 | JGI IMG/M metagenome (GOLD analysis project Ga0114934, IMG submission 99695) | Deep subsurface microbial communities from Kolumbo volcano to uncover new lineages of life (NeLLi) - 4SBTROV10_white metaG | ecosystem: Environmental > Aquatic > Marine > Volcanic ...
AAAATGATAATTTTTTTCATATTGTAGCTTTTTCTAATAATTGTATTTTTTTATTTTGAGTATCAAGCCTTGCTTTTACTCCAATCGGAAAAATCAAAGAATTTTCAATATGCCCGAAGTTCAAATTGTAAACAATGGGAATGTTCAATCCTGCAAATTTTTCTTCTATGATTTCCTCAACTCTTAAACTATTTTCAGGCAAAGTATCATTTTCTTCGGGTGTGCAGCCTCTGAAACTGCCAAAAACTATCCCTGCTGCTTTTTTTATATCTGTTGCCATCAACAAATGGTTGAGCATTCTGTCAATTTTGTATGGCGGCTCTGCTATTTCTTCTATGAAAACGAGTTTATCTGTAAATGTGAAAATATACTCTGTTCCTATCATTGATACTAAAAGGGAAAGATTGCCTCCAACAATTCTGCCTTCTGCTTTGCCTTGTGTAAATACGTCGAAACTTGTGTGTGGCAAAATGTAATTTTCAACAGGACAAAAAATTAAATCTTGCAATTGTTGAATTATGTAATCTGTAAAATTCGAAGCACCAATAATTCCGTGAAAAGATACCAAACCTGCCTTTACAAAAAAAGCAGATTGATAAGCTGTTATGTCGCTGAACCCTACAAAAATTTTTGGATTTTTTTTGATAATTTCATAGTCGATTTTATCAAGAATCCTAGTAGCACCGTATCCTCCCCTGATGCAAAAAATAGCATCTATGCTTTTGTCTTCAAAAGCCTGTTGAATATCATTTAATCTTTCGTCGTCTTTTCCTGCCAAATAACCATATCTATTCATTGCATTGGGAAATACAACAGGTTCTTTCCCAAGTCTTTTTATATTTTCTTTCGATTTTTTAAGTTTAGTCTGCGAAACTATACCTGACGGAGCAATAAGTGCTATTTTTTTTATTTTTTGAGATTTAGGCTTCATCAACATTATTTAATTTTCAATTTTTCGTTCAGAGATTTTTTCCGCAGGTGAACCACGATAAATTCCGTTTTCTTCAAGGTCTTTACTGGCTACCGAATTAACTGTAAGAATTGAATTCTTGTAACAAGTAACTCCTGCTGTAACAACTGTTTTTGCACCAATCCACACTCCATCTTCAAGAACAATTTTTCCAGTAATTAAATCAAAAGTCGATTTTTTGTAATTATGATTTCCGCATAAAAGCATTGCTCCCTGCGATAATACAACATTGTTGCCGATTTCGACATCATTGAGATTATCAATCCAAACATTTTCACCAATCCAACTATAATCTCCGATTTTAAGCCGCCAAGGATATTTTATATTTACCGAAGGTTTTATAACAACACCTTTTCCAATTTTTGCACCAAAAAGACGCAATAAAAATTTATAGAACCCCGAAAATGGGAAAAAGCCATTATTTACGAACAAAATATTTGTGTAATACCAAAGCAACCTAACAATAAAATTGCGGCCTGTATGGTATGAAGAATTATCGTATTTCGCTAAATTAACATCCATTATTCAAACAGTGTTTTTGAAAGTGTAATTAAATCGCTATTTGCAATATAATCTTTTGCAAAATTAAAAACTTTTTCTGACATAATATTATAGTCTTGCTGATTCATTTTTAAACAAAGCTTAATTACGTCAACAAATTTCTGTTGATTCGAGAGAGAAATGTCCCATCCAATTTGCTTTTCTTCGAGATTCTGCCAAGGTGTTGCATCGCTTATAATCACAGGACAACCAAAAGACATTGCTTCGTAAATCGAATGACCAAAGTTCTCCCCTACTGATGGGATAAATGCAAAATGATTATTCTTGTATATTTCAGGTATTTTATCAGACGAAATTGCACCTTTATAATTCACTTGCACGTTTTTTGGTAATCTTTTTATTGCTTCCTTACAAGACTTCCAGTAATGTGTTTCTACTATGGGACCATACAAGTCTAATGTTATTTTTCCTGTTGTGATTTTGGATAATACCTTGATAGCAAAAAGTGTGTTTTTTTCTTGTGATATTCTTGCAATTGAAACTAATTTCAATTTATTGCTTTCTTTTATTTTTGTCGAAAAATCAGAATCCGAAACAATTCTTGGTAAATTAGTAATTTCTTTGATTTGGTCTGTATTAAATTTATTTTTAATATCTAAAAATTCTTTTCCTGTTGTAGCCTGAAAGTTGACTCCACTGAACAAACCAAAAATTTTGGCTGTTTTTAAAAATAATTTTTTCTTAAAATTTTTCTTTGCAAATGCTTGTTCTGACAACATTCCTCTTGGAGCAATTATAATATCATTGTGATTATATATTTTTTTTGCAATATAAAGAGGAAGTATTGAAAATTCTAATGAAAATATTCCGTTTATATAGATTTTATCAAACTTTTGGTCGGTGATAATCTTTTGTATAAATTTTAAATTTTGCTTTGATGGTGACAAGTATATTATTTGATAAGTATCTTTCATTTGCCAAATGTCTGTTTCTATATTCTCAAAAGAAGCATTGTCGCCTATATCTCTATCCGAAGTAATAATATAAAAATCAAATTGCTCACTCAAAGCCGAAACAAGATTTGAAACCGACGTAATAGGTCCGCCGGCTTTGTATGCTGGCAAAAACCAGTCGATAAAAATTGCTATTTTCTTTTTATTGTTCATATAAAATTCTTTTGTATAAATCTACGTATTGCTGTGCAATAGTTTGTGGTGAATATTTTTGAGCATTAAGCCTACCCTTTTGAACTAATTCTTCTTTCAATTGCTGATTAGAAATTATTTCCTCAACACTTTCTTTTATTTGCTTTACATTTTTTGGATTTACAAGCATTGCTGCATCTGCTGCAATAGTTTTCATTGGTTCTAAATTGGATGTAATTACAGGAATTCCCATTGCTTGAGCTTCTACAATTGGCAAGCCGAATCCTTCATAAAAAGAAGGGAAAAGCAAAATGTCTGAATTTCGGTATAAATTTAAAAGTTCATTATTGCTGATGTTAAAATAATTGTGATAATCAATCTGGTTTTGTTCCAATAATTTTTTTTGTTCATCTTTAAGTTTCCCGATAATTATCAATTTTATTGGCAAGCCATTTAATGCTACAATACTTAATTCGAGATTCTTGTTTGCTTTTGTTCCAATAAAAAGAATTGTAGTTTTTTCATTTTCAACTTTATTAAAATCTTTGAAATATTCTGCAGAGATACAATTAGGAATAACTGTAATTTTTGAATCATTAATTTTGAATGATTTGATAATCTCTTTTTTAGTAAATTCAGAAATAACTGCTATGTGCTTTACCCTTCTAAAAGGTATTTTGAACCAAAAATATTTAATAATAAATTTCTTAAAAAAATTGCCTGATAATGCCGACCCGATATCGTGAATTGTCAGCAAAGTAGTTTTTTTTGGTAATCCTAAAGCTATATAATTCACATCTCCTGTGATATGATTTATCTGAGAAATATGTTTTTTTACAAAAAATATATTCTTCATTCTGCCAAAGAAACCCTGATGGAATGGAATATTAATGTTTTTATACTCAATTTCTGAAGGCAATGCAGATTGAATATTTGCAAAAAGTGTTTCTATGCTATGAAAATTTGGATTTTTTTTTCTAAAAAAATATGTAAGCTTAATTTTCATTTGTACTATATACCTAAAAAAATAGCTGTACCAAAGATACAGCTATAATCATTAAAAATTTCATTTCTTTAACCTTTTAATGCTTCGGCACCACTCACAATTTCTATTATTTCGGTAGTAATAGCAGCCTGTCGTGCTTTATTGTATATAAGATTCAGGTCGTGTATAAGTTCAGTTGCATTATCCGTAGCTTTATGCATTGCTGTCATACGAGCACCTTGTTCAGATGCACTTGAATCCAAAAGTGCTTTATAAATTTGCATTGTTAGTGCTTCAGGTATTAATTTTTCCAAAACTTTTTCAAAATCTGGTTCATATAAATAATCTCCTGTACTACTGAAATTTGAATCATCTTGAACCAAAGGTAAAAATTGTTCTTTGACAATTTCCTGAGTAGCAGCATTTTTAAAACTATTATAAACTATCTCTACCTTGTCAAATTCCTTGTTAAGATATCTTTCCTTAATATCTTCAGAAATTTTAGTGGCATATTCATAAGTTAGATTATCAAAAACTTCGGTATTTTTCTCTATCAAATTGTAACCTCTTCTATTAAGAGCATCAGCGCCTTTCTTTCCGTATGCAATAAATTTCAAATTTTCTACAGATATTCCATCTTTTTTGTATTCATTTACCATAGAAACAATCTTTTTCTCTACATTTGAATTAAATGCACCGCACAACCCTCTGTTTGAGGTTATTGCAATCAAAAGAACATTTTTTATGGGTCTTTCTACAAAAAAATCACTTTCAATCGGATCATAAGCATTTGCTACAACACTTTCCAATAAATGATGAATTTTTTCTGCATAAGGTCGAAGTTGTAAAATGGCTTGCTGAGCTTTTCTAAGTTTTGCAGCAGCAACCATTTTCATCGCACTAGTAATTTGTTTTGTTGTCTTAACAGAATTAATTCTTATTCTTAGTTCTTTTAAATTAGCCATAATTGTGAGAAAAATTTATTTATCAATATACTATTCTGCATATTTTGCAGCTATTTCTGTTGCTGTTTTTTTCAAAATATCACTTACTTCATCAGTGATTTTTCCTGCTGCAAGAACTTGCATAACGTCTTCGCTATGTTTTGCTTCTAAAAAATCAATATATTCTTTTTCAAAATCTTGGATTCTATCCATTGGTACTTGACGAAGTAAATTATTAGTTCCTGCAAAAATAATTGCAATTTGCTGTTCCACTTTGAAAGGGCTAAATTGTGGTTGTTTTAATATTTCAACGTTTCTTCTTCCTTTTTCAAGAATTGATAAGGTAGCTGCATCCAAATCAGAACCAAATTTTGCAAATGCTTCAAGTTCACGGTATTGAGCCTGATCAAGTTTAAGTGTACCTGCAACTTTCTTCATTGATTTAATCTGTGCGCTACCACCTACACGTGATACAGAAATACCTACGTTGATAGCTGGTCTGATACCTGCGTTGAACAATTCTGTTTCGAGAAATATTTGTCCGTCTGTAATAGAAATAACATTTGTAGGTATATATGCAGATACATCACCTGCCTGTGTTTCGATAATTGGTAATGCAGTAAGAGAACCGCCTCCTTTTACCAAATGTTTAATACTTGTAGGAACATCGTTCATTTGTAAAGCCACATTATCGTCTTCAATAATTTTAGCTGCTCTTTCTAGCAAACGTGAATGCAAATAAAAAACGTCTCCGGGATAAGCTTCTCTTCCGGGTGGACGACGAAGTAACAATGAAACTTCGCGATATGAAACTGCTTGTTTTGATAAGTCATCGTAAATAATTAGTGCGTGACGTCCAGTATCTCTAAAAAATTCGCCAATTGCTGCACCTGCATAAGGAGCATAGAACTGTAATGCTGCTGGTTCTGAGGCTGTTGCAGAAACAATTACGGTATATTGCATTGCTCCATGTTCTTCAAGAGTTTTTGCAATTTGTGCAACTGTAGAACCTTTTTGACCTACAGCAACATAAACACAGAATACAGGTTCTCCTTTGTCAAAAAATTCTTTTTGATTGATTATCGTATCTATCGCAATTGCTGTTTTTCCTGTTTGGCGGTCGCCGATTATCAACTCACGCTGACCACGACCTATTGGAATCATAGCGTCGATAGCTTTGATTCCTGTTTGCAATGGTTGTTTTACAGGTTGCCTGAAAATTACTCCGGGAGCTTTTCTTTCGAAAGGCATCTCGTATCTTTCTCCAATTACAGGTCCTTTACCATCAATAGGCTCTCCTATTGTGTTTATTACTCTGCCTAATAAACCTTCTCCAACATTAATGGACGCAATTCTGCGAAGTCTTCTTACTGTATCTCCTTCTTTTATATCTTCTGAAGGTCCTAATAATACAGCTCCTACATTGTCTTCTTCGAGGTTCAAAACGATTCCTTTCAATCCATTGTCGAATTCAATCATTTCGTTTGCTTCTACATTGGTCAAGCCGTATATTCGAGCTATACCATCTCCAATTTGAAGAACTTTTCCAACTTCGTCCAATTCTTTATTGGTTTGAACTCCACCTATCTGTTGTTTTAATATTTCACTTACTTCTGATGGTCTTATTCCAGCCATATCTTTTGTTTTAGTAAATTCTTATTTTGTTAGTTCTTTTTTAAATTGTTGCAATTGTCCTTTAACACTTGCATCAAGTTGTTTGTCATCTATTCTTACGACAAAGCCTCCGATTAGATCTTTATTCACTTTTGTTTTCAATTCAATTTCTGTTTCATAATTTTGTTTCAACAAATTTAGAATTGTTGATCTTATTTCGGTGTTTATATCAATAGCAGTAGTTAATTCTACTTCTGTTATAGATAAAAATTCTCTATATAATTTCAAAAAGTTTAATGCAAATAACTTTAAATATGATTCTCTTCTGTTTTTTACCATTAAAAGCATTGTATCCATTACAATACTATCTACTTTTCCACTAAAAATACTCCTGAAAATGTTTTGTTTTTGTGAGACTAAAATTACTGGATTTTGCAAAAAATCTTTGAACTCCGGTATCTCAACAGCTTCCAAAATCAATTCCATATCTTTTTTTAGATTGGATATTTTGTTTTTTTCCTTGGCTAATGCAAACGTAGCCTTGGCATATCTTACTGATATTTTCCCCTCGTTCATAAATTTAATTCTTTAATTTAATTTTACATCTTTTACTAGTGAATTGATGTATTCTGTTTGTTTTTCTTTATCTGATAATTCTTTTCTAAGTATTTTTTCACTAATATCAATAGTTAATTCAGCAACAGATGATTTGAGCTCTGAAAGTGCTTTTTCTTTTTCACTTGTAATTTGCATTCTTGCTTCTTCTAATAATTTGTCTGCCTTATTTTTCGCATCTTGCTCTGCTTCTTTTATCATCTTTTCTCTGATTTCTTTTGCTTCCTTTAACATTAAATCCCTTTCTGCACGAGCTTCAGACATAATCTTTTTATTCTCTTCCTTTAAATGTTCTATTTCTTCTTTTGCATTTTTTGCTGCTTCTAAAGAACCTTTTATTGTTTCTTCTCTATCTTTGATAGATTTAATAATTGGTTTCCAAGCATATTTTCCCAATAAAAACAAAACAATAGAAAATGTAATTAACATCCAAAATAATAAACCGGTATCAGGTATTACTAGTCCCATTTTTCAAATATATTTGTATTAAATAATTTTTTGTTTCAAAATCCGCCGAACAAAAATTCGACGGATGTTTTTTGTCTATAACCAACATCAAATGACCAATCGTCACCCAATTAATGATTATACAAAAAGTACTAAGAATGCTACAACAAGAGCAAAGAAGGCAATACCTTCAATAAGTGCTGCAGATACAATCATGTTTGACTGTATATCTTTCACTGATGAGGGTTGACGTGCAATTGCTTCCATTGCATTTGCTCCAATTTTACCGATACCAACACCAGCTCCTAAAACAGCTAAACCAGCACCTAATGCTGCTCCTGCTTTTGCCATAAATGCTACACTTGCAGCTTCATTCATTCCGTCTAAAAGAACGTTCATAATAGTTAATAAATCCATAATAATTGTTTTTAATTTATATTGACAATTCTAATGTCCTTCTTCTAATGCCATTGAAAAATATATTGCCGAAAGCAATGTAAATACATATGCCTGAATAAAAGCAACTAATAATTCAAGGAAAAAGTCAAAAACAGTAAATAAAATACTTACAATAGATACACCATATCCAGCTCCAACATTTATAGCTCCAAAAATAAATATCAGGCTAAAAAATGCTAGCATTACAATATGACCACCTATAATATTTGCAAATAAACGCACCATCAAAACAAATGGTTTTGTAAATACTCCGACTATTTCTACTATGGGCATCAATGGAAGTGGGACTTTTAACCACCAAGGCACTACAGGAGACCAGAATATATGTTGCCAATAATGTTTTTTTCCACTAAATGTTGTAATTATAAATGTGAATAAAGCTAAAACCATTGTTACTGTAATATTTCCAGTAAGATTGTAGCCTCCGGGAAATATCGGAATTAGCCCCATAACATTGTTCAAGAATATAAAAAAGAAAATAGTTAGTAAAAATGGAGTATATTTTAAATATTTCTTTTCACCTATGATGTTTTGAGCTATATCGTCTTTGACAAATAGAATCAAGGGTTCCAACAAAGCTTGTAAACCATGTGGTGCTTTATCTGAATTTTTCTTGTATTTTGTACCAATTGAAATAAAAATCCATAAAATAATTATTGAAATAATAAAAAGAGCTAAAACGTCTTTGGAAATTGAAATGTCAAATGGTCTAACTAATTCTCCATTTTCTGTTTCTTCCATTATTTTCCCTTTATATATTGGATCATCTTCATTTATTACAAAATTCTTGTATTTATGCTCTGTATTATTCAATTTGTTAGACATAAATACAACCCATCCTTGTTTTTTGGAATACAGAATAACTGGTAAAGGAATACTTATATCGTGCTTTCCTATTTTTGTGATATGCCATTCGTATGTATCTGAAACGTGATGCATAATAAATTCACCAACATTCAATCCTCCTTCCTCTTCCGCAACAGAATCTTGATTTGTTTGAGCTTGCATATAAACAAAGCTGATTAAAAATACAATAAGTATCGAAAATTTTAATTTCATTCCTGCTTTTTTTCAAAACTTTTTACAAAGTAAATAAAAATTTTTAATTAAAAAATCTTTGAAATTCAATTTTTTAAATTTATAAATAAAAATAAAAAAATATCATCTAAAAAGCTGCTAATTACCTATATCATAAACCATTACTTTCTTGGTTAATATTCCACTTGGTGTCATTATTTTAAACAACAATATGTTTATTCCCTTATAAGGTACATAAGTAAACCTATTGTTCAAAATTCCTTTTTTAAGAAAATTACCATTTATGTCATATACAAAAAATTCTGAACCTAATAATTCTTTTGAACAGTAAATAGCTATCTCGTCTCTTTTTATAAAAAATTGAACTGGCAAATCAGAATCATTGTATTCTGTTTTCACCTTAATAGTATTTGAATAAACACTTTTATATCCTCCAAGAAAATAAGACCTAACTCTATAATAATAAGTACTATCTCTCTCAAGCCCAACTACGTTTACTTCATTTTGAGTTGTAGTATAAAAATAATATCCTGGCAAAAAGTTTTCAAAATTAGAGTCAAGTCCGACATCAAAAATATATTTACTCGCTTTTGGAATTTCAGACCATTTTGCAAGAAAAGAAGATGAACTAATATTCTCTGCATTTTGAGCTATTGGTGGATAAGGAACTGGGATTTCAACTATATTTGAATAATCGCTAATAACAGAATCATAATCAGCTTTTAATCTATAAAAAATAGAATTTGAGGATATATTGCTGTCCAATTTTATATAATATTTTGTTGTATCTCCCACGTCTAAACTATGATAACCAGGTAAATAATTTGTAAAATTTACATCTGTAGCAACATCAAGATAATATTTTTTTGTAAAAGGGGCACCTGTCCAACTAGCATTAAATCCATCGATTGATATTTCTTCAGGAAAGATTGCTTGTGGTGGTAATAGAAATTCTCCATATAATAACTTAAAATTATCAACCCATAATGTACTTCCTGCATGTGGGTCCATATTTGCAGACAAAAACCCAATATTTATTGTGTCTGGAGTAGTACTGTCTTCGAGATAATAGATTGGTATTAAAAAAACTTGATAATCATGTATTGGTTTGTCATATAAAAAATATGCTCCACCAATATATATTGATTTATGTTGGCTTTGATCGTATCTAGATAAATAGCATACTACGGCTAAACTATCATTTGCTTGTTGATCATACTTTAAATAAACTTGTAAAGCAGTTGGTTTAGCTGTAAAAGGCAAACCTCCAGTTAATTCCATTTGGTCAACATCAAAAACTCCAAGCTGAATCATACCAGGAATTATATAACCAAATATATTTTTTGTAATCAACTTTGCTGCATAATTTCCACTATAAGCTTCGTCAGTTCTTTGAGCAGTATAAACTGTTAAACCTCCATTTGTTATACTAGTTGTCCAGCCAACTGCTTCGTTGACACTTTCCCAATTCTCAAAATCACTATTATCTATTTGTTGTGAAAATAAAAAAAAAGGTTGAAGCAAAAGAAATGGAATTATTATGATTTTAAATTTAAACATTTGAATTTTTATTTTTTATGTTTGTAAATATTAAGCAAAAATAATTATTCTAAATAATTTTTGCTTTGTTTTTGTTATACAAAAAAAATACAAATTAATATAAAATAATTAATATTCAATAAATAAAATTTTTAAGTAATTTTATATAAAGTTTTAATTTAATTAATAAATATTTTATTTTAATCATTTTCGAACTACGAATATTTGAATTTTACAATATTAAAATAAAACTTCGGCCTTTAAAAATAGGCATAATAAGTTGTAATAGATTTATTTTTGATATTTCTATTTAACTAAATAAACTCAGAACAAAAAAAACTTATAATTCACACTTTTTTATCAGCAATAATAATAATATATGAATTCCACTTAAAAATAATATAACTTAATAAGAAAAATTTCTAAAAACAATTTTAAGAGTCTGAAAAGTATTTTAATCTTTTAAACAAATTCACAAAAAAAATTATAAAAATGTTTTTTTAAGTTAACTATAAAAAATTATTTTCAATATTTTTTGTAATAGAAATTAATCTTGAAAATAAATTAGTTAAATATTTGAACTTAAACTTAAATATAAGTTAATAGTTGCTACGAATAGCTCTTAATTTATAAAAGAAAATTACTATGAGTAAATTTAAATTCTATTATACTTCAGCGTATGGTATACTAATATAAAAAGTAGTGCCTTTACCTAAATGACTTTTTACTGTTATTATACCCTTAAAATCATCAATGATTCTTTTTACGTACGACAATCCTAATCCAAAACCTTTTACATTATGAACATTTCCAGTATTTACACGATAGAATTGCTCAAAAATATGCTTCAAATTATCTTTACTGATTCCAATTCCATTGTCTTCAATTTCTATTACAAGATTTCCTTTATCGTTTCTTGTTCTAATAATAATTTTAGGAGGGACATCTTCTTTAGAATATTTAATTGCATTGTCAATTAAATTATAAATTACATTTGAAAAATGCATTTTATCAACATAAACAATCGATTTATCTGAAACTAATTCAGTTAATATTTTTCCATTTTTATTTTGTATTTTTAATTCAAAACTTTCTGCAATATTCTTTATTATTTCAAGAGCATCATAATACTCAAATTTATATTTTACTCTTCCCTTTTCTATAATTGCCATTTGCAAGATTTTTTCTACTTGAAAGGCTAGCCTTCCAGTTTCCTGCGATATCATTCTGCTTAAATTTGGGATACCTTTTTGTTCATCAGAAATTGATTCATCACCTAACATTTGTGCAGCAAGTGAAATAGTAGAAATTGGTGTTTTCAATTCGTGAGTCATATTATTAACAAAATCATTTTTCATTTCAGACAATCTCTTCTGTTTCAAGATAATAACTATTGTTATTGCAAATATAGATATAATTAAGAAACTCAGAATAATTGATATAATAGATAGTCGTGAAAGTTTATTAAAAATACCTTTATCTTCAAAAAAATAAAGTCGAATATAAAACTTGTAACTTAAAACTAAATCATTAGGATATAATTGACGAATAAAAATATCCTCTGCCATATCTGTATTAAA
>Ga0114934_10002462_pt1 | contig 11833 bp, 11 predicted proteins | sample 4SBtaG_2_FD_99695 | JGI IMG/M metagenome (GOLD analysis project Ga0114934, IMG submission 99695) | Deep subsurface microbial communities from Kolumbo volcano to uncover new lineages of life (NeLLi) - 4SBTROV10_white metaG | ecosystem: Environmental > Aquatic > Marine > Volcanic ...
CCAATTACGAAAATGGTAATTATGGTTATGGTCACGCTAAACAAGCCTTATATGAACTTTTAATTGATAAATTCTCTACTGAAAGGGAGCGTTATAACTACTACATGAATAACCTCAACGAAATTGACACAGCATTGGCTGTTGGTGCTGCAAAGGCAAAAATAGTTGCTAACGATGTATTAGGCCGTGTTAGAAAAAAGGTCGGGTATTAGTTATGTTTCTGTATTTCCTGCCTCCACAGGAATATTAAATAACCTCAAACTGTTTCCCTGGAAGTGGTCTCACGACGCCTTTTAATTCCATGTTTAATAACAACGATGCAACTCTAAAGGTTGGCATATCACAGTTTAAGGCTATCACATCCAGCTGTTCTTTTCCCTGTTCTTTAAGGAAGTTATAAATTACTTTTTCGACAGCATCTAGTTCAACAAACAACTTTTTTTGAACCGTTTTAGCTTTGGTTTCCAGTTGCCAATTTAAAATATAAGGCACGTCAGCTGGATTAGACAATAAATGTGCACGTTGCACTTTAATTAAATTATTACAGCCTACACTTTGAGAATCGGTGCTTCTTCCAGGTACTGCAAAAACTTCTCTATTGTAAGAATTGGCAATATCTGCTGTTACCAAACTACCACCTTTCTCAGCCGATTCAATAACTATAGTAGCCTCACTAAGTCCCGCAATAATTCGATTTCGCTTTAAAAAATTATTTCTATCAAACTCATCTGTACTCCAAAAATCTGTAAAGAATCCGCCGTGTCTTTCAATATCTGCCATATACTTTTTATGAACTTTAGGATAAATTTGGTTTAACCCGTGTGCCAAACAACCTATGGTTTGTAGATTGTTTTTTAATGCTGCTTTTTGTGCTGTAATATCAGTGCCATAAGCAAATCCGGAAACAATAATTGGGTTGTATGGCGACAATTCTTCTACTAATTTTTCACATTGTGCAATCCCATGTGTTGTAATTTTTCGGGTGCCTACAATGCTAATAATATGTTGCTCGTTTAGTGTGATATTCCCTGACTGAAATAATATAATGGGGCCATCAATACAATGTCGTAATCGCTCAGGATACGAATCGTCCATAAAATAATGGCAAACGATATTATTGGCTTTTATAAAATGCAGTTCTTGTTCCGCTTTTAATAAATGATGTTTGTTAAACAAATCACTAATTACGGTACTTCCTATGCCATCAATCTTTAACAGATTATTCTTTTTTTCTTTTAAAACGGCTTCGGCTGAACCACAATGATGAATTAATTTCTTAGCAGTAATGTCTCCTATTTTAGATACATTTTGTAATGCTAAAGCAAAAAGCAAACTATTTTCTGTCATTTAGTGTGTTGATTTACAATACACAAGAAACTAAAAATTGAAGTGTTAATAACTAATTCTTTTGATTTTTTTTCTACTACTAAAAATTTTTAACTTTGTTTTTATGCAATTAGAAACATATATCAGCGATTTATTATATCGATACGAATGTGTTGTCGTTCCAGGTTTTGGGGCATTTTTAACACAAACAGTATCTGCAACTGTTGATTTAGATACTAATGTATTTTACCCGCCTAAAAAAGTTTTGTCTTTTAATGAACAATTAAAAGCAAATGATGGGCTTTTAGCAAATTATATTGCCGAGGTTGAAAAAACACCTTATGAAGTTGCCGTTAAAAAAATCAACAAAAAGACTAACTCTTTAAAATCTTATTTAGCGCAAGGGGAAATATTATCATTTAAAAATATTGGAGACATCTCGTTAAGTAATGAAGGCAAATTAATTTTTGAGCCATCGTATCATTTAAACTATTTAACCGATGCTTTTGGGTTAACACAATTTGTATCTCCAAATATTACTCGCGAGGTTTACAAAGAAGAAGTTGAAGCTATTGAAAAAGTAATACCTCTTACCATAACGCCCGAAAAACGCAAAGCAAGACCTTATTTAAAATATGCAGCTGTTGCAGTAATTGCACTGACTTTAGGTGGTTTTATGGCGTCTAATTATTATGTAAATCAGATAGAAACCCATAACCAATTGGCGCAAGAAGAAGCGACACAGCAATTAGAAAACAAAATACAGGAAGCTACTTTTATTATTGACAACCCATTACCTACTGTAACCCTTAATGTAGCCAAACAAAGTGGCAATTATCATATTGTTGCAGGCGCTTTTAGAATTGAAGCTAACAGTACTAAAAAGCTAAAACAACTTCAAGAGATAGGCTTTAATGCACGTAAAATTGGGAAGAACAAATATGGCTTACACCAAGTGGTATACGCAAGTTATGAGACTCGAGCAGAAGCTCAACATGCCCTTTATAACATCCGCAAAACTCACAATCCTGAAGCTTGGTTATTGGCACAAAAACTTAATTAAATTTTACTTCCTTAGTCTTTAAAAGCACCTTACCTTTGCTCCATTCTTATTAAAGTGAAGTGATGGAAACAAAACATCCAAAAGATTCAAAAACTGTTATGACCGATTTGGTTTTGCCTAGCGAAACCAATCCGTTAAACAACTTATTTGGTGGCGAATTATTAGCTAGAATGGATCGTGCAGCAAGTATTGCAGCTAGACGGCACTCCCGTAGAATTGTGGTAACTGCATCCATAAATCACGTCGCTTTTAATCGTGCAGTGCCTTTAGGAAGTGTTGTTACTGTTGAGGCTAAAGTCTCTCGTTCATTTAATACCTCTATGGAAGTTTATATTGATGTCTGGATTGACGATCGAGAATCTGGAGAGAAGGCAAAAGTTAACGAAGCTATTTATACGTTTGTTGCTATGGAAGAAACTGGGCGCCCTGTTAAAGTGCCTATTTTAGAACCTGAAACTAAAGAAGAACAAGAGCGTTTTGATGGTGCTTTACGCCGCAAACAACTCAGCTTGGTGCTTGCGGGTAAGATGAAACCAAATGACGCTACAGAACTTAAAGCCTTATTTAATTCTTAATACAAAAAGGTTTTATTTTAAACCTTTACGCATTTCTTTGGTCTTATAGTAAAAACCCCATACTATGAGACATTTATTAATTATTATCGGATTTATATTTGCACTATCATTTACATCCTGTGTAAGTAGAGTTGTTGTAACAGCGCCAAGAGCTAGAGTTATAAAGGTTGCCCCTAAGCATCATAAAATTGTAATTGTAAAAGGGAAACGTTATTATTATTGGAATGGACATCACTATAGAAAAACCCATAAAGGGTATGTAATTGTAAAAGTTTAAAATTACTAACGTCATTACAAATGCTCCAAGTCTAATTAAGACTTTTTGTAATGGCGTTACATTTTATCAATCCAATAGGCAGGGTTTTGAGTTTTACCATCTTTATATATTCCAAATTGCAAAATCGCTTCTCCAAAAGTGCGATTGGTTAATACTTCGCCTATATCTTGCTTTGATTTCACTTTATCGCCTTGCTTAACATATATCTTAGATAAATTCTTGTATACAGTAATGTAGTTTCCGTGCTTAATTAATATAAAATTATTACCGTTTTTTGGAGTGCCAATTCGAATAACTGTTCCTTCAAAAACAGCTCTTACTTTTTCGCCTTTATTAGTCTTAATACGTACACCATTACTTTTAATAGGTATGTTTTTATCAATTGGTGAGCGTTGTGTGCCATAGCCTACCTTTACTCTCCCTCTCTTTACTGGCCAGGGTAATCTTCCTTTGTTGGTTGCAAAATTGGCGGCTAAAGCTCTTCCTTCAGAAGTCAACGCAAACGTATTTGAGGACGAAGATTTTCCTGCTTTTTTATTAGACCTTGCTATAGCATCTCTAATAATCTTTTCAATTTCTTTATCAATTTTTTCCGCTTCTCTTTGCCGTGTTTTTATTTGTGAAATATATTTATTTAAATTTTTGTTTATTGAGGCCATTAAAGATTTGTGCTGTTTTAACTCATTATCAAGTGCTTTCTTAGCAATCCTATTATCTTCTATAAGCTTTTGTTTGTCTTTTTTTTGTTGTAATAAACCTGTATTTAATTCTTGCAGTTTTATGGTTTGCAACTTTATCTCTTCCCCTTGCTTTTTTTGATAATTGGCGTATTGCTTAATGTATTGTAAGCGTTTGTAAGCTTGTTGAAAATTACTTGATGATAATAAGAACATTACCTTGCTTTCTTCAGACTTACTCTTATACGATTTTACAACCATCGCTGCATATTCATCCTTTAATAGCTTTAATTTATTTCTAAGGTTCGTTATCTTTTTTTGATTGTTGTTTATTTCGCGAGTTAATAAATTGGCTTGTTGGTTTGTAATCCGAATTAAATTTTGTCTTACAGATATTTTATAATTTAAATCTTCAACTGTAGATACTATTGATTTTTGTTCTTTTTCTCCTTGAGATAATAATATATTAAGTTGTTGTATCTCTCGAAGTATTTCTTGACGTCGCTCTTCTAACTGTTGCTGTTTTTTACTTTGGGCTTGCACAAGCGAACTACAAATCAATACAACTACTAGTAACCAGATTTTATATATGGATTGGTTAAATGGCATCATCTAATAACAATTTCATCAAAACCAGATGGAATACGAAACGGAAATCTTAAATCAACATCTAAAGCAATGGATTTAAAGTCTATATCAATAACGGTTTCATAGCCATCTTCTAGAGCTAAAATACTAACCTTTTTTGGCAAAACCTGTTTGCCTACTTCCTGGTATTGTTTATAATCAATTTGAAGGAGTCGTCTTTTAGAAAGTTGCGAAAATTGCTGAGAATCCATTTTAAAATGCAACGGATTTATTAATAAGAAAATTTCTAATAACTCATTTTGTCGTTTTGGATGTAAAACATATGATTTTTCATCAATGTCTGCGATATAATTGCCTTCCTCTAAATTAAAAAGTGCTTCGCCTAAAAGTAAACTTTGCAAGTTGTCAAAATTTATTTCTGTGCCTAACAAATCACTTATCAAGGAAAAATCTCCATCAAAATAGGTGTTATCTAATTTGTTATAAAAACTCACTTTAGTTGGTGTTATTTTTGCTCTAACAATCCCTAAAGTAGCGCTCATCCAAATGGTTTTATCTTTCTCTATTCTTAGATTAACCGTATGTGTTTGAGACTTATCTCCTTGTACATACTCTATTTTTATTCTAGATTGAAGTGTTTTAAACTTCACTTCGTTCTTAGTGTATGACTTAATAATTTGCTTTGAAGACAGTTTTTTATTCAGCTCTCCAGAAGATGAAATGCTTTTGGTGGATCTGCACCCTACACATAGTAAAATTATTATTAAAGATGCTGTTTTTAATGTATTTATCATTGTTTGTTCAATACTTGTTCTGCCTTTTTAGCAAACGTTTTAGATTTGGCAATATTATTAGTCATTTTATAAGCCGTACTTAATTGTTTATAAAAATCGGCTTTCATTTGTTTATTATCTATTACATAATCTACGCCCATTTCTAAAGTGTCTATTGCATCTTTAGGACGATTTAAATGGTTAAATGCTACACCATTTGCTAAATATATAATAGGCTGTGAGGGATAGATCTCTAAAACAGTTTTAGCGAAAGTGATAACCTCATCATATTGTTTAGCGTCTATTTGGAGTAATATTAGGTTCTTAATGATGCTAAAATCATTCCCTTCTTTTTCAAATGCTAATTGATACTGCTTAAGTGCGTTAATCTTATCTCCCTTTTGTAAATAGTATTGTCCCAATTCGGCATGAGATTTTCCATTATTCTCTCCTGAAACCAATGTAGTCACTTCAAGTAGGTCTGCTTCATATTCTGGATTCAATTTAACAAAAGCTACAAAATCGTTAAGTACTTTTGCTTTAGCATCAGGCTTAATTTTTACACTTGTAAGCACTTTCTTCATTGATGCAAGAGCCTCTTGCGCTTTATTAGCGTCTAAATAAAATTTATATAAAGCCAAATGCACCAAATGAGAGTTGGGTTTCTGTTTTAAAAGTCTTTTTGCCGTTTCATACGCCTTATCTTTTTTATCTTGTTCACTATACCTATAAATAAGGTTTAAATAGTTGGATTCATTATCTGGATTATTAGCGATGCGTTCTTTTAGATTTTCAATACGGTCTTTATCGTCACCAGTCGCATTATAAATCTTATTTCGCATAGCGTCTCTTGATTTTGAGTTTCCTAATTGACTATCTAGCTCATCCAATACTTTAAGTGCTGCCTTATATTTCTTGTTCCTTATATATAAAGACACAAGATCTTCCTTATAGTCTTGGTGAAACTTAACTAATTGCTTAACAATCTTTAAAGCCTTGTCGTAATCGTTTATTTGGTAATACACTCCATACAATTCATCAAGAAACCATTCATTCTCTGGTTGTTTAGAAATTGCCTTTTTTAGTGCTTCTTCGGCGGCACCAAAATTTTTGAGTTTTACATAATTCTTCCCCAGTTCAAAATATACAACAGCTTTTGTGTTGTCTAATTCTACACATTTTAAAAGTGCTTTAATGGCTCGGTCGTAATTTTCAATCCCTTTCTGTTTTAATGCTTCAAAAAAATACTCTTGAAACATATCCTCGACATTGCCTAAATCATCATCTGGTGTTTTATTGAAATCGACTTGGGCAACAAGAAGTTGCGGAACTAAACAAATTCCGAGAATAAAAAGTGATATTTGTTTTTTAATATTCAAAAGAAAAAAATAATGGGTTAAATTAAGGCTTTATCACTGATTTAGTTTTAACATTATGCTCTTTTTAACAGATAGTGAGATTCCTTCCTTCGAAGGAATTTGTTATTTTGTGCCAGTACTTCCAAATCCTCCTGCTCCTCTTGATGTTTCAGATAGTCCTTCAACGGGAACCCATTCAGCACGCTCATGTTTTGCAACAATCATTTGTGCAACACGCTCTCCGTTTTCAATAATAAAATCTTCGGTGGATAAGTTCACAAGAATTACGCCAATCTCTCCTCTATAATCAGCATCAATGGTTCCTGGTGTATTTAAAACAGTTACGCCTTTCTTCGCTGCCAACCCGCTTCGTGGTCTTACCTGTGCTTCATAACCCATTGGCAATTCTATAAACAACCCTGTCTTTACTATAGTTCTTTCTAACGGTCTTAAAGTGATTGCTTCTGTAATATTTGCTCGTAAATCCATTCCAGCTGATGCTATGGTTTCATAATGTGGAAGATTGTGTGATGATTTATTGATGATCTTTATTTTCATATTCATTTTCCACGAAAGTGGTAATCTTTTTTAATTTATACTTTTAATAAGCTGTTTAATTATTTGTTTTTCTAATATCCAAATCATTCCTAAAAAGGCGATTAGCATTAAAATCCCAACATAATAATTTTCTCTAAATTGATAAAATGAGACTAGCGAAAACCCAATAGATATTATGAAGTACAATCCTATCTTTTTAAGGTTATATGGAATTGGATAATATTTTCTTCCAAAATAATAAGATAGCAATACCATACTTGCATAGGCTGCTAAAGTTGCAATTGCCGATCCTTTATAACTCATAATAGGAATTAACACAAAATTTAACCCTAGTGTTACTACGGCGCCAAATACCGAAATATAGGCACCAAATTTTGTTCTGTCGGTAATTTTGTACCACACTGAAAGGTTATGATAAATCCCTAAACAAAAATTGGCTATTAGAATAATAGGAACAATCCACATGGCCTCCCAATAGGCTTCACTTCTTACAATTATTGGTTTTAATACATCTGCAAAAACAACAACTGATAGCAAAATTAGAGATCCAAAAGCCACAAAAAACTCTAGTATTTTGGCGTAATTTTTTTGAGGGTTTTCACTTTTTGAATGACTGAAAAAGTAAGGTTCTATACCAAGCCTATATGCTGTTGCAAATAAGGTCATAAACAATGCAATCTTGTAGCATGCGGAATACATGCCTATATCCGTTTCAGCAATGTCTGAAGGGAGTAATTCCTTTAATAAAATTCTATCAAACGTTTCATTAATTGAAAAAGCAATCCCTGCAATTAAAATAGGAAACGCATATCGCATCATCGTTTTCCATAATGCAGAATTAAACTTATACTTAATTTTGATATAAAACGAAAACATTAGAAATAACGTAACACCGCTAGCAATGAGGTTTGCTATAAATATGTAGTTAATTTCATAGTTGGGTTGATATATGCTTTCTAACACTGTATTATTGGCTGATAATTTCTTTAAGAATAGTAAGAAAAATACATTTAAACCTAAGTTAATAGCGACATTCAGAATTTTAATAAGAGCGTAACGCATTGGTCGCTGTGTTGCTCGTAACCATGCAAATGGAATGATGACCAAAGCATCTAATAATAAAATCCAGATAACTAAATTTATATACTTTACATCAATATCTATAAAATGTGCTATTTGGTCTTGAAATAAGAGTGCTAAAGCAAAAAAGCCTAAAGATGTAACGATTAATGATATTGCCGAAGTTCCAACAACTATATCTTTGTCTTCTTCTTTATTAAAGAAACGGAAAAACGCCGTTTCCATACCATAGGCTAAAATCACATTGAATAACACAAAGTATGAAAAAATAACAGACACTTTTCCATATTCGGCTGGAGAGGAAAGTACATTTGGAGACGTATATAGAGGCACTAACAAAAAACTCAACATACGTGGCAACACTGTTGCTAATCCGTAAATAAATGTTTGCTTAAAAAGTGTTTTGAGTGCGCTCAATTAATGGTTGTTTACAAGTCTAAAAATACAGTATTAGTTACTGTTTTGCAACCTTGCATATTTTAATTATGAGGTGCACTTGGATATGGAATCAATTGTTTTTCTACAATATTACCAACTTTAAAATATTTGGTCTTCTTTCCGTCAATATAGCTTATAACACACTCATCATCCTTAAGTTCAAACGGAATAGGCTTTTGTTCTTTACTACTAGGAGGTAATGTATTTCCATATTCTGCTTTAGAGTCTCCACTCATAATAATATCATGATTTTGTTTGCTAGGATTAATGAAATTTCCAACATACATACTTTTATCTTGATATTTAACTGATAATTTTGTGGCTTCCCCTCTAAAATAAACACTATCTAATGCCATAGAAGCATCGCTAACAGGGATGAAAATATACAATCCAGATCCACCGCCTTCAACCCCTGCAACCCATTTTTGAACATACACTTTACCAATTGTTGTTGGGGTTTTTTCTTGTAATTTCTTTGTGGTAGAACATTGCGAAAAGCTCATCATAAACACCAACATTATTAATACTCCTAAAATTTGTTTAACCGTTTTCATAATCTCGCTATTTAAGGTTTTATAAAGATACTAAATCAATAGCTATGCCATAAAAAAACCTCACTAATTAAATGAGGTTTATATTATTATGTATTCCACATCAAGTGCGGAAAAACAATTGTTCTATTGAAACTAATTATTAAGTACCTCGCTGTTAATGATTTGAAAAGTTCTTCGAATTTTCCTAATTATTAAGTGCCTCAGCACCACCAACAATTTCAAGGATTTCATTGGTAATTGCTGCTTGTCGTGCTTTATTGTATGTTAACAATAATTGGTCTCTCAATTCAGTAGCATTATCTGTGGCTTTATGCATTGCTGTCATACGTGCTCCATGCTCACTTGCAAAAGAATCTCTCACAGCTTTAAATAATTGGGTTTTTAAAGCTTTAGGGATTAATGCTTCAACGATTTCAACTTTTGATGGCTCAAAAATGTAGTCTAAATTCGTATTTACATCATCTTCTCCTGGAACAATTGGTAAAAATTGTTCTGTCATCACAATTTGTGTTGCAGCATTTTTAAATTTGTTATAAACCAATTCAATTTTATCAAATTCTCCATCAACAAATTTTTGCATTAATTCTTCGGCTACTTCAGCTACATTCCCAAAAGTTAATTCATCAAATACATCGCTATGATTAGAAATAACAGCTCCCCTTTTAGATAAGGCGTCATTTGCTTTTTTTCCAATAGCTACATAAGATACATCTTTATTAGCATAAACCTCATCCGTTAACCTTATACACTCTTTAATAATATTTGAGTTAAATGCACCACATAATCCTCTATTAGAAGCAATACCAACTACAAGCACTTTCTTAACCTCTGGTTGATTGGCAAATTTACTTCCTGAACCTGCCTCTAATGTTGCGCTTAAACTTTGTAAAAGTTCAGTCAACTTATTTGCATAAGGACGCATTGCTGTAATAGCATCTTGTGCTTTCTTTAACTTTGCAGCCGACACCATCTTCATGGCACTAGTAATCTGCATCGTTGAAGATACCGATGATATTCTGTTTCTTATTTCTTTTAAGTTTGCCATTCTTGTTTAGAATTACCCTTTATACTTTGCTGATAAATCTTTACAAACAGCCGTTAATGTATCTGTGACTTCATCTGTTAGTTTTCCAGCTTTCAAAGTTGATAATACATCTGTATGTTTTGCTTTTAAGAATTCGATATAATCACGTTCAAATTCTTTAATTTTTTCTTCAGGAACGTCTCTTAATAAGTTTTTAGATCCTGCAAAGATAATTGCAATCTGATCTTCAACTGTAAACGGATCGTTTTGAGCTTGTTTTAAGATCTCCACATTACGTTTTCCTTTTTCAATTACATTCAATGTAGCAGCATCAAGATCGGAACCAAACTTTGCAAAGGCTTCCAGTTCACGGAATTGCGCTTGGTCTAATTTTAAAGTTCCTGCAACTTTTTTCATTGACTTAATCTGTGCATTACCCCCAACACGAGATACAGAAATACCTACGTTAATTGCTGGACGAACACCAGAGTTAAATAAATCTGATTCTAAGAAAATCTGTCCATCAGTAATAGAAATTACATTTGTTGGGATATAAGCTGACACATCTCCTGCTTGTGTTTCAATAATAGGTAAAGCCGTTAAAGAACCGCCTCCTTTTACTATTGGTTTTAAAGACTCTGGAAGATCATTCATAGTCTTTGCAATAGCATCATCGGCAATAACTTTTGCTGAACGCTCTAACAAACGTGAATGTAAATAGAATACATCTCCAGGATACGCTTCACGTCCTGGTGGACGACGTAATAATAATGAAATCTCTCTATATGCAACAGCTTGTTTTGATAAATCGTCAAATACAATTAAAGCAGGACGACCTGTATCTCTAAAATATTCGCCAATTGCAGCACCTGCAAAAGGTGCATATACTTGCATTGGTGCAGGGTCAGATGCATTTGCAGCAACGATTACTGTATACGCCATAGCGCCTCTATCTTCAAGTGTTTTTGCAATTCCTGCAACAGTAGAAGCCTTTTGGCCAATAGCTACATAAATGCAAAAAACAGGCTCTCCAGCATCATAAAATTCTTTTTGATTTAAGATGGTGTCAATACAAACAGTTGTTTTTCCTGTTTGACGGTCACCAATTACCAATTCACGTTGTCCACGTCCAACTGGAATCATAGCATCAATAGATTTGATTCCTGTTTGTAAAGGTTCAGTTACTGGTTCACGGAAAATAACTCCAGGTGCTTTACGTTCTAAAGGCATTTCATATAACTCGCCTCCAATAGGTCCTTTCCCATCGATTGGATTTCCTAAAGTATTCACAACACGACCAACTATTTCTTCACCTACTTTAAGAGATGCAATGCGATTAGTACGTTTTACTGTAGCGCCTTCTTTAATTTCTTTTGAAGGTCCTAATAATACAACTCCAACATTATCTTCCTCAAGGTTAAGTACGATACCTTCCAGGCCGTTTTCGAATTCTACTAATTCTCCATATTGAACATTAGATAATCCATAAACACGTGCAATACCATCACCAATAGTTAGTACTGTTCCTACTTCATCTAATGA
>Ga0114934_10002464_pt1 | contig 11828 bp, 7 predicted proteins | sample 4SBtaG_2_FD_99695 | JGI IMG/M metagenome (GOLD analysis project Ga0114934, IMG submission 99695) | Deep subsurface microbial communities from Kolumbo volcano to uncover new lineages of life (NeLLi) - 4SBTROV10_white metaG | ecosystem: Environmental > Aquatic > Marine > Volcanic ...
GCAGTTGCTCGATTTCTAGGCCGAGCCTAGCAATTTCCTTGTCCTTGTAGACTTCTGCTGGGCTTTCAGCACTTGAGCCATCAATGTACAGATCTAATGCCATCCTGATAAAAGCGGACGTATTCATGCCTGATTCAGCTATAGCCTCTTCATACTTTTCTTTCTGCTCAACTGTACTCGCTGAGAAGTCAATTCTTCGCTTTTTCTGGTCGCCGCTTCGTGCCATCAAATTACAGTCTGCGGCGGGCCTTATTTGAACCCTTGCCGGTGAAAAGGTGCTCGCGCCGGGATTCGAACCCGGGTAGACAGGATGAAAACCTGCAATGATGGGCCGGACTACACCACGCGAGCCACAGCCTCGGGGCGAGGGTTAGGTGTAAAACCAAATCGGTTGTTCACTCATCTTCATCGCCCTCTGAAAGGCCATCCCACCAAAGCCATGCAGGATAGAGAAGAAGTGCACCCAAAAGTGAGGCAACAATGAACTGCCACCCTGTAAGGAAATCAATGAACTGCTCTCCATAGAAGCCAATCACCAGGACTTCTAATCCGAACCTCATAGACCGTCCAATTAACCCAGCAAGAAGGAACGTGCCTCGCTCCATTTTACCTATCCCAGCACACCAACCAAGAACTTTGTACGGTATTGGGGTGAAAGCGGCAATAAAAATGCCGAAACCACCATGTCTTTTGACTAAAGTATTGAATTTCCGAACAGCACTTTCGGATGCAAATCGTTCAAGCAATGGTTGCCCCCATTTGTCTCCCATCCACCATGCTACCAAAGAGCCAAGTACGCTAGCAATTGTTACTACCAAGAAAATTGACACCAACCGTATGGGATCAGATGTACTCGCTGCCATCGGAATAACAAGCGCATCTGGCGGAATTGGTTGGATAAACGCCTCAGTGAAAGACATCAATCCAAGGCCCGCGAGGCCAATAGAGCCAAACCAAAGAGTAACCTCTTCTGCGAGTCCTGAAAAACTACTCACGTTTCTTCGCTAACCATTCCATGCATCAATCTTCGCCCTTGTGGTGAGACCGGCACGCTCATTGAGCGGTGCTCTAACCAAGTGCCATGCGTGTTTTGGACACTGTGGCCCTACTTCACTGGCCTTTACCCCAATTATCGGGGTGCGTCGTATTTTCTCAAAGAGATGAACTTGCCAAACTATCACTTGACAGAGAGATGTTGTTGGATGGGGCTGATTTACAGTGGTCCACGCCATCTGCTAACTCATTTGAAAGAGCAACTAAGGTGGCAACTGATAGTGGAGATTTGGCTGGTATATCACCTGTTGATTTAGAAATTTTGGCGCTTGCTTTAGAGTTGGAGGCAACTCTTGTGACAGATGATTATCGTCTGCAAAATTGCTGTTTAGTTGCCGGGATAGAGCATCAACCGGTTTTGACTGATGGAATATCTGAACGCTGGCAATGGCAGTTAGTCTGCTCCGGATGTGGTGCAATTAGTAATGAGCAGAACATATCCAAAAAGCGTGGTGAATATGGCAATTGTGGCGATTGTGGCTCGCCTTACAATATTCGAAAAAAGTAATTCACTCTTCTGAGAGGTCATCCTTGACTTCATCAGAAGTTTTTCCTTCAATTTCAATTCCTGCCGATTCTGCTTTTTCAGTGAGTTCTGCTGTTTCGGTTTTACCACCGCGCTCTAAGTCCGCTTCGGTAGCGCTTTGAGAATCACTAATCCCTTTCTGAAATTCACCTTTAGCCATGCCAAGAGAACGGGCTAACTTAGGTAATCTTTCGATTCCAAAAAACAATACAAAAAGGGCAAGAATGAACAGCATCTCTGAACTTGACGGCATCATGGTAACTATCTCCAAACCCTTCGCGCAGGTTTTATCCATTGAATGATTCGGCTTAAACCACTACAAATTGAGGAAAAATAACCTCAATGGGGTAGAGTCGACTCAACCACCACTTACCGGCGGTAGAAATGCGATTTCACTAGCGTCTGGGATTTCAACATCCGGAGAACAGAATTCTCCGTTAAGCGCAACTTTCATTCCTTTCTCAAGCATGTCTGCAATATGCATACGCTCTGCTAGATCCTGAATAGTGCTACCAACTAGCAGTGGAAACTCTAGAGTTTTTGTTCCAAACTTCTCCCCAAGAGGACCGAATAATAGGACAGTGAATTTGACCGCTCTGGCGGCTCCCTCCTCTCCCATGGTTTGACCAAATGTGCGTCGAGTATTATAGGTGTGCAACCCGCCCGATACAACATGACCACAGTACTTCAGGCACAGCAGTTGTGGAAGGTATACGACACCGGCTCAGTTAAAGTGAAGGCACTCAAGGGGGTTGACTTGGAAATTTCTCAAGGAGAAATGGTTGCAATCATGGGTCCATCAGGATGCGGAAAAACCACTTTTTTGAATTGTGTTTCAAGCCTTGATGACTTTACTACAGGAGAGGTATTCGTTGATGGTCAATCCCTATCTAAAATGTCTGATAGAGAAAGAACTGATATGCGGAAAAACCACCTTGGATTCGTATTTCAATCATTCAATCTGATACCAGTTCTTTCAGCAGTTGAAAATGTTGAACTACCACTTATTTTGAAAGGAAAATCGGGTAAAGATGCAAGAGCAATAGCATTAGATGCGCTTGATTCTGTTGGATTAAAAGATTGGTCGGGCCACCTTCCAGCAGAATTATCTGGAGGGCAACAACAACGAGTTACAATTGCTCGAGCCTTTGCTCATCAACCCGCATTAATTCTAGCTGATGAGCCCACTGGGAACCTAGATACAGCAACTTCTGATTCGGTGATGGCATTACTTGGTGACCTTAACAAGAACAAAGGAATCACATTCGTCATCGTAACCCACGAAGAGGAAATTGCTCGACACTGTACTAGACTAGTTACAATCCAAGATGGCTTGATTATAGGTGACGAGCAAATTGAGAAAGCCGATAACAATGAGGAAGAATGACTGGAGTTGATTAACTTGTCAAACTCAAACGAATCCCCTGGCTTTGGGGGTGAGACCAACAGAACTAAGAGATTAGGAAAAACTCTTGGTTTTAGCATTTTATTCCTCGTAATCACTATATTTTGTACTAAAATGATAGTTGGTGTAGTCAAGTCAACATCATATGATGGAGTTGGATTTGGTTGGTATGCTACTGCAATCAGTTTAGGATTAGTCGTTGCACTTGTCTCTTTACAATTACTTGATTTTGCAATATCAGGAAGAAGGCGAATGTTGGCCCAGATGGCTATCAGCAATCTTCGTCGCCGTAAGCGCAATACTGCACTTGTAATTGTTGGACTTCTAATTGGTTCAGCAATCATCACTAGTAGTTTAGTTGTAGGCGATAGTCTTGATGCAACTCTACAAGCAGAATTTGCAGAATCTTTAGATGAAGCAGATATTATCATCAGCGGAACAGATCTTTTCCGCAATCCAGTTTGGCTAAATCAGACAAATATGGAAGGATTTGTGGACACATTGTTTAACAATTCAGACATCGATGCAGTTTCTATTGGAATCAATATGCAAATTGGTTTGAAATCAGAATTACACCAAACTGTTGAGGCGAATAATGCTCATTGGTTAGCGATGGATGAAGATTACCAGAATCAAGGAACATGGAAACCATTTGGCGGAGACAATGGACCACTGTACTCGGAGATAAAAAATGGCGAGGCGTACATCAGTGAGAGAGGCGCTGAAAAAATGGAATTACAGATTGGTGAGACCGTTGAAGTAAGTTGGTCTGCAGTTTCAGAAACCGGTGAAGTACAAAGAAAAACTACCAATTTGACAGTACAGGAAATTGTGCCAACAAAAATATCCGGATATGAATTCGGAGGGGATGCGTCGATTTACACGAGTTTATCTCAGGCTCAAGAAATTCTAGGGAGGGAAGGAGAAATTAATCGAATAGCAATCTCAGCGAGGGGAGGTGTACTAGATGCACAAAGTGCAGAGGACCGGGCTTTACCATTCATCAATTCAACTCTTGACGAGTTCATTATTGCTGGGGATTCAGGCTTAGAGATTGCATCTGTACCTGAGGATTTTTCCTTAGCAGTGCAACGAATAAGCGGAGAGGGGTTACTTTACGGCAATGAGGTTGAAAGTTTGAGAGAAAACATTTCTGCCACAGCTCCAGATGCTTCCATTGCTGAATTGTTAATGGCTCCAATACTGCAGATTTCAAGTGGTGGTGAAAATTTAACAGGACTAATTTCTGCAGAAGTTACCACAATAGACTCCGATGCGATTGCTGATTGGTACGCGACTCCTTCTGGACTTTCAGTTCAAACAAAAAATACCAGCCTCTGGTCTCAATGGGTTCCACGTGGTAGTGAATCTAAGGCAGTGCTCTCAGTTCAGTCAGTTCGAGATGGGGCGGCCCTATCTTTGCACTCAAATGGAGTTAGGCTATCTACGTTGAGTGAAGATGAAGATTCCCGCGATATTACCATGCCTGAAGGCGATGGGGAGTTAGTCAGTTTAGTGGTTACTGATGCTGACCTTGGGGTTGCTCTCCGCATTAGTGAAGAGGGGGCAAATCTACTGTTTGGAGATGCTTATAGTGACGGGGCAATTGTATGGGATTCTGCCTCAATTGACCTTTCAACTTTTAGCGAGAATATAGAAGGTGGCGGTCTAGCATTAGAGGATGATTCTCTGTACCTAAGATTAGAGGGTCCATTCACTAGTTCAACCTGTGAAATACCTGTACAAGAAATCAATTCAGAATTTAATTCTTGCAATTGGAATGTTGACCCACCTTCAAGCCGTTCAATTGCCAATTCAGGAGGCCTATCTTGGGACGTATATGGCCAAGATTTACAATCTACATCTGCCCGTCTAAATGGCTCTATTGTTTCAGCACATGATTTAGGTTTACCAGCCGGTGAAATCCTATCCGTTTCTCGCTCTGCAGTCCTGGTAGAAAGTGCCGGCCTATTCCTTTGGAATGGAACTGGTTTTTCCCTTGCAGACACACAACCTGCCCCGGGTGCTGACAACCGGACTTCCTGGAGTGATGGTCATAGAACCATCATCACTTCCCCTTACGGAGTTCTAATTTCTGATGGTGCGAACGTATCGGGTCGGTTACCTTACCAGATTTCAATTGATGGCATCTCTAACTTACCGCTTGTAGCAATTGCATTGACTGAAGGCGTTGGAATCCCCAACCCAGAACCCGGTTCTCTTTATCTTTCATCTTGGTCAGCAACTGGGTTGGCATTGACTCCACCTGAATCTTTGCAAGTTGTTGGATTAATGGCTGCAGCAAGAGGTATTTTTGAGCCAATTGACTTGAATTACACGTTTACAATACCAGAATTGCCTGCTCCGCCTGGCCAACCCGGGCTAGACGATATTTCCATCGCTGTGGTAAATATCTCCGATGCTCAACTTTTACTGAATCGAGACGAACCAGTCCGCAGTATGGTGATGGTCAGCGGTTTGGCACTGGCTTTGGATGACAATATGTCCAAATTAGAGGCTAATATCACCGCTTGGGCTGATGAGATTTCAACAGCGGAATCAGTGGGAATCAAAACAGTCGCTCTAAAATCAGAGATTAGAGCTAATACGGCTGATTCTGGTGCTAATTTTTCGGCCTTATTCCTGATTTTCGGCTCCTTCGTCATTTTTGCTGGAATTTTACTAGTGATGAATCTGTTTGTAATGCTCGCCGATGAACGGAAATCCGAGATGGGTATGCTGCGGGCACTTGGGATGCATCGTGGAGAACTACGGGGAATGTTCGTGATAGAAGGCACCATAATTGGCTTGATGTCAAGTGCCGTAGGAGCGTTTGTTGGCATTGGAGTCGCTAAATTATTGATGTCAGGTCTGGACCGAGTTTTGGCCCAAACCTTCCAACGAGGCATCCTCTTTTCATGGGAATGGCACAGTCTTTTGAGCGGATTTTCAATAGGATTCTTAGTTACTTTCATGACACTAATGGCTACTTCCATTTACATTTCAAGACTCAACGTTGTGGCCGCAATGCGGGATATTCCGACTAGAATCAAAGGTTCTCTCCCCTGGTGGACCATTCTAGTTTCCTTGTTCATGTTAGGGTCAGGCGTAGTTTCTGGAGTGCTTGCATTCATGATAGGTGACCCACAGACTGGGAGTCGATACGCATGGTGGTTAACAGCAGGTTTCCTATTCCTTTTCGGCTTAGTCCCACCTCTTTACTTCCTGTTTTCAAAATTTTTGCCAGAGTCACTTTCGTTCGGGGGGTCAAGAATATCTCGTACAATTCTTACTCCTCGATTAACTATGACAATCCTTGGACTACTCATGTTTGGCTGGGGTATTTGGACCGACCCAATTCGAGATGGTTGGGAATTAGGTGATTCTGCCTTCATTATTTTGGGTCTTTTCTTAGTCGGCGCAGGCGTATTATTGTTGACAAGTTTAGCACCAATGATTGCCCGCTCGTTAGCAAAAGCAGGCACGAGAGTTTCAAGCCGACTTTCATCGGTGTTACCAACCGCACTCGCATATCCATTAGCAACACCTTTCAGGACTGCAATGACCATGGGGATGTTCAGTTTGGTGGTTTTTGCCGTAGTTGTCTTATCTGGCTATTCCGCACTTGTCGGCAACTGGCTTGGTGATATCGGTGAAGATGCACGTGGTGAATGGGAGATCGTTGCATATGGTGATTTAGACCTTGGAGACAATTCTAGCGAATGGGATTTGGGAGAACTAAAATCATCAGATTTCGATGCGATTGCCACGATGCATACAGCAACTGTTCAGGTGTACCAGAAAGGTGAAACTGATTTAGAAAACAAATCGATGTATACAAACATTCGCGGTTTTGATTCAAATTTCACTAGTTTGAATGGGTTACCCCTGCATTCTTGGGAACCAAGTTTGGGTAATTCAAATGAAGAAGTTTGGCAGGCTATCCTTGACAATGACACACTAGTCGTGGTTGATTACACAATGGCTGTGGAAACCTATCAGGGTGAAGGAGGTGTCTTGGAAGAAGGCATGGGTCTGAACATTGGTGATGCCATAATTGTCCAGGACCCATTCAATCCAGCCATTAACGCCACTTTCTTTATCGGGGCCGTCATGAATGAAGAAAGTGGCTGGTTTGCGAGTGGTGTAAGCGTTGCCAAACCAATCACGATTGAACGATTTGAAGCAACGCCGTCCTCAATTTGGTTCTCAATCCCATCGGATGCCACTCTAGAAGATCAAGAAGAAGTTGCAAAAATACTTCAATTTGAGTTAGTTGAAGAGGGTGCGATAGTGTTTGCAATAGAAGTGCAGTTCAAGGAGATTCAATCATTCATTTTTGCTATGTTCAGCCTACTCCAAGCATTCCTTGCTTTAGGGCTCATTGTCGGCATTGCTGGGCTTGGTGTAATTACTATTCGAAATGTGTCAGAGAGGGCTCACCAAACAGGGATATTACGAGCCCTCGGATTCCAGCGAAGTATGGTTATTGCAGGATATCTAACAGAGTTGACTTGGGTCAGTCTTTTGGGTATTTTAAATGGGGCTGCTGTTGGGGTTGGATTCCATTACCAATTGTATGTTAAATTCCTCAAGGATGAGGGGGCAGAATTCGTGCTACCTTGGGGCCAAATAACTCTGATTATTTTAGGGGCTTATTTGCTCACTATTTTGGCTACTGCTTGGCCTGTAAGAAAGGCCGCATCAATCCATCCTGCAGAGGCTCTCCGTGACATTGAATGATACAAAACTTATGCACCAAAATCAATACGATTGTGCGTTTACAGAAGAATAACCTAACAAAGTCCCGCGCATAGTATAAATATGAATTGAACAGGTGGGACAATCCCTTAGTGGGAGGACTGTGACATGAAGAGAGCAACAAGTTTGGTTTTAGCGCTGCTGATGTTAATGAGCGTCGTAGCAAGCCTAAACCCAATAGAATTGAATGAAAGTGAACCGGTGGAAGACACCAACGCCAGAGCTGATTATGAGGTCTGGTTGATGGGTGCGAATTCACCGCGAGAATCAACGACCGATATGACCGGTACGGTAAGGAATTCCGTAGATGCCGGTGAAGCGATATTGTTTGATATCGTGGTCAAGAACGATGGTAATAACGACATATCAGAACTGACAGTAACTGTAACTGTTGATGATGGTGTCGAAGCAACTCCATTGTTTATTGACGCTGAAGACGCAGCAGTTTGTGATGACACAATTTCTTGTGGAATTCAAACATTTGCATCTGGCGATTATTTGGCTAACGGCCATTATATTGTTCGTGATTCCACAGGTGGAAACCTAGTTTGGACACCAACTGTGCCAGGAATGTACACTGTTCACATTGAAATTGATACAGGTGACCAAGATACTGATCTTAACAACAACATTCTAGATTATGATGTTAACGTAATTGATTGGTACGATATCTCAACAGAACTTGCATGGGATGCTGGCGATGACCCAATGACTGGAGCCGGCCCGCATGACTTCACCATGACCGCATTTGTCAATGGCAGTGCACAATGGGACCCAAGAGATGTTCAGATGGAGGTAACCATGGGTGGATTATTCACTGCATTCCAAGATGATGGAACAAACACCATGGCAGTATCAATGTTTGATGCTGATGGAGATGGCTCGTTTGACGACTGTCCTGAAGGACCAGGTGCTAGTTCATGTACATGGACTGTAACTTTCGGTGACCTTTATGGAGCAGGTCAAGCTAATGACATTGAAGTGTATAGTAACCTTTCAATGGATCCACCAACACATCAGAATGCAAGCGATATTGGCGAGACCCGCTCGGTTCCTGCATTCCAAACAGCATACACCTTTGCAGGTACAATTCAAGGAGATACAGCAAACGCAAATGGCGTGGGGACATTCACAGTCCAATCGGCTCTAACTCAGTACACTATGTACGAACTAGTCTCAACTGATTACGGCACAGCGCCTGGCGCAAACGCATCGAATAACGTAGTCAATGAAATGTTAGAAACAACATCTACGTTAGATGATAGAAACGGAAACAATGATGCGTTGTTAACTGCAACCTTTGCTTCCTATCACGATGTACAAGTAGTCAATATCGAAGCAGGCAACCCTCGTCAAGAGAGTGGCCGTTTGGATGCAGGAATGACTCGAGTCTTTGCAACTATTGCTCACAGTGGTAGTGACCGAACAATCAACTATGATTGGGCAGTTACATTCAACGTGAAGGATTCCAATGGTGACGATATCATTGGTTCACCTTTCGTTGCAACAGAGTGTGACAATCCAGATGACCCTGCTACTTCCTCACCACACGAGTACTTGGGAGAATTCCACCCAGCTACTCTAGAAGCAACCGCTTGTGCTGAGATTATGATTGACCCAGGTATGCTTTCGGTTAGTGCAACTATTGATTTGCTTGATACAACATTAACTGACACAGACTCTGCAAATGATTGTGGTACAGGAAACAATCCTGTTTGTAAGGATGACATGAACGCAGCGAATGATATGCGCACAGGTCACTTCGAAGTTCTAAATTCAGGCCCATCTGCATACTTGACAATGGATGAAATTGAGGGTGACATCATTAGTGGCACACAAATTACATTCTCTGCACGTGCGGAGCACCTGAGTCAACCTGACTTAGATCAAGACGGAAGCCCGGACCCATTCGGATACGTATGGTCTATGTCTGGCTCTGAAATGGACCCACAATTGGAGGCATGTCTTGGACAACCTGATTGTGTAATTGACATCAACCTGATGTGGCTAGGATCTCCAACAATGATTGTTACAGTAACAGATCACTGGGGAGCTGATGCATCGGCTCAACTCACATTCAATGTGTGGAACAATTATTCACACGTTGATTCTGGCGATTGCTGGGATGCAGAGTACGATATCCTGTATGCTGGTAACACACAATACACTGCACAATTCTCAGACGCAGATGATGCAACTGGACAGGAACTCAGTGGAAGCCCAGGTTGGGATTCAGTTTGTACATTCAATATGGACGTAAGTGGAATACTTGCTCCTGAAGATGTAAACAGCGAAGACCTAGTTGTGACAGTAGACGCTGATCCATCAGTTGGCCATTCCCTTTGGTATGAAGGCGGTACAGGATGGGTTGAGATGACAGGTACAACTCAAGCACAAGTAGATGCAGACACAATTAGCCTATCATGGGGTAATGATGGTACACTACCGTCACGTTCTTCATCTCGATATGCGGTATTTGCGTCAGCAACTATCGGTCAACCACCACAGATTGGTATTGACTCGTTAACTGCAACTCTTGGAGCGGCTGGAGTAATTGACCTTTCATGGGCGATTAACAACTCGCAACTCACCGGAGCAAACGATTACGGTGTACTGTACGTCAATGATGATGGAGCAGCGCTTGATGGTACACGCAGTACCTTTGACCTAACAACAACAACTCACACAATCGCTGGAACACACGGTACAACATACGAGTTCCTCGTACGCGTAGAGAACGGAGAAGTTGGAACTGATGGTAGCGCCCTATACGGGACACCTGTAGATTCAGGAAGTGCAACTGCAGACGGTCAAGTTGACCCAACAGCAGGAGCAGATGACCTAGAGGCTGCAAGTTCTGGTGAATCAAGCCTCCACTTCACATGGAGTGCTGCAGATGCATCTGATGTAGACCACTGGATGATTTGCTGGTCACCATCGCAACACACAGCACTTGAAGTTACAAGCCTAATCAGTGCAGGTAACTGCCACTCAACAACTGACTCAAGCACTGATGTTACAGTGGACAGGCATTCAGGTTCAGGTGTCTTCTACTACTCAGTGAATGCAATGGACTCAGTTGGAAATATGGAGACAGCAGACTCTAGCGCAGGTCTTCGATTTACTGATGACAGTGGACCAGGCGTGAATATTGACGACACCATTGGTGTTGAAGGTGGAGACGGAGAAATCCCAACCCAAGCTTGGATTGCAATCGGCATACTTGTCCTAGTGGCAGTGATTGCTGGTGCTTTCATCCTAACCCGCGGTGGCGGCGAAGGCGATTCCGACGAATTCGACTACTGAAGTTGAAACCTCCTAGGAAAGTGAGTAACACAAAGACCTGCATTAGCAGGAAACCCTCGGACAGGGGGCCCTACGGGCCCCCTGTCCTTTTTTTATTTTTTACAAATTTTAGCTTCAACAAATTATTATTCCTCTTCAATAATTAATTTCCAAAGAGATCTAAAAATAATCTAAAAGAATTGAATTTCGATTTAATCACCTGATTCTCAAAATGAGTTACAATTTAATTCGGTTAAATTGGGACTAATAATTCCGTTATTATTTATATAAAAAGCACGGTGAAAATAACTTAGTCAACTGGGTGAAATCAGTGTTACAAAATCTTTGTACTACATTTTTTTTGTACTTTTTTTAACATTAAATATGGCTACAGTACCCCATTCCAAATCAAAGCATCAAAGGATATGCACCCATATGGTTATATGCGCGACAAAGCGTGCCAAGGAGTACCATACGATAGTTTGGGGTATGAACAATGGTGACAAATAAAAATAAAGTGACCTTTGGGGGCAGTTGGCTTTTGCTAACGCTCCTGATGATTGGAATGAGTTGGAGCGCTGCGGTTTCGCCGGTAACGGAGAATTTGCAGACTTCTGAGAACGATGGGGCAGAGTCAATTGATGACCTGCTGACTCTACCGGATGAAGCAATTAATCCGGCAGATAATGATGAATTTGGATATGACGCAGGAGCTGAGTTAATCGGTTCCCGTACGGAAACCGCCAAAACCTTCCTGAAGGATGATGGTGATTTCGAAGTTATTGTCTCTCCAGTGCC
>Ga0114934_10002465_pt1 | contig 11827 bp, 9 predicted proteins | sample 4SBtaG_2_FD_99695 | JGI IMG/M metagenome (GOLD analysis project Ga0114934, IMG submission 99695) | Deep subsurface microbial communities from Kolumbo volcano to uncover new lineages of life (NeLLi) - 4SBTROV10_white metaG | ecosystem: Environmental > Aquatic > Marine > Volcanic ...
ATCTTTACATCCGAAAAGAGAAGTAATATTTAAGGATACAGGGAAATTACCTGAATTGGTATATTCATGAACGGGATTAGCCGTTGAGTCTGTCATTGCATCACCAAAGTCCCATAAATAGGTTGCAATACTGTCAACACTATTAATAGCCTCGCTAAAATAAATGGGGGTATTATTACACAATTGGGTGGTTGTAAAGTTAGCATCCGGTAATGAATGAATACTGACTTGTTTTAGAATGGTATTGCTGCAATTACTGTCAGTAATAATTGTTAAGATAACAGGGAAATTTCCAGTATCGGGAAAGGTATAAGATATATTTTGTGTTGATAAAGTGTCCGGTAATTGCCATTGCCACGAAATGATATGGCTGTTATCTGTGGTAAAAGAAGAATCTGTAAGTTGAGTGCTATCGCCCAAGCAGATGTTTTGCCATGTAAAATTAGGAACCGGTGCCTGCCCGTGAATCGTTATTTGGATAGTGTCTTTGGCCACACAACCCAATGTGTCAGTAACTGTGATACTGTAATTGCCGGCTGAAGGAATGTTAATATATTGCGTAGTGTCGCCAGTGGACCATGAGTAAGATGCTGCTGTAGTATTGCCTGAAAGCAATGTGAAATTAGTTCCTGCACATAATGAAGTATCATTGCCAAGTGTAGCTGTTTGTGGAAAGGAATCCACTTTAACAAAAATAGTGTCGGAGTAAAACTTGCAACCAAAAGAGTCAGCTACTTGTAAATAGTAAAGCCCTTGTTGCCAGATTTTTATTTGGGGCGTTGTGTCGCCGGTGGACCAAATAATATGATATGATGTATCCATATTACAGTCCCATGTAATGGTGTCGCCAAGACAAATGGTGGTGTCTGTTAATTGGGTAGGTTCAGGATAATAAACCATAACAGTGTCAGCAGACTGGAACCCGAAAATGTCAGTTACGGTTACGGAATATTGTCCTGTCCGATTAACTGTGATAGTTTGGAGTGTGTCGGCTATCGTATCGGTTGACCAAACATAATTGGTGAATCTTGATCCGGCATCTATGGTTGTGTCGCAAAAGCCGTAGGGAATGTGTATGTCGTAACCGAGCTTTATGGGAACTTGGTATGTATCAGGGAAATACTTGTATCTGAGATAATTTTCTACATGATATTTTTCTTCAAAAGTAAGAGCTGTATCGTATATAATTATTTCTGCAATGTCACCATTTAAAAATAACCCTGATTGTGGAGGTGTTGTTCCTGTATTATTGTTATATGCACCGACTAAAAAGTCGTAACTTGAGTTCATATCAAAATTATAGATTTCAATACTATCTGTAATAAATCCATTAAGCCATAGATAATTTTTTAAGATATTAAAATTCGTTTGTACCGTAAATATTTGAAAACTGTCAATAGGCGCAACATGAGAAATGTTAGTTAGTTGTGAACTGTGAAATAAATATTGGAGATTTCCATTATAATAAAAAATGCTATATCTTTTTGTGTAACCAGCAGCAACACTTTTAGCTAAAAAAGTTCCTGTATTAGCAGTACTTTTTCCAATGATGAAAAATGTCATTCCATTTGGTGAAATATCACAAATATCACTTCCGTTAAACCATTGGTTTCCATTGAATTTAATGGTTGGCTTGTAATTTAAATTTGCAATAGAATCAATAAATGTTGGTTGATTAACAGCACTATCTTGAAAAACCGAAGTATGCATTGGAGATAAATCTTTCCATTCATATACGGTACTATCTGTATTCATTAAAACAGAATCCGCTTTTAACCATAATATTTGTCCGTTGTAATTTGGTAAGATAGTATCCTGAGAAAAAGAAACTACAACACTTGAGATTATGAATATTATTGAGATTATGAATCTCATTTGTATGATTGATTTAATAAAATTCAAATATACAAAAAAATAAATTTATTAATTTAATATATCTTTACAATTTAATTAATGAAAGATTTAAAAAGAAAAACATATAAAGCTTTCGCATGGGATTTTTTTGGTAAATTATCAAATCAGGGGGTAGGATTTATTGTTTCCATTTTTCTTGCCCGCCTTTTATTACCAAAAGAATTTGGCATAGTTGCCATGGCCATGGTAATTATTTCTATTACGCATGTCTTGACTGATATGGGATTAGGTGTTGCATTAGTTCAGAAATCAGAATTAAATGACAAACATTATGGCTCAGTATTTTATTTTAATATTATTGTTGGAAGTTTTTTAACCATTATTTTTTTCCTTTTATCTAGTGTCATAGCTAATTTTTATGCAATTAAATCTATTGAACCAATATTTAAAGCATTGTCTTTTAGTTTTTTTATTAATTCTTTTGCTAATGTTCAGCGGTCATGGCTTACTAAACATTTAAAATTTAACACATTAACAAAGTCCAATATAATAGCCGGTATTTTAAGTGGAACGGTTGGTATTATTTTAGCATATAAAGGTTTTGGAGTATGGGCATTAGTTTATCAAACACTATTAGCAGGGATAATTGGCAATTTGTATATTTATTTGTTTACAGGATGGAGGCCTAAATTGTTATTTTCTTTAAATGCTTTAAAAGATTTATGGGGGTTTGGCTTCAGAATGTTTTTGTCTGGTATGTTAAATACAATAACTTCTCAATTAGATAATCTGATAATTGGAAAAATATTTTCACCGGCTACATTAGGATATTATAATAGGGCAAAATCATTTAATCAATTCGTTATCAGATATACATCCGGTTCTCTTATGGCTGTTTTTTTACCAACACTAAGTGCTGTTAAAGATGATAATGAAAGATTTAATTCAATTGTGTACAAATCGTTTCATATATTAAATCTTGTAACTTTTTTTATTTTGGGCTTATTATTTTTAACAATAAAAGATTTGGTTATAATTCTATTTACAATAAAATGGTTACCATCTGTGATTTTTTTTAAAATTTTATTGTTAGCTGGTTATGGTTATCCTTTTAGTAGTTTACTTGTTAATATAATAGCGTCAAAAGGTAATTCTAAGAATTTTTTTAAATTAGAATTAATTAAACAATCAATGTTTTTACTTAATTTATTTTTTGGTTTTTTATTAGGTATAAAAGGATATTTATATATAAATGCCGTAGTTGTTTTTGTTGCATTTTATTTTAATATAGTTTATGCGTCAAAAGAAATAAATGTTAAAGTATTATGGTTTTATAAAATTATCTTTCCTTATTTTATTTCATCAATATTAATTACATTTATAGTTTATTTGATAAATAATTTTTTTATAATTGAAAATATTTATTTACATTTTTTATTTATTCTATCACTATACTCTATTTTGAGTTTATTATTAGGATTTTTATTTAAATTTAAAGGGCTTAGATTATTAATTGAAGAATTGAAGACAATATATGAAAGAAGATAACATATATATAACCCAACCATTTCTTCCGCCATTAGAAGAATTTCAAGACTATTTAAAAGTTATTTGGGATAAAAAATGGTTGACGAATAATGGTGAATTTCATCAACAATTTGAAAAAGAATTAGCTAAGTATTTAAATGTGCCTTATGTTTCATTATTTACAAACGGAACTTTAGCGTTGGTTACAGCATTGCAAGCATTGAATATTAAAGGAGAGGTTATAACTACTCCTTATACATTCGTTGCTACAAGTCATGCATTAGTTTGGAATAATATAAAACCAATTTTTGTTGATGTTGAGCCTGTTTATGGAAATTTAGATCCCAATAAAATTGAGCGTGCGATTACTGATAAAACCACCGCTATATTACCTGTTCATGTTTATGGTAATCCTTGTGATACAGAAAAAATACAAAATATTGCAGATAAATTTAATCTAAAAGTTATTTATGATGCGGCTCATGCTTTTGGAGTTACGCAAAATAATATAAGCATTTTAAATAAAGGGGATTTATCGATATTGAGTTTTCATGCGACAAAGGTTTTTAATACATTTGAGGGCGGAGCTATTATCAGCCATTCATCAGAGATGAAACATCATATAGATAATCTTAAAAATTTCGGCTTTAGGGGGGAGACTACCGTTGAAGAGGTTGGTATAAATGGTAAAATGAGTGAATTTAATGCTGCTTTAGGGCTGTTGCAATTAAAATATATTAATCGTGCCATTGAAAAAAGGAAACAAGTGGCAGATATTTATTATAAAAAATTATCAAATATTAATGGGTTACGATTGATAACGCATAGAGAAAACATAAAATGGAATTATGCTTATTTCCCTATTTTTGTTGATGAAAGTGAATATCAGTTGTCACGGGATAAATTATATGAGAAGCTAAAACGAAACAATATCTTTGGTCGTCGATATTTTTATCCGTTAATAAGTGAATTTCCAATGTATAAAGACTTGCCATCAGCAGAACCTACAAATTTGCAGGTTGCATACAAGTTATCAAGACAAGTAATCTGTTTACCAATATATCCGAATTTAAAAGAAAAAGAAATTGAGTATATTTGTAATTTGATAATCGAGAATGACTAAAACGGAACTTCAAAATATATTTAATATTGGTGAAAATCAAACCGTAGAATTTAAAACTTCGTTTGACAAGGAGGCTATAGAGACTATTACTGCATTTGCCAATACTAACGGAGGTGCTGTTTATATTGGTGTAAATGAAAAGTCAAATAAAATAATAGGTGTTAGTATATCAAAAGAAAGTGTACAAAATTGGATTAATGAGATAAAAACAAAGACAGAGCCAAGTATTATTCCGGATGTTAAAATTATAGAAATCGAAGGCAAAATAATTGTAAAAATATCAGTAAAAGAATATCCTGTAAAACCGGTATCAGTAAGAGGACGATATTTTGTCCGTAAGCAAAATTCAAATCATCAATTGTCAATACAAGAAATAGCTGACATTTATATGCAATCAATGCAATATTCGTGGGATAGTTATGAATATAAGAATGCAAATTATAACGATTTAGACGAAAATATCATTTACTCATTTATCGAAAAAATAAATAAAGAAGGGCGATTTAAATTGCCAAATGATGCTAAATTAGCATTAAAAAAAATTAACTTATTAAAAAACGAAACGGTTACTAATGCGGCAATGATTTTGTTTGCAAAAGAAGATTTAAAATATAATGTTCATATAGGCAGATTTAAAACTAAATCCTTAATTATTGCAGATACAATGGTTTCTGGTAATTTATATAATGTTTTAGAAAAATCTATGCAAACTATTATTTCTCATTTAAAATTTGCTTTTGAAATAACGGGTAAAACAACGCAGCGTAGTGAGATTCCTGAATATCCTCTCGGTGCTATTAGAGAGCTTTTAATTAATGCTTTAGTGCATCGTGATTATACTAACCCAAGCGATATTAAAATTAAAATATTTGATAATGAAATTACTTTTTTTAATGCCGGTAAACTTTTTGGTGGATTAACTGTAAGCGATTTAGAAACAGATGATTATCAGGCACAATCGCGAAACAAATTAATTACAGAGGCATTATATTTAACCAAAGATATTGAGAAATACGGTAGTGGCTATTCCAGAATACGAAATTATATATCGGAATATCCAACAATGAAATTTAAGTTTAAAGAAATCTCTGGCGGTTTTTTAACAAAATTATTATATTCAAAACAAAAGATAACCACTAAAGATGTCACTAAAGATGTCACTAAAGATGTCACTAAAGATGTCACTAAAGATGTCACTAAAGATGTCACTAAAGACGAAAGATTAAATTTGATTATTAAAATAATTAATAAGAATGTTAATATTACGGTTGACGAAATTGCTAATAAATTAAATGTTACCAGAAGAACAATATTAAGAGATATGGAAAACTTACAGAAGCAAAATAAAATAAAACGGATAGGTGGTAGAAAAACTGGATATTGGGAGGTGGTGAAGTGAAATTAGCAATAATGCAAATTTATCTTGATGCTTATATAGTTAAAAAAAAGAATAAAATTTTAAATAAAAATTTAATATGATTATAGCAGGTGCAAAAGGTTTTGCGAAAGAACTTTTAGAAGTTGTTTACAGAACTATTAAAGACGATAATATTTTATTCTTCGATAATATTAGTGAAGATTTGCCGAACAAGCTTTATAATCGGTTTGATATTATAAGAGATGAAACGACATTGAAAAAGATTGATAATAGTAAATTTTGTTTGGGGGTAGGTGTCCCAAGAGTTCGTGTTCTTTTAACTAATCTTTTTAAAAGAAATGGGAAAGAGTTATGTACAATTATTTCTAACAAGGCGACTATTGGAAGTTTTGATACCCAAATAGGTATAGGTTGTACAATAATGGATCAAGTTATTATTACTAATGATATAAAAATTGGTCAAGGAACATTAATAAATTTAAATAGTACGGTAGGCCACGATACAGTTATAGGTAACTTTTGTGACATTTCGCCTAATGTGAATATTTCAGGAAGATGTAATATTGGCAATTTTTGTAGTATTGGAACAAATGCAGTAATAATTCCAGATATTACGATAGGTAATAATTGTATAATTGGAGCAGGTTCTGTTATTACCAAAAACATTCCTGATAATTCTGTAGTAGTTGGGGTCCCTGGTAAAATAATTAAAATAATTAATGAATAAACCATTACTTAGCATATTATCCATCACATACAATCACGAGAAATTTATTAGCCAAGCTATAGATTCCTGGCTGATGCAAAAAACTAATTTTGATATTGAAATTGTTATCGGTGAAGATTGTAGTACCGATAATACATTACAAATAATTAAAGAATATCAAAAGAGATATCCCCATTTAATTAAAATAATAACCTCAGATACCAATGTGGGTATGCAAGCCAATTTTATTCGCACCTTAGAGGCATGTAATGGTAAATATATAGCACTTTGTGAAGGTGACGATTATTGGACAGACCCATTAAAATTACAGAAACAAGTTGATTTTTTGGAAAATAATGAAATTTATTCAATAGTAGGGAATAAATCGAAAATCTTAAAAAAGGATATATTAACCGAAGAAAAGTATTATGTGAGTAACCCCGTATTAATTAGCCAATGGATTGGTAAACTTCCTTTTAGAACTAATACATTTGTTTTTAGAAAAGAAATACTTGACTTTTCTGTGATAGATTTAAAAAAGTTTATCAGTGGAGACCGAATCATCATGACACTTTTATTACTTCAGGGACCATGTTTTCTTATAGATGAATATATGTCTGTTTATAGAGATCATGATACAGGAATATCAAAAGTGACTGATGGCATATTTGTTAAAAAAAATGAGATCAAATTATATATAACATTAAATAATCTCACTAAAGGGAAATATAAAAAAACTTTGAATAAAAATATTTTCTTATCGTATAAATATATTTTAGAGATACAATATAAAAATAAAAAAATTGGTTCATGGCTGAAATATTTAATATTATCTTTACGCTATGTTAAGACTGTAACAGATTTAAAGATTTTTTTAAAAGAATATTTTTTGAGATTAGCATAGGTGTAAAATTTTATATATAGTGTTATGGTAATAATATCTCCTTTTTTTGTAAGTTTTATGTATAGAAATAAATAATGAATTTATCAATAATAATAGTAAATTATAAAACGCCTGAACTAACATTACGATGTATCAAAAGTATATTTGATACGGTTGAGTCTATTGATTTTGAGATAATTGTAGTTGATAATAATTCTCAAGATAATTCTAAAGAAATAATTAAAAATAACTTTTCTGAAATAATTTGGATTAATAATTTTAAAAATGAAGGATTTGGAAGAGCAAATAATATAGGTATTAAAAGGGCAAAAGGTTGTTATATTTTATTATTAAATTCAGATATAATTGTTTTGCAAAATACTATAGAAAAAAGTTTTCATTATATTACTCAAAATAAAAAAAATGGTGTGCTTGGTTGTCAACTAATAAATGAAGATGGTTCTATTCAAAAATCTACATATTTTTATATAGCAGAGTATAAAGGTTTACTTGAAAAAAATTTGTTTTATAGCTATTTAATTAAAAATAAGCATTCTGTTCGTGGTATTATGGGAGCTTTTATGTTAATACCAAAAAGAGTGTTACAGGAAGTTGGGTTGTTTGATCCGGATTTCTTTATGTATTCGGAAGAAATGGAATTATGTTACCGGATAGCAGCCAAAGGCTATAGAATAATTTATTTTGATAAAGAAAAAGTTATTCATATACATGGAGCAAGTTCAGATAACAAAATTTTAGCTATTCGACAGAATTACCTTTCAAATGCACTGTTATTCTTGAAAGTTCGGGGTTATTGGGGCTATTTTTTATATCATTTTATTTTTATATTGAACAATTTGTTTAATTTTATAGGGATGTGGTTTGTAAATAAAAACTATAGAAAAAATTATTGGCAGGAACAAAAAAATTATTTTAGTAATTTTGTATATTATATTAAGATTCCAATTTTTTTTACTAGAAAACAAGGTAATGGAACAAGACAATTACGAAGAAATTAGAAATGCAAAATATACTGAAAACGATCCAATACTTGTTAGTGTTGCAATGATTGCATATAATGTAGGTTTGTATTTGACAGAAGCAATAGAAAGCGTTTTGTCTCAAAAAATAAACTTTAAAATTGAATTAGTAATTGGTGAAGATTGTAGCACAGACAATACGAGAGAATTGGCTTTGAAATATCAAAAAAAATATCCAGAAATAATAATTGTCTTGTTACCTGAAAGAAACCAAGGACTAACACTTAATAGTGTTGTGACACAAAATGCTTGTCGTGGGAAATACATCGCTTTATTAGATGGAGATGATTTTTGGACTGAAAATTATAAACTTCAAAAACAAATTGATTTTTTGGAAAATCATGATACATTTTCAGCTTGTGCACACCAATCTTATAAAATATATGGAGAGAACTTTATTGAAAAGAGTTTATTTGGTGAAAATGTTAATAAAGTGTATGGCCTACTTGATACTATCAGACATCGAAAATTTCATACTTCTTCTTTAGTTTATAGAAAGGCAATCTGGGATAAAGTGGGTGATATTCCAACGAATATTTCTTCTAATGAAAGAGCTATATATCCAATGTTGGCCATTTTTGGAAATATTATGTATTTTAAAGATGCTATGTGTGTATATCGTTTATCACCAACTGGTTTAAATTCAAGAATAACAGCTAAAGAATTAGAAACAGATTTAAATATGATACCTTTTTTAAAACGTATCGACAGAACATTTCCGTTTTACAATTTCAGATCTTTTTTGCATTTATGCATCTTTACTTATCCTAAAAAAGTTCCATTTAAACTTTTATTAAAACATTATTTCTTTTTTTTATTTTTTTCGTTTTCTTATTTTCCAAAAAACATTGGAGATATAAAATATGCTACAAAAGAAGCAATTAATAAAATAAAACAATTATTCAAACACAAAAATGAGGAATAGAAAATTAATAATTGAAATACCGTATGGAGGTTTAGGCGATCATTTATTTCATAGCCATTTACCAAGAATTGCGAAAGAAACAGGAGAATATGACAAAGTTTTTATTTCTAAAAAATCGCTTTTCCGTCATTCCGACAACATGCATATTGTGTGGGAGCTAAATCCATATATAGATGGTTTTACAGATGAAAAAGGGATAACATGTAATATTATGAACATTACTAAGAAAATTGCTGAAAAAAGATTGGAAAATAACTTATTAGATGAAATAATGCTGGCGTATGGTCTGGATGATGGAAAAAGAAGTCATGAACCCGAAAACTATTATAAACCAAATTATATTCCTGAATATCACAAAGTTATATTCGACCCAAATTTCTTATCATGGATTGGAGAAATTGATAAAAAAGATATGATGGCCTATATTAAAAAAAAGAAAATAAAATTTGATGCCATCATGAAAATAAGAACAAATCAAGCGTTATATATTCCAAAACCAGGCGATAATTTTATTGAAACCAAAACATTAACAGATTTCTGTAACTTAATATTTTCTTGTAAAAAATTATACTGTTTGACATCCGGAACAGCAACTTTAGCAGCTTCACTTGGCAAACATGCAATTGTTTTTTTTGGTGAAAATCAAGAGTATGCATATCAACATTCAAAACTTCACAACTATATTAAAGTGGAAAAATGTTTTCAAAACCAGTTAAAAAGTTTTGTAAAAAATAATATTTTTAATTTAAATAAACACAAATTAATATGCTGACAATTGGAATGCCTGTCTATAACGATAAAAATTATCTTGAAAAGTCTTTAGAAAGCATATTGAATCAAACCCATAAAGAATTTAATATAATTATTTCCGATGATGCTTCAACCGATGGAAGTGATACGATTTGTAAAAAATATATAAATATTGATAAAAGAATTACTTACATTCGTCAACCTAAGAATTTAGGTATTAGTAAAAATATGGAATTTTTATTATCTAAAGCTAGTACAAAATATTTTATGTGGGCAGGAGATGATGACCTTTACGATAATTTATTTATTGAAAAATTACTAGCTGCTTTGAAAAAAAGTGAAGATGCAATATCAGTATTTTGTAATTTTTCCACAATTGATGAAAATGATTCTATAATAGAAAACCATTATAATTTTAATTTTTCAAATGAAAACAAGACTAAAAGAGTAATAAATTATATCAAAAATGCAAATGATATATTTGGATATGGTATCTTTAAAACAGAAGCTATTAAAAATGTAAAATTTCCAGTTTGGTGGTGGCCGAATAATAAAAGTGCGTATAATAATATATTTCCTACTTTATGTTATTATTTGTCTAAAGGTAAATATATTCATGCTGGAGGAAAACCTTTGTTTTTTAAAAGAGTAAAGACAGAAAAAAGAGTAAATCATGTTTTGCCGGGAAGAAATAATGCGATTAAAGAATCTGTTGCTTATTGGATTAGAAGGTATAATTTAATAGTTTTTTCCTTTAAGCAAATTTATAGTGCTGCTAATTTCTTGTTTGCATTAAGAATATTTCCATATCTTTTTTATTATTGGTTTTTAATTCCCTCAATAAATCAATTTAAGTTGTCATTAAATGCTTTTCTTAAAAATAAGTTAAAATTAATTAAATGATAAATGTTCTTATTCTTGCATATGACTTCCCTCCTTATATTTCTGTTGGGGGCTTACGCCCCTATAGTTGGTTTAAATATTTTAAAGTGTTTGATATTAATCCCATTGTTGTTACTCGCCAATGGAATAATAAACAGGCTAATGGTTTAGATTATATAGCAGCAAGTGAAAACACGCAAACTATTATTGAAAAAACAGAGTATGGTACAATCATAAAATCGCCTTATTTTCCAAATTTAGCAAATAGAATTTTATTAAAATATGGATATAATAAATATAAAATTTTTCGTAAAATAGTTTCAGGTTTTTATGAATTATTTCAATGGTGCTTTTTTATAGGTCCAAAGGTGCAGCTCTATTTTGCAGCAAGAGAATATTTGAAAAATAACAATGTAGATGCAATCATTGTAACAGGCGAACCTTTTATTTTATTTCGCTATACTTCGGTTTTAAGTAAAAAAAATAATATCCCATGGATTGCTGATTATCGAGACCCTTGGACACAAAACAAATCAAGAAGTAAAAATATTATATTACGCTTTTGGAATGCTTACTTAGAAAAAAAACATTTAAAAAATGTGAATGAAATAATTACGGTTTCTCAATTTTTTAAACTTCAAATACAAAAACTAATAAAGAACAAAAGCATTAATATTATTCCTAATGGCTTTGATAATGATATTATTAATCAAGTTTCTAATGTTGAACAAAACCGGAATGTGTTTACAATCTCTTTTG
>Ga0114934_10002466_pt1 | contig 11821 bp, 9 predicted proteins | sample 4SBtaG_2_FD_99695 | JGI IMG/M metagenome (GOLD analysis project Ga0114934, IMG submission 99695) | Deep subsurface microbial communities from Kolumbo volcano to uncover new lineages of life (NeLLi) - 4SBTROV10_white metaG | ecosystem: Environmental > Aquatic > Marine > Volcanic ...
TTAGAATAAGGGCAGCTCAGCTTGGGCAAAATGTCTCAGCAAGAGCTTTAGGAAAATGGAAAACTGGTTTTACAATGCCTTTGTGTGGGATTCTTCTTGGAAGATTTGTAGCACCAGATATAATACCTATACCTGTTATTCTTTCACCCCTTTATAGTCTTATGAAAATGGTACAGAGAGTCCCAAAATTATTTATAAATATATATATATGGTTTGTAGTAATACTTACTATAATCTCCTTTTTTGATTATTTTAGAGAATATCTATTCGGATATATCAATATCAAGAAGTGGCCTCGGGAAAAAGTCGATAAACTAAAGGCTATAGTTCCAAACACTTTTACAGTCTTAAATTTCACTTTAGGACTTTATGCAACCTATATAGCTATACTTGGACAGTACGGAATAGCAGTTTTATGTGTTATAATTGGAATGTTTGCAGATGCATTGGATGGTCCGCTTGCTAGAAAACTTAAGGTCTCAAGTAAATTTGGAGCAAGGCTTGATTCTCAAGCTGATATGGTTAGTTTTGGCTTTGCCCCAAGTGCATTGATTTTTAACTATTTTTATAAATATAACTCGATTAAAATGACTGTTATTGGAGTAGTATTATCCCTGTTTTATTTTGGTTGTGTATATTTTAGATTGAAGAGATTTAATGCTACAGGACATACAGATTTCTTTTGCGGGCTGCCATCACCAACAGGAGCTGCTCTTGTGCTTGTCAGCTCGATTTCTGTATATCTCAATGGATTGAATATTTTTCCATATATTGTAATTTTCTCATCTCTGCTTATGATATCTCATCTTCCATATGCTCATTTAGGCTTGGTCAAACAGAGAAAATTCATCCTGCTTCTAGCGATTAGTACATTTATAGCTACAGTGATGACTTTGGCCAAACTTGCTAATGTAAAAATACTTGAGAATTTCTATGCTTATGAGATATTATTCGGGATAATAATGATATATATTGTTTTACCCCTGTTTATCAGGGATTCCAATAAATCATGACCCCTGCCTACTTCCCATTTCCCCCTTATCCCTTGTATTTTTCAACAACCTGTATCTTTAAGCCTGAGAAAAAATACAAAAGGGATAATGAATATTCCAACTGCTAAAAGTGCATTTGCAGGACCAAAAAGGTCTGCTGCCTTTCCAATGATCGGAGAAAATATTATAGTCAAAAAAGAGACAGATTGAGAATTGACTGAAAGTATTGCAGCTCGGTGTGATTTATCTGTTTTGTCAGTAAAATATGCTACCATTAAGGGCTTTCTCAGATTAAATAGAGAAAAAAGTATTAAAAACAATAAAAGAAGCATAAAAAGGCTTAAATATCCTTTTGTATGAAATGAAAATGCACCGCAAATAAGAATTAAAGGCAGAAGGAAAAAGCTTAGATTCAGTGCCTGAGTACTACCTGATCTTATGGATTTGATTATTCGATAACTATTTTTTGATACTGATGAACTGACAAGAAAAATGATTGAATAAAATACACCGATAATGAGTGCTGTAATAGTATGTTTGTTAGAGGCAGTACATAATGTGGAGACAGACAACATAAGAAGAGGCTGAAGAAAATCCTTTGTGCATTTAAAAATAGATTCAAAGAAAGAAGTATTTAAAATAATCTTTCTCATTTTTGCTGAGACTGCATGAGAGAACAAGGACATCATGTGTTTTTTAACCGTTGTTTTATTAGTGTGAGTAATTGATGGATAGGTTGAAAGTAGTAAAAAACAGAGTATATAAGGAATGATACTGAGGAGAAAGATATTGTGATAACCATGAAAGTAGATAACTATCAAAGCTGCGAGAAGGGCGGATATAGCAGATCCCTTTAATGACCATGATCTTGTATATCCATAATACTCGTGTTTCTTATCAAGAATCCTGTTCTTTTCAAGCCAGTCCATTATTATGGATTTGTGAGTCCCGCTTCTAAATGCTTCTCCAAAACCATATAATATCATGGCTATAAAATAATAAATAGTGTTGTTGATGAGGCCAATAATAAGAAAACTTACAATATATGATCCGAAAGAAAATAACATACAGGTTTTTTTGGAAAAATAATCTGCTAGAATACCTGATGGTATTTCAAGAATATTAGAACTTATCTCTCTGACTGTTATGAGAAGACCTATCATAGTATAATTAAGTCCCTTATCAAGGAAAAATAAAACGAAAAATGGTTCAAAAAAACGAAGATTTTTAAGAAAACCATAACTAGAAAATTTTGCAAGCATTATATCCATTATCTTATATTATACTATTTATGATTAAAATTTGATATAATAAAAGGGATTGTAAATTACAAGGGGTAAGGGATAAGAAATTATAGATTTTAAATTTTGGATTTTCTACTTCCTATCTCACTACTTCCTACTTCCTTTGAAGTTTGTTTGTGTAGGACTTAAAAAACATTATCTTGTAAAGCTTGAGGGAGAATAAATACTTGGAAAGCAGAATAATATCTAATATCAAGCTATCAACCATAGATAATATTGTTAGATTCTCTAATAAACTGGATTATCTTGATTCCCTTGTTAAAAAATTATTCCATTATTTTAAATCTAATCCTATATATCTCTCAGGTTTAATTAGGAGTATTAATTATTATAAATTAGATTATTCTATTTTTATTTCTGAAAATATTTTTAATAGTTCTCCTGCTGTGCAGAAAGAATGTATAAGGTATTTTTCAGAACGAAAAGATATGAATTATCATAAAGAGATATTTTCTCTTATTGAAAATCATAATCCTGATATAAGAATCGCTGTTATAGATTATCTAGAAAAAACTGCTCCAGGAAAATATGCACATTTTATGATAGAAAGATATGATATTGAGAAAGACATAAAGGTAAGAGCTGCTATAATACATTATTTCCATGGCCTTTCACCTGATAGAAAGATTAAACAATTTTTTCTCACATTAAAAAAGAGCATAATAGATGAGAGAGAATGGGTATCTTTTGTAAATGTGATGTGTAAAAGAAAAGAATATCATGAAATAATAAGAATTCTGGATAAATTACCCGTTGTTGTTAGAATAGAATTCTATAAAAATCTATGCAGTACATCTGATTATAATTTAAAGACTTTTCTCTGGAAACGGTTCGAAATTGAGCAGGACATAGGAAAGATAGCCTTATACAGCATTGTTCCTATTGAAACTGATTCACAGATAGATATGTTAATAAGATCTGTAGAGTCACTTGGAAAAGTTTATAATAGAAAGATTGTAGGGATTATTTCTCAAAGAAATGATTGTGAAAAAGTGTCTGAAAAGATAATTAATTATATGATTAGAATAATTACTTCAAGGGTAATAAGGGCGATTAGAAGGTCTGAAAATGAGGATTTTCTCAAGACATGCATTCGTTTTTTCAGAATGTGCAAAAATGAATCTGAAAAGAATAATATGAAGATTCTTTTAGATGAAATAGAAATAGATATTATTGATAAACAAATATTAAATTATCTTTTAGATAATCCCATAGGTTATCTTACAGAAAAAATAAGTGAAATTATCGAAGAAGCAAGTTTTTGTAATGATCTTCATGAGGAAGAACTTGATATATCACTTATTCCATGGATAAGATTTTTAATGGACAAAGATAGTGTTGATTTTTCACTACTCTATTGTTTTTCTATACTTATAGAATCCATAAGGGATGAAGTAATACTTTATGGAGCAAAAAAGGGTTCTAAACTTGTGGCCTCTCAAATTATATCCTATATTAAAGAGAAGAAAATCGGATTATCGGATAAAGCTATTCGCTATGGAAAGCAATATATTGATAATTCTCTTCAAAGGTTTCTTTTATATAATTTTTCTACTTATGATTCTTCAACTAAGTGTGAAATTCTTGATCTTTTTAGGGATAATATTTCTGAAAATATACCACTTTTAAGGTCAGCTGTATCAGATGAATCCTTGGATGTAAGGATTAAAGCAATAATTATGACTAAGGAACTTAAAAAGGAGATGAGAGAAGATTTTCTTGCTCCGCTTATCTATTCGAAATGTCCCCTTACATCTTTAATCGCTATTCTTCAAATGCCAGTTCTTGATAATGATAGGCTTAAATTAGCATATAAAAAAATGATAGCGTCTGGAACAAAAAAAATATTAGCATATATTGAAGAAATACTAAATTCAAGGCTGAAAGAAGATATACTTTTAATTCTTGTTTTATCTGGCATTTCTCCGGGAAATATTAAAATAAAGCAATCATTTTTTGAAATGGTGCATAAAGGAGAGATGATAAAAAGACTTATTTTATTCTTGAATGGAGAACTTCTATGTTCTGATATTAAAACTTTTGAAGATGCATTATCCGTGATTATGATTCATTATTGTCTCAGCATAAACGACATTTCTACTATTTTAGATATGATGAAAGAAAATAATTTCAAAACAGCTGTTTTTTCTGAATTTAGAGAATTGCTTGAGTTTTCTTATATTGATATATATAAAGATATTCTGAATCATGACTTAAAGGAAAAATATGAAATAATTTATGAAGGTATAAAATACAATATATCAATTCCTGATGAAATTAAGAAAGAAATCAATATATTCCCGGAAAACAAAAATAGAATAATTTTTAAAATAGCTTCAGCATGCTCTAATAATGGTTATTATCAGGAGACTATAAATTATCTTAAACTTCTTAATGAAGAAGAAAATCAATCAGATAAATATAATTATTTGATGGGGAATTCATATCTTAGACTTGGGCATATTAGCATGGCACTTCCTTATCTAGAGAAGCTCAAACCTGAAGAAACTCTAGAATATCTTTATGAGTCTGCATGCTATTTTGATGAAAAAAGAGAATGGAGAACTGCTTTGCATTTTTTAAGAAAAATTGCGGAAGTTGATATGAATTTTAAAGATGTCAGTCAAAAGATAATAGATATTGAAGGAAGAATAAAAAAGCTAAGTTCTAAGGATTTCCCATTTGATATAGACCGTTTTCAAGATATTGAAGAGATTGGAAGCGGTGGAATGGGCAAGGTTTATAAAGCATTTGATATAAAAAGAAAAAAAAATGTCGCAATCAAAGTACTTTCTAAGGAATATGCAGATAATATGAGAATTGCAAGAAGATTTATTTTTAGAGATGGTTTTGTCGCCCAAAAACTTGATCATCCTGCTATTATACATATATATGATGTAAATAGAGAGTCTAGTCCCCCTTATATTGTTATGGAATTTTTGGATGGGAAGACCTTAAAAGAACATATTCCTGAAAATGGTATGATAGAAAAGGAAGCTATACGAATATTTTATAGCCTATTAGAAGCTGTATCATATGCACATTCAAAAAAGGTTATTCATAGAGATCTTAAGCCTGAAAATATAATGATTGACTATAAAGGTAATGTTAAATTAATGGATTTTGGACTTGCTAAAAAAAAGGATGCAACTACAATGACTCAAGTAGGAGAAACATTTGGTACACTTTATTATATGTCTCCAGAACAATTGCGGGGTGAAGAAACAGATGAAAGAGCAGATATATTTTCTCTTGGAGTCATACTATATCAGATGCTGACAGGTAAACTCCCTTTTTCAGGTGATAATCCTGAAACAACAATGTATAAAATATTTAAGGAAAAACCTATAGCTCCATCAAAAATAAATGAAAAATTCAAAAAGTGGGATAATATTATTTTAAAAGCTTTAAATAAAGATGCTAAGAATAGATTTCAGAAAGTTGATGAATTTTACAATGAATTGAAAAAGGTAAAAATTATACCACTTACCAATAATATTATTGATTAATTCTTGTTTTAGAGTATAATTTTATAAGAACTAAGTATTAGGAGGATAAGTATGAAAGTATTTACAGTGTTAACCGTATTACTCGCAATGGTGTATTACGCAAACGCAGGCACTATATCGCCATTACTAAATAAGGACATGAATGGTGATAAGGCTATTCAAGTAATGGTAAAGATAAAGACTCCGGCTGGGTTTAGAGTCAATGAAAAGAATGTGATACTTGATAAGCAGAATATTGCAAAGACTACTCAAAAAGGAATCATTGATATTCTTTCTACAAGAGCCAGAAAATGTGAGTATAAATCTTATTGGATAGCCAATGCTATTTATATAAAAGCTACACCAGAGACTATCAAAAAGATTGCTAATAGACCGGAAGTTGAGTCTATAATCCCTAATGTTGAATTTCATGTGATAGATAATATGTCCACGCAGAACTTTAGAGAATATAGGGATGGGGATACATATAATATTGGAAAGATGAATGTTTATAAAGTATGGGAAGAACTCAATATTGACGGTACAGGAGTAAAGGTCGGAGTTGCTGATTCTGGTCTTAATACGGACCTTGATTATACTAAAGGAAAATTTGTAGAGGGAAGATGTTTTGTCACAGGAGAGGTTGGTACTGATATACATGATGGTAATGGTCATGGTACTCATGTATGCGGTACTATTATTGGCGGGCATGTAAGTGGCCCTCTTTATGAAATGAGCTGGTTCTGGCCTACTCAAGTAGGTTCATATGATGGTAATATAGGAATTGCACCAGGTGCTAAATTATATTTTGCCAAAGTAATGAATGATAAAGGGCAAGGTGATTTCAATGATATTTTAGCAGGAATACAGTGGCTTGCTGATCCTGATGGAAAACCTGATACTCATGACGGAGTACAGACAATCAATATGTCTTTAGGTGCTTCAGAGTCAGTACCTGAAATGAGACCGTATTTTAAGGAAATTACTCAGACTGGTGTTATAGTAGTGGTTGCCAATGGAAATTCAGGTAAAAAGTGTGGTTCTCCAGCAGATTTCCCTGAAGTTATCTCAATCGGTGCAACTGATTCAAGTGACAGCAGGGCTTCTTTTTCAAGCATAGGTCCTGGGATTGATGGTGGTATAAAACCTGATGTTTGTGCCCCAGGTGTTAAAATAATATCTTATTTTAAAGATAAACTTATGAAGCTTGATGGCACATCAATGGCATCACCAAATGCCTGTGGTGTTGTTGCTCTTATGCTTCAAGCCAATCCTGAGCTTACTCCAAAACAAGTTAAACAAATATTAAAGGATACTGCAGTTGATCTTGGAGCTTCTGGTGCTGATAATTATTATGGTGCAGGAAGGATTGACGCTTATGAAGCCGTAAAAGCTGCTCTTGGAAAGACAAGTGTGCTTACTAGTAATTTTAGGACACTTAAAAAAGTTAATGATGAAGCTGTAAATGCTTTAGAACTCTATAAAGCCAAGAAAATATCCGATAACTTTTATATTGCATATACAAGTTCTCAGCAAGATTTCATAAGGAAAATGGTGGACTATATTGTAAAAAATAATATTTCTGACAATGAAATATCTGCAACAGTTGCAGACTTTGCTTCCTCTAATTCAGGAAGTGATGATGATAATGATGGCCTTGATGATTTAGAACCATTGATTAAAGTTATAAAAGCTCAAGTTCATTCTGTAAGGGCACAGACAAGTCATATAAATTGATATTATTCAATAAAAAATAAATAAAAAGGTCTCTTGGTAAAAGAGACCTTTTTTTATAACTTGACAAATATAAAAATAATAATTATTATTAAAAAAAATTAAAGGAGGTTTAATCAAATGAATCTTAAAGGAACGCAGACTGAAAAAAATCTTATCACTGCTTTTGCAGGTGAATCTCAGGCTCGTAATAGGTACACATATTTTGCAAGTGCTGCAAAAAAAGAGGGGCTTGTACAAATGAGCAAGATTTTTGAAGAAACAGCTAATCAGGAAAAAGAACATGCTAAAAGACTTTTTAAGTTCTTAGAGGGTGGAGATGTAATGGTTTCTGCGGCTTTTCCTGCTGGAGTTATCGGGACTACACTTGAAAATCTGAAAGAAGCTGCTGGGGGCGAACATTATGAATGGTCTGAGATGTATCCAGAGTTTGCAGAAACAGCAAGGAAAGAAGGATTTGAGGTGATTGCAAAGGTTTTTGAGAGTATAGCAATAGCTGAAAAACAGCATGAAAAAAGATATAAGGATCTTGCTGAAAACCTTGAAAAGGGAAAAGTATTCAAAAGAGATGGAGTTGTCATCTGGAGATGCTTAAACTGTGGATATTTACATGAAGCAAAAGAGGCACCCGAGGTATGCCCTGCATGTGCACATCCACAGGCTTATTTTGAGCTTCTTGGTGAAAATTGGTAATAGAAAAATGAGAAAGTAGGAGAAATTATGGTAAAAACTATTTTAGTTTTGCTGATTGGAAAAAGACATGACGCTGCTGTAAATGTACAAAAGGTACTTACTACTTGGGGATGTTTAATTAAAACAAGGCTCGGAATACATGATGGAGTACTTGATAATTGCTCAGAAAAGGGTCTTCTAATCCTTGAGCTGGTAGGAGAAGAAGAAAAGAAACAGGAGCTTGCGAGGAAACTCTCTGTTATTAATGGAGTGAGTTCGGAGTTGGTAAATCTTGAGCTAAATGAATAAATTAGGAGGAAATTATGGCTGAATTTTTAAAAATATATAAATGTGAGAAATGTGGAAATATTGTAGAAGTAGTTCATAATGGACCAGGAGCATTAGTATGTTGTGGAACTGATATGGTTCTTTTAGACGAAAAAAAAGCTGATTCTACTACTGAAAAGCATGTCCCTTTCATAGAAAAAAAAGATGATGGATATCTTGTAAAAGTTGGAGAGAATACTGCTCATCCTATGGAAGAAAAACATTATATTGAATGGATAGAGCTTTTAGCTGATGGTATAGTATATAGGCATTTTTTAAAACCTGGAGATAAACCAGAGGCATTTTTCTGTGTCAAAGCTGAAAAGGTCTCTGCAAAAGAATATTGTAATCTTCATGGCCTTTGGCAAGGAGAATAAATATGCTTAGTCAAAAGATAAATAAAGCGATAAATGAACAAATTAACGCTGAATTATATTCTGCATATCTTTATTTATCCATTATGTCTTATTTTGAAAGCATTAGTTTATCGGGATTTTCTAATTGGATGAAGATACAGGTCCAGGAAGAGCTTAGTCATGCTGAAAAATTTATTGATTATATGCATGAAAGAAATGGAAAACTTGAATTAAAACCTATATCTGCACCATCTAAGTCTTGGGAAACACCCCTTGAAGCAATGAAGGCTACACTTGCTCATGAGGAAAGTGTGACGAGTTTAATAAATGAACTTGTATCTTTAGCTGTTTCTGAAAAAGACTATGCTACACAAAATTTTCTTCAATGGTATGTTAATGAACAAGTAGAAGAAGAGGCAAATGTTTCTCAAATTGTTGAACAACTTAAACTTATTGAAAAGACAAAAGGAGGAATATTCATGCTTGATAGAGAATTAGCTAAGAGAGTATATATATCTCCTACTACAGAAAATTGAGGAAATATTATGAATAAGTTTGAAGCAATTAAAATATCGAATAATGTCTTCTGGGTTGGTGCAATAGATTGGAATATTAGGAATATGCATGGCTACGCTACTCATAGGGGTACTACTTATAATGCATTTCTTATTATGGGAGAAGAACCTATTCTTATTGATACAGTCAAATTAGATTTTTATGATGAGATGATGTCAAGGATAAATTCGATAATTAATCCAAATAAAATTGCTTATATCATTTCAAACCATGCTGAAATGGATCATAGTGGATCTTTAGTTCATGCAGTAAATGCAATAAATCCCAAAAAAATTTATGCATCTAAGAATGGGAAGATAGCGCTTGAAAAACATTTCAAAAATTCTGGTTTGAATATTGATACAGTTGAAAATGGTGAGGTCCTTGATTTAGCAGGAAACAGCTTTACTTTTTTCGAGACAAGAATGCTTCACTGGCCAGATAGTATGGTATCTTATTATCACAATGATAAAATATTATTCACTCAAGATGGCTTTGGTATGCATTTGGCTACTACCCATCTTATGGCAAGTGATAATAAAAAAGAAACTATAAGGTATGAGGCTGCAAAATATTTTGCAAATATACTTATGCCATACTCTGCAATAGCTAAAAATGTTATAAAAAAGCTTATGGATCTTGACCTTGAAATAGATCTGATTGCTCCTGATCATGGACCTTTATGGAATACTCCTGAGCTTATCAAGTGGATATTTTCGCTATATTCAGAATGGCTTGAGCAGAAACCATGTAAAAAAGCTGTAGTATTATTTGATTCTATGTGGCATAGTACGGAGATTCTTGCAGAAACAATAGCAGATACTTTTATGCATAAAGGTATTGATGTAGTTGTAGTTTCTGCTACTAAAAATGATAGAAGCGATCTAGCAACAGAAATACTTGAGTGTGGAATATTAATGGTAGGTACACCTACTCTTAATAATAATATGTTCCCTACAATTGCTGATCATCTTTATTATCTAAAGGGACTGAAACCTAAAAATCTCATCGGACAGGTATTTGGGTCCTATGGTTGGAGTGGAGAAGGAGTAGGCCAAATTGAAAAGATTATGAAAGATATGGGTGTTGAATTGATCGGTGAACCTCTAAAATGTATTTATGTACCAGATGATGAGATTATAGGAAAGACGAAAAAGCTCGCTGAATCAATTGCTGAAAAATTATTAAATAGGAGTTAAAATGATTAATAATATAGATGTACCGGCAACATTTAAGATCTCTTATGGTCTTTATATTGTTTCCGCACAATACGATGGAAAAAAGAATGGACAGATAGCAAATGTAGTGTCTCAGGTGACTGATAAACCAATAAAAATAGTTACTTGTCTGAATAAAAAGAATCTTACACATGAACTAGTGGAAAAGAGTGGATATTTTGGTGTAAGTATTCTTGAAAGAGATACTCCTATGCCGTTTATAGGTCATTTTGGATTTAAAAGTGGAAGGGATATTAATAAGTTTGAGGGAAAAGAGTTTGAGACTGATGAATCAGGGACTCCGATGATACTGGATTATTCAGTATCGATTATGTCTGCAAAGGTAGTGGGAAAATTGGATGTTGGATCCCATACTCTTTTTGTCGGAGAACTTGTCAGCGCAAAGCTTATTAATAATAATCCAGTGATGACATATGAATATTATCATGAGGTAAAAAAAGGAAAATCTCCTGAAAATGCACCTACATTTAGGGGAAATATTGAGGAGAAAAAAGAAAATAAAAGGAGTGAAAATATGAAAAAATATGTTTGTGATGTATGTGGATATGTTTATGATCCAGAAAAGGGTGATCCTGAAAATGGTATAAAACCTGGTACATCTTTTGAAGATATACCTGATGATTGGGTATGCCCGGTATGTGGAGTTACAAAGGATAATTTTTCTGAGATGTGACTTCTTTCAAAAAAAGATTAAAAAAGCTGCCATAAGGCAGCTTTTTTATTTGAGATTCCTGTAATCTGATTATAAGAGATTTTAAAAATATATAAAGAATTTACCTATAATTATGTCCATATCTATATAGTGTCCAAAAGCAATATATTTCTTGACTTATTGAGGATTTTAGATAAAATATTATTATCCAACTGCTAAAAATAATTCTAAAAAATAAGAATATGCGGGGGATTTATGTTGAAAAAAGTTATGGGGCTATTTTTCATTTTCGTTTTTTTAAATATTTTATTCGCAAATCAAAATAATCTGAATAAATTAATAGATGGATATAAGAAGTCACCGGAAGCATATCAGCAGAAGCTTGTGGATTATGTTTTATCCGGACATCTTGGGGAATTTTTGAAAGAATCCGGTAGAAACCCGGAATTGCTGACACTCACAACAGAGATAAAAGAATATCTGATATCCAAATCAATAGGAAA
>Ga0114934_10002467_pt1 | contig 11818 bp, 7 predicted proteins | sample 4SBtaG_2_FD_99695 | JGI IMG/M metagenome (GOLD analysis project Ga0114934, IMG submission 99695) | Deep subsurface microbial communities from Kolumbo volcano to uncover new lineages of life (NeLLi) - 4SBTROV10_white metaG | ecosystem: Environmental > Aquatic > Marine > Volcanic ...
AAGCGGTTTCCAAATATAACTCTAGGCACTCCAAACTCTAGGCACTCTAAACTTTACTTGTAATTGTTTTAACCACAAAGGCGCACCAAGGGTTTTCACAAAGGCGCACAAAGAGGTTTTCAAATCTAACTTTAGGCACTACAAACTCTAGGCAGTCCAAACTTTACTTGTAATTGTTTTAACCACAAAGGCACACAAAGGGTTTTCACGAAGTCGCACAAAGCGGTTTCCAAATATAACTTTAGGCACTCCAAACTCTAATCACTCCACACTTTCGATAACTGTTTATTTCAATGGTTCGTGAAGTCTTATCTCTAGTAGCAACGCACCGGCTTCACGTCAGGCCCGCGTTGGCTGAAACTCTAGGCACTCCAAACTTTAGGCACTCCAAACTTTCGATAACAGTTTATTTCGATGGTTCGTGAAGTCTTATCACGAGTCGCCACGCACCGGCTCCACGTCAGACTCGCGCTGGTTGAAGCGCAAAAAAATAAGCATGAGTCATCAATTCGGGCGATTTCTGTTTTTTCATCACCATTTTGCCGTTATCTTTGCATAAAAAATGCAAGTCATGGAAAAACAAATGATGTGGAAGAATACAAAGCTGAACTATTGTATGGAAGGCCGTGGCGAAACCGTTGTTTTGCTGCATGGTTTTCTGGAAAATTATCATATCTGGGATGGTTTGATACAGCAGTTGTCAAAGGACTTTCGGGTGCTGGCCATCGATTTGCCGGGTTTTGGTCGGTCGGATGTGGTGGGCGATTATGCCGGAATGCCCTATATGGCTGAAGCCGTAAAAGCGGTGATGGATCATGAAGAGGTGACCCGGGCCTTTTTGGTGGGGCATTCCATGGGAGGCTATGTCTCCATGGCTTTTGCCCGTTTGTTTCCCGGGGCGTTGAAAGGGGTGGTTCTGTTTCATTCGCATGCGGCTGCCGATGACGAGCAGGGTAAGAAAAACCGTAGCCGGACCATTGAAGTGGTAAAAAAAGACCACAAAAATTTTATCAGCCAGTTTATACCGCTTTTGTTTGCTGAACAAAATGTGACTTTGTTTGAGAAAGAGATTGACAGCTTACGAAAAGAATCGCTCAAGACATCTGCCCAAGGGGTGGTTGCCGCCATGGCAGGGATGCGCGACCGTGATGATCATCTGGAAACCCTTGCATCGTTGGGAGTTCCGATACTGTTTGTTGTGGGAAAACAGGATTCACGTATTCCGCTTGAAAAGATTTTGCCTCAAATCGGATTACCCAAAACCGCTGAAGCCATCCTTTTGGACGGGGTAGGCCACATGGGATTTCTGGAAGCTCCCGGTAAAATATTTCCGGCTTTACAGGGTTTTTTATTGCGCCATGCCTAAAAAAGCCCTTTTGCATTTAAAGGGATTATCATAAGCTTGTTTAAAGTCAAATTATTTTTACTAAAGTTTCGCACTTGGTGATATCTATACATAAACCTGAAGCATAATATGTTACATGTGCCATAGGCTCTGTGGTTCTTTGTGGCTTCTTTGTGGCTTCTTTGTGGTTCTTGGTGAAATAGCTATTACACAGAGCTACACAGAGAAGACACAGAGTTTCACAAAGCAATGTAGATCATTAATGTATATTTCAAAATGTTGACAATGTGTTATTTATAATATTTTGATTCTTTTCATCAGGTTCATTATTAATCAATTAGTTATTAGTGCGAAACTTTAGTTATGAAGCTAACTCTTCACCCCTTCCAAAAGGGGGTTATAGGTATTGATTGTCTGATTTTTAGTATTTTTCTTTGGTCCACCGTCTTTATAGTACCAAAACACGATCCAGCATTTGCTGAATCAGGTTGCGCATGCTTTCTTTGTAATTGGGATTGAAATCGTCGCTGATGCGGTTGGCAATGATGTCGCAAACAGTCATTGCTTCATGACCCAGCATGGCCGATAAAGAGTAGAGCGCTGAGGTTTCCATTTCAAAATTGGAGACTTTATAGCCATTGTATTCAAAATGACGGGCCCGCTCGATGATGGTGCTGTCGTTTACTTTGAGTCGTAGCTCGCGACCCTGTGGGGCATAAAATCCGGGAGCCGTAAGGGTAATGCCTTTACGCCAATCGATTGCCAGTTTCTCCAGCAAGTATTCTGAACCTTTAATGGCATAAGGCCTTGGAAGCCTTTCGTCCCATTTCATGGATTCGATAAACTGATGGGTCATATCACCGAGAATGACGTGAGGGCCGTCTTCATAAAAATAGGCCAATCCGTCAAGTCCGATGGCGTATTCGGAAACAACGTACGATTCAATGACGGGAATGTCAGCTTGCAGCGCACCGGAAGTCCCGATGCGTATCAGGTTTAATGAGGTTTTGTCTTCGCGGGCAAGCCGGGTTTTAAAATCAATATTAAAAAGGGCATCCAGTTCGTTTATTACAATTTCAATATTATCAGGACCCATTCCGGTGGACATGACGGTCAGTCGTTTTCCTTTATAAGTACCTGTGAAAGTGTTTATTTCTCGATTTTGCCGGCTGACTTCAATCTCATCAAAATATTCGGAAATCATTTTAGCCCGACCGGGATCACCTACCAAAAAAATGGTTTCGGCTACTTCACCGGGGTGTAATTTCAGGTGGTAAATACTTCCGTCGGTATTCAATACCAATTCTGCGTTCTTCATTTCCATAATTCAATCATTATTCATTTACCTTTGCAAAATTAATAAAATAAACGATGGGGGCCCATCCTTCTGAAATATAGAAAAATAGTCTGTTAGCCCCTTGAAAAAACGAAAAAAAGCATAGCGAAAACCTTTCGTATCCATGGGTTTTTAAGCACTTTTGCAAGATGTTGACAGGCAGAAAGCTGGAGGAAAAAAGGGAGGAAGCACCCGTAATGTCAGAATTTGCAGGAACAAAACATAGGTCAGTAAAAACAAATCAATCAACAGGTTACAAAAAGATCAAACGATGAAAGTGGAAATTATCAACATTGGCGACGAATTGCTTATTGGGCAGGTGGTCAATACCAATGCGTCATGGATGGCTGCCGAGTTAACCAAATCGGGCATGCAGGTTGTGTTTATCAGCAGCATTGCAGATGATGAAGATGCCATCCATTCCGAATTGGATGCCGCCTCAAAAAGGGCGGATATTATTTTACTCTCCGGAGGCCTGGGGCCCACCAAAGATGATATTACCAAGAAAACACTGGCCGACTATTTTGAATCGGATTTTGTGTTTCATGAGCCGACCTACGAACAGGTAAAAAAGATTTTTGCAGCCCGTAAATTTAAAGTTTCCGAAATCAACCGGCAGCAGGCCATGATACCCGAAAAGTGTATTCCGTTGCTCAATGTGAATGGTACGGCACCAGGCATGTGGTTTGAAAAAGAGGGAAAAATCTTTGTTTCGATGCCGGGTGTTCCTTTTGAAATGAAATCCATGATGACCGGTGAAGTGATTCCCCGGTTGGTGAAACATTTCAAGCTGAGAGCCATCGTGCAGAAAACCGTTATGACCACGGGTTTGCCCGAATCGTTCTTGGCAGAGAAAATCAAGGATTGGGAAGAGAACCTGCCGGCACATCTTCATTTAGCCTATCTGCCGCAACCCGGAATTGTGAGGTTGCGCCTGTCGGCAAAAGGGGAGGATCAAAAGGCGTTAACTAATGAAATAGAACATCAGGTTAAGAAATTGCATGCCCTTATTCCGGATAGTATTTTCGGTTATGATGAGGTGAGTTTGGAGCAGGTGGTGGGTGAATTGCTGGTGAAATCGGGCAAAAGTGTTTCAACGGCAGAGAGTTGCACCGGAGGCTATGTGGCCCATCTCTTAACAAGTATTCCCGGCAGCTCGCGTTATTTTAAAGGATCGGTGGTTTCCTATGCCAATGAGGTGAAAACACAATGGTTGTCGGTGGATGAAGAAACTTTGAATGAAAAGGGTGCTGTGAGTCGCGAGGTGGTTGAAACCATGGCTGCAACCGTGCGTGAAAAGATGCACACCGATTACAGTGTGGCCATTTCCGGAATTGCCGGCCCTGACGGAGGCACGCCCGAAAAGCCGGTGGGAACTGTGTGGATTGCGCTGGCGGATGAATCGGGTGTGTATGCCAGGCGTTATCATTTTGGAGAACACCGGGGTCGTAACATTCGCCGGTCGGCTTTGGCAGCCCTGGATATGCTGCGATTGAAGCTGCTGAAATAAAACGGTTTCCCCGCTGGCTGTGTCAAGAACAGGCTTGCAGCTTTTATTTATGAACTTTTTTAATGAACGCTTCCACTTCGGGAACTCCACCCTGGTAGACCAGATAACCGTTGTAGGGTTCCCGCAGGGTGATTTCATCATTGACCGGTGTGAGCATCATCTTTTTGACCTTTTCGGGATCGTCGGTTTGTCCTAAAATCCAGCTGAGTTTTACCCAGGCCACTTCGGGAAGCATATTTCCGGCAGGCACGATGCCGCGGGCCATCATATCGCGACCGGTATCGTACACAAACATATGGACATAGCCCCAAAGGGTCTGTAAGGTCATAAACATATGAATCCCTTTGTCATGGGCCCGCTCAATGGCCGGATAGAGCTCCTTGTTCACATGGCCAAGTCCGGTTCCCACAAAGATAATTCCTTTGTATCCCTTGTCAACCATGGCATCCAGAATATCGGGTTTCATGCCGGGATAGTAGTACAACATGCTTACCTGATCGCTGAAGTAGGGCATGATTTTTACCTTTTTGTCACTTCTGCGTTTGTTGTATTGTTTTTTTATGGGAATGATTTTGTCACGGCTCACGCGCGCAAGGGGCGTATCGCCAATGGTGCGGAAGGTCGACCGGTACGAAGAGTGCATCTTACGCACGCGTGTGCCTTTGTGCAGCAATCCGTATTCATCGGAGGTGGGACCAAACATACAAACCATAACTTCGGCAATGTCGGAATGTCCCGCAGCCTGCATGGCATGCATCAGGTTGAGGGCAGCATCGGAGCTGGGCCGGTCGGACGACCGTTGTGATCCCACCAAAACTACCGGAACGGGCAGGTTTTGACACATAAAGGTCAGCGCTGCACCGGTATGGTGCAGGGTATCGGTACCGTGACCAATCACAATGCCATCCACCCCTTTTTCAATTTCCTTGCCGATGGCTTTGGCCAGGGCGATGTACTGCCGGGGTCCCATGTTTTCACTGAACACAGCAAATACTTTTTCGGTTTCCAGGTTGCAGATGCCGGCCAATTCGGGCACCGCACCGTACAATTCACCCGGAGAAAATGCCGGAATGACCGCTCCGGTGCGATAATCAAGTCGCGATGCAATGGTGCCGCCCGTCCCGAAGAGCTTTACACGCGGTAATCCCGGGGTCACCGGAAATTCCTTTTCCGGAATTTTATAATGCGCTTTTTTATAACCGGTTTCTTTCATGTGTGTTACGGTTCGTACGTCAATTCCAATGTTGTAGCCGGTAACAATCTTCAGCACAATGTGTTTGTCATCGTCGTTTTCGGAGCGGGGCAACACAGTGCCTTCAAAATTTCCACGTGAAGTCTCAATTTTGGCTGTTCCCCATACCCGCACTTTATACTTTTTGAGAAGGGCAAGGGCATCGCCTTTATAACCTTGAAAAATATCTTTGTCCATTATTTTATTTTTTGGATGTGCTGAATTCGGTCAACTTCTTTGCTGAGATCGGTCAGGGCAATATTGCCCAAAGCCGATTGCCGCAGTTGCCCCATGACCCAGTGGTGCTCTTTTACTTTGTCTATTTGACTTTTGCTTTGTCTGAATTTCTCGATAAGCAGCGGAATTCTCGAAAAGAGGGACTGGTGACTGTAACGCTTGAAGTGAAGGACGGTTAGGACCGATTCGAATTCCATCTTGGGATGCTGGATAATGATGGGAAGCATGGCCTCGGCAAGTTGGAACTCCAGTTTTTCTTTCTGTAAAAATTGAAAAAGCGGCAACAAAATTTTCACATCAAAAGTCGGGTGCACCGGGTAATGATGTAAGGCAAATTTAAGTTTTTCACCCAAAAAGATGCCCAGGTAGCTTGGTTTTATTGCGGTGGAATCCACAATTTTTCGCATAAGCACGAATAAGTTCTTCGACAAGAGGAAGGTAAAACAATCTTCGGGGACTTTCCATTGTTTTAATTGATGGTACTGCCGGATAATCTCTTCCGGCAAATTTTTCGCCAGGGCTTCAATGTCGGCATCCTCCAGCGGGATGGGTGCCGAATCGGTATCGGGATACATACGGTCGGCACCGGGTAAAACCCTTTCGAAAATGGTGGTTCCGTCGGGCAACGATTTCCGGGTTTCTTTGGGTACGCCATCGAAGGCCATGCGGCAACGTTCGTCGATGGTTTCAAGGGCTGTGGGCATATCGTCGGCAGCGCCCCAAATGATGAGCTGGGCATCCTCATCATTGGCCTCCAGCCGGTTGCGTATTTTTTCCCAGTTAGTATCATCCAATACTGCTTCGGGCATTTCGCTGTGCAGCATGTTGGGATGTTCCAAACAGGCAATCACCTTAAGCCTTCCGGCGATTTCATCGGCGAACATTTTTCCGGGTTGGGTGAAATGCGATAGAATTCCTTTGAATGCCGGCAAATTAATGGCTATTACCTTTTCAGCCGCCTGAAAATAGGGATGCATTACTTGTCCTTTGATGTCGGTATGTTTCATTTGCCAATGGGCCGGGCTTGTTCTTTTGTTGAGTTGTTTTTTGATTTGCAGCAGGGCCCATTGTCTGAAAACCTCGTTGTGGGTTAATTCGGGAATCCATTTGCTGTGGGCTACTCCTTTAATCTCGACGCGGGTTCCTCCTTTGCAGCTAACATTAACATCCTGGCGTCCGGCGCCCATTCCTGTTCGTACTTTTCCGGTACTCCGGTTTAAAAAGCGAATGGTGTTGCATGCCTCTTTCACCTCCTCCGGGTTCAAACAGTCGGGGTAGGTGACCGTTTCAATCAGGGGCATTCCCAACCGGTCGGTTTTGTATACCCGCCGGTGTCCGATGTCGGAAATTTCGCGACAAGCATCTTCTTCGATACTTAATTGGATAAGTCTGATTTTTTTATGCGGCATTTGTAAACTGCCTTCAACACCCACAATGGCAGTACGTTGAAATCCTGTAGGAATACTACCGTCGAGGTATTGCTTGCGGGTGATGTGTACTTCGCCAACAATATTGAATTTACAGAGCAATGAAATCTCGATGGCAATATCCAGGGCTTGCCGGTTTATTGGAAAGGGTGGGGTATCGTCAATTTCGTAGGTGCAGGCATTTTCGTTGTTGATGCGATACACAATCTCTTTACGTGTTTTAAACTCCATGAGCGCGGTGCCGTCGTATTCGCCCAGCTCGCTTAATGTGGGACGCATGTGACGAACCAGTTCGGCATCATAATCTTCATCATCATGGTAAATACCTGACGGACAATGACAAAATAATTTCTCTTTTGTTAACAACTGCTGGTGTACCTCTAATCCGGCTTTAAATCCCAGCCGGTCGTAAGTGTCTTGTGTGGCATTTTTACGCGGTACATAGCCTGTTTGTTGTTGCGTTTTGTTGTAATTTTCTTTTGAGTTAAAAGCCATATCAATCCATTGGATAAAAATCCAAAGTTATGAAAAAGGGGATAGGTATCACATGCGAAAACGAAGAAAAGCTGCTGTTGGGGCAAGGCAATTCCTGCTGTTCTTTTGAAGGGTTAAGAAAAACAGGAAATTTTTGTAAGGTTTTTTGCCCGGTTCCGTCTAAATCACTGGAAACCATTTTTCCCCGACCTATTTCGGGGTTTGATGTTATCTCTGAAAATGGTGATAAAAAATATATTAATCGTTTACAAAAATTGAAAAACATGAAAAAGATGAAAATATCGGTGGAAGGGTTTAGCGAAAGTGCTACCAAAGTAATTTCAAAATCAGGAAAATTTAAGGTGGTGATGGATGAGCCGGCTCAGATGGGAGGAACCGATGAAGGACCTACTCCCATGCAGCTGTTGCTGATGTCGTTGGTGGGGTGTCTAAACATTACCGGACAGTCAGTTGCCCGGCAAAAGGGGCTGACACTAAAAACCCTGAACATTGTCATTGAAGGAGAAATGAATCCTGCCGCCTTCATGGGTTTGAGCTTTGAGGAGCGGGCAGGCTTTAGCCAGATTCAGGTTCATATCGATGCCAATTTTGTGGGTGCATCGCAAAACGAAATTAATCAATGGCTCGAAGAAACGGAAAACCGGTGTCCGGTTACCGATACCATCAAGGCACATACGAAAATCCAATTAAATCACAACAGTCCCATTCACCTCTCATAACGGAAAATAGGCTTTGTTAATCAATTGGGCACTCAGGAAAAACGATTTCCCGGGTGTCCAAATGTTTTTTATTGAGCACGCTTATCGTGAAGTTAAAACCCGCTGTGCTCGGTACGACGAATGATTTCGTTTTGTAAGGCTTCTCCCAAATCGTTAAAATAATCACTATATCCCGCCACTCTGACAATTAGGTCTTTGTGGTTTTCGGGATGCTTTTGTGCATCGCGCAAGGTTTCGGCAGTGACCACATTGAATTGAATGTGATGTCCGTCCATGCGGAAATAGGTTCTGATGAGTGCGGTGAGGGCATCGATTCCTTTTTGGTCTTCAAGCAATGAAGGATTAAATTTCTGATTTAACAAAGTGCCTCCTGTTTTCAGGTGGTCGATTTTTGCGGCAGAACGAATGACCGCCGACGGGCCTTTCCGGTCGGCTCCCTGAAAAGGAGAAATGCCTTCCGACAAGGGTTTCCGGGCCTTTCGCCCATCTAAACCGGCACCTGTCACACTCCCGAAATAGACATGCGAAGTGGTGGGAAGCAAATTGATTCTGAAATGCCCTCCTTTGGTTGTGGGCCGGCCATTCACACTTTTATAAAAGAGGTCGAAAATACGAAGTGCCTGCGCATCGGCATAATCGTCATCGTTGCCATATTTGGGGGTGTGGTTCAGCAGGACGTTGCGTAAAGCCTCTTCTCCCTCAAAATCGCGTGCAGCGGCTTCCATTAACCTGGCCAGGGTGTAATTTTTCTGATCGAAAACATGGTAACGAATGGAGGTCAGCACATCGGTGAGGGTACCGAGCCCCACACCCTGAATATAGCTGGTGTTATAGCGAGCCCCGCCATCGTTGTAATCTTTGCCGTTTTTGATACAGTCATCAATCACCAGCGAAAGGAAAGGTACCGGCAGGTTGTCTGCAATGATGCGGTCAATCAGGTTGTTGCCCTTTATTTTGATGTCGATAAAATATTGTAGTTGTTTTTGAAAAGCGGTCATCAGACTTTCGAAATCTTTAAACCGGGTGGGGTCTCCGGTTTCGATTCCGATTTTTTTGCCCGTCATGGGATCGATGCCATTGTGGAGGGTGATTTCAAATACTTTAGGTAAATTAAAATAGCCGGTGAGGATATAGCTTTCGGTGCCAAAAGCGCCTGTTTCGACGCAACCGCTTGCCCCGCCGTTTCTGGCATCTTCGAGACGTTTCCCCTGAAGAAGCAGTTCCTGGACAATGGCATCAGTGTTAAACACCGAAGGCTGGCCAAAACCGGTGCGAAGAATGCGTGCAGTTCGTTTGATAAAACGATCCGGGTTTTTCTTGCTTACCTGAATCATGGAGCTGGGTTGTAAAAGACGCATCTCCTCAATGACATCCAAAATCAGGTAGCTCAATTCGTTGACGGCATCGCTTCCATCGGCTTTTACACCGCCCAGGTTGATGAGGGCAAAATCGGTGTAGGTGCTGCTTTCTTTTGCGGTAACACCAATTTTAGGCGGTGCCGGATGGTTATTAAATTTCATCCAAAAAGCCTCCAGCAATTCTTTCGCTTTTTCTTTGGTCAGTTGGCCGGCAGCTGTCTCTTTTTCATAAAAGGGGTAGAGATGCTGGTCGAAGCGGCCGGGGTTAAAGCTGTCCCACGGATTGACTTCGGTAATTACGCCAATGTGGATAAACCAATAGTGTTGCAAGGCTTCATGAAAAGTACGTGGAGCCCGGGCCGGAACCCATTCGCAAATGGCGGCCATTTGTTCGAGCTCGGCTTTTCGTTCATTATTGGGTTCCTGATCAGCCTGTTGGCGTAAGGCAAGGGCATAACGTTTGGCAAATGCGATGATGGCTTCTGCTGCCAGGTTCATGGCTTTCAGGCTTTCTTGTTTGTGATAGGCTTCGGGGTCATTGAAAAAATCTAAACGTTCCATGCTTTCTGCAATCTCCGCCTGCAAATCGAGAAAGCCTTTGTGGAACATTTTATTTCCCAAAACGGTATGTCCCGGGGCGCGTTGTTCCTGAAATTCGGTGAAAACACCTGCCCGGTAGGCCTCCTTCCAGGTTGAATCCATCGCGGCGAAAATTTTATCCCGGTTCGATTGACCTTCCCAAAAAGGGATGATCTTGTCGCGGTAAAGCTGTTTTGTTTTTTCGTCGACTTTAAACCAAACCCTGGGACGGGTGTCGAGCACTTCCAAATCCTGTATCGAATGCAGGGTGATTTCGGGATAGGTTGGGACTGCTTTGGGGGCAGGTCCGCGCTCTCCCACAATTAATTCGCCTTCGTTGATACAGAGGCTTTTGTTTTCCATGATGTATTTGAAAGCCAACGCGCGCCGCACGGGTGACGATACGCTCTGAGAAAGCTTGCTTTGATAAAATTGGGTGACCAGCATAGCCCTTTCGGCAGAAATATGAGGAATGGCTTCCTGGCTTTGTCTTCTTAACTTTTCTATTCTTGGATTCATTGTGTTCAATTTTTCGGGTGTATGGTGTAAATAAACCTTATTTACTAAAGTTTCGAACTTGGTGATATCTATATATAAATTTGAAACATAATATATTACATGTTACATGTGCTATAGTCTCTGTGGTTCTTTGAGGCTTCTTTGTGGTTCTTTGTGAAATAGCTATTACACAGAGCTACACAGAGAAGACACAGAGTTTCACAAATCGATGCGGATCATTAATGTATATCTAATAATTTTGACAATGTGTTATTCATAATATTTTTATTCTTTTTATCAGGTTTATTATCAATCAATTAGTTATTAGTGCGAAACTTTAATTATTTAAAAATCATTACTCTCTAACCGCCTACTTGCACCTTAAAGCCTGCCTGCTCAAATAGATTTTTTATTTCTTCCACCTGACCGGCTTCGGGTTCGGGGGTTCCACTCATTTTATATTCAATACCAAACCGTTGATATTTATGACTGCCAATTTTATGGTATGGCAAAATACTGATGAGGGGGTAGTGCTTTAGCTGTTGCAAAAAAGCCAACATCTTCAGCAGGTTTTCTTCCTGGTCGTTAATTCCCGGAATCAAAGGGTAGCGAATCCAGAGATCTTTGCCCAGGGTGTCCAAAAGGCGAAGGTTATCCAGAATCAAAGCGTTGCCTACACCGGTATATTTTCTATGCAAGGTGTCATCCATTTGTTTTAAATCAATCAAAAACAAATCGGTAAAGGGCGCTGATTTTTTTAGTTTTTCTCTTGAAAGATAGGCCGTTGTATCGATACAGGTGTGGATTTCGGCCGATTTGCAGGCTTTCAGGACAGCCATCAAAAACGGATATTGAAGAAAGGGTTCGCCTCCCGAAAAGGTAACGCCGCCTCCCGACTCTTCAAACAACAGCCGGTCTTTTTCAATCTCGTTCATTAATTCAAAATCATTGATTTTCCAACCCATGGTTTGCTGATCGACAACAATATGACCATCAATACTTTCTTCTTTGCGAAAAGTAACAATCCGGCTGTCTTGGCTTTCGGGGTTGTGACACCACCAGCACGAGAGGGGACACCCTTTC
>Ga0114934_10002468_pt1 | contig 11817 bp, 12 predicted proteins | sample 4SBtaG_2_FD_99695 | JGI IMG/M metagenome (GOLD analysis project Ga0114934, IMG submission 99695) | Deep subsurface microbial communities from Kolumbo volcano to uncover new lineages of life (NeLLi) - 4SBTROV10_white metaG | ecosystem: Environmental > Aquatic > Marine > Volcanic ...
AAAATTGGCTAATTATCGTCTTGGACTTATTAATTCTTATTGAATGGCGACACGTGTGTGGCTGATCAAAGAGAATGTGTCAATTGTGCAGAGAGATTGTGCAAATATTATCCCGACTAAAGCAAAGAATTTAAATGAATTCGACTCACGAACCGTAATTTAGGGAACCCAATTTTTTTTAGACTAAAAAAGTAGATACAAAGAATTCTGCCAGGATTACAATCGGGACTGTCATCAACTAATTGTAGTTGCAGATGCTTCAACCTAAATGCGCGAGCATAGCAATATATCTTTTGCGATATATATTTGATTTACCACTTAGTAACAAAGCGCTATTCTACAATCAAAGATTTAGAAGTAACAAATACTCCGGCTTGTACATTAACAGTATATATACCTGAGGCGAAATCTCTTACATCAAGGTTTAAGAAATGAGCTTCGCTCAACTGATAGTAAGTAACAGTGTGAATTAGCTTACCAGCAACATCCAGAATCGTTACGATTACATCATTCGCTTCTTCCATATTAACTTTCAATACTAAGTTGCTGTTTGCAGGGTTGGGGAACATTTCAAATGTATGTTTTATGTGCAGATCATCTAGCCCAACCGCACAACCAGGAATAATGCACCCCAAACTATCTGTCTTTACAATCCAACCATCGTTTTTTTCAGGTAGAGGATTATTAATGATATATCCACACATTACATAAGCACCGTCATCCGCAACTATTATGTTTAAAGGATAATCTTCACTCGAACCCCCATAATGAGTATAAGTTCGGCTCCAAATGCTATCTCCGCTAGAAGTTAATCCCATCATAAAGGCGCGAGGTTCGGACGTGACCGAATCAATGGTGCTTCCGCAAACGATAATATTTCCATTACTCTGTTTGTCGATCCCAATAATGATATCTGTACTGTAATTATTTGCCCAAAGCAGATTTCCCAATGAATCAAGTTCTCCTGCTCTACCAAAAATTTCACCAGAAACTTGAATCCCTCCTCCAAATAGACATCCTCCTTCAGAAGTTGATCCTATACTAAACACACCGCCAGCCTCAACACCACCATATTCCTTGAGCCATATAACATTTCCCAGGCTGTCGTACTTTCCAAAAAAGTCTAAGCCATTCACAGAACTTATAACGGTCACACCTGCGGCTATTATCTCTCCGCTTGATGTAAAAGTTACGTCATCAAAAAAATCATCTAGACCGTATTGATCATGTTGCAAGGACCATTGAAGATTTCCCAATGTATCAGTTTTGAATATCCACGCATCTGAAAATGGCGCTGCAGCACTATCATAAGTAATTCCAGCTGCGACAAATCCAACATCTGGATGATAAGATAACCCTTCCACCCACTGATTATCCATATTGCCATAACGCCTCAACCAGACCGAATCACCTTGTGGGGTTATCTCCATTAAAAGTGCGTCAGAATTCGTATTTGTTGTATCTCTGGTCCCGCCACAAACAACGTAATTACCGTTGTTCTTTTCAACTACATCATAAAAAACGGTTCCACTATTCGCCCTTAAGAATGTGCGAGTCCATAATGTGTCGCCTAATGGGCCAAGTTTAACCATATAGGAAGCGCCAGTTCCAGATAAAACGTTGGAAGTGCTTCCTACAGCGACATAATTGCCATCCGATGTTTCAATAATACTAAAAAGCCCCTCATAATTATTGCGATCATCATATACTTTGCTAAAACCAACTTGCCCGACAAGTGCCGAGCAAGTTAGAAATAGAAATATTGATGTAATTAACTTCAAGTTTTATCTGGCAATTGTAAGTTGACTCCTGTACGAAGTCCCGCCATTAATGTTTCTAACAATAACGGTGTAAATTCCATTCACTAAATCATGAATATCAACGGTCTCGTTGTACAGCGCTTGACTCAGCACCCTTTGCCCGATATTATTATATAATTCAATACTTAATTCACCTGTTTCAATTGATGTAAAGTCCAAAGTGAAGTAGTCTGAAGCGGGGTTCGGGAATATCTCTAGTCTGTTAATTCCATGGTATTTAGACCCTTTCTTGGCTTGTTTTTCAAATCGTTCGCTTATAATACTATCCCTCTGGATGCTTGTGAAATAACTAATTTTTTCTCCAATGGTGTCGGAGTCCAATTCGATTGCCTTCATGTCATCATAGGACATTCGATTAAGGACGTAACAGTAAATTGCGGTTATTTTTTCTTCGTCATTCGTGAATCGCTTTGTGAGTTTGGCAGAGACTTGGCTCAAATCATTTGACTCATATTTGAGTGAACATACAACACTGTCGATCTCCGCTCTAGAAGACTGTCCCACAATGGGCATTGCTAGAACAACACCAAGCAAACACCACATAAATCGATAAACTATCCTTTCTTTCATTACTTGACCCTTGTGGTTCTTTCTTCGAAATTGAATACGATATCTAATTATCCATATTCAATTCTGTGGCTTAAGTATATTAGTATTGTAGTATTAAGGCAAACCTTTTTGCCCATTAAACTGAATCAGCCTTTCTCCTCCCCTTTGAACTCTATTTGTCCCGTGAATTCTTCATGTAAGCCATAATTATTAAAATCGATTAAATAGTTAATCTGTTTTGGAAAATTAGTTATGATTGTTTCCTCACTCGTTGTTAACTTTGACTTTACCAACTGTAAAAACTTTACTTCTGCCTCATCCACTTTCTTATCCGCTTCAATGGTCCTAATTAATACTTCTATCAACAAAAGTTCCTGGCTTGGGTTTAAGCTTGCTTTTTCCAAACTTGATAGGTATTCGTTCACCGCCTTCGTTCCGTTCTCCTTAATGTAATTTATGTTACTTCGAAGGGTGTCAGAGATATCGAAACCTAGAAAGTAGATTTCATTATCAGCCATCGACTGAATTTCTTGAATTTCATCTTTATCAATTTCACCATCACACGCCATAACCGTGACGGCTGATTTCAATAGAAATTTCTGGAAGTCGTCAGCTCTCATAATTAAAACCCAATTTTAGTAGTTACCTCTTCTTTTGATCCTCTTGGCAACAACTCCAATAAATCAAAATTGATTTCTTTTAACCGTTCCCAATTTTCACTTTCAACCGCGAATGAGCCCGCCTCAAAAAGACTTTTGGCTTGTGTTTCGTCATTCATTTGGGCTTGTTTGCTTTTCGCCCAATTAAAAACACCGAGTAAAAATTCAGGTGTTCTCCACTGTATCCTACTTATTATGGCTAGCAACTCGTCAGTCTTCTCTTGTATTTTAACGGGACTGTTGGTTGACATAAAAGCCTCTTCGCTCGACACAACATCATCGAGCGATTTTCTTTCGTGATCATTCCCACCCTTATCAATGAACCCCTCACATTCCAATTTGGCTTCATTGTACTGTTCGATTGCTAATTGAACCCGGTTATCTTTCGTTGCCAGATCTATTTCTTGAGCGATCTTTCTTTTCTTGTCTTCCAACTGGTAGCGAGCGTCAGTTACATCATCTTCTTGTAGGTTTTCTATATCCTGAGAAACTAGGTCCATTTCTTTCTTCACTTTAGACAACGCATCTGCTGTTTCATAATCCTCCTTTTCACTGGCCTCCCCTATTTCTTTTTCAAGTTTGGTCGCCATGTCAGATATTTCCTCTTTAAGCAGCTTAACGTTAGTGTCCCTTACTTTTGGATTAAATACGTCCTTAAAATCTTGATCCGTCATATTCAAATAAGCGGATATTGTTAAGTCCCTACTTTCGGACATCGCAACGGTAATTTCAATGTCCGAACCTTTTGAAACATCCCGAGAAATCTGCTTTCCAGAAATCTTTATGGTTCCAACCCTCTTATTAGCTTCAGGAAGAGATGTTTGGGGCCCCTCAAAAACTTTAATCCAGATTTTATCAGATTCATTTCCCTTAATAAGACTTTTATTTAGTGGGAACGACATGTTTTTCTTAGCGGGCAGACCAGTGTTTTTTTCAAAAATCCTCTCAAGTTTCGTGCTCCCAGGATTATTGATATCATCGACTTCTATACATATATCTTCAGACAATGGTTGTCCACTTATAGCAAAACCGCTGTTAATTCCGATGGGTTCAAACCCCGTCTCAATGACATTGTTTTGACTGTCATAGACCGTTAGAGTGAAAAAATTAAATGTATCTTCAACCAAAGGCAGATCTTCATTTATTCTTTCTTCCAATTGCTTAAGACCAGAATCAAAACCACCATCTTCTCTTGTTATTTTATACGACAATCCATCTATATTTCCTTTGACCCTCGCTGCGAAAAGCTCATCTTGCTCTTTTGAGGCTTTATTGTAAGAGCCCTTTATCGTAATTTGAGTTTTATCTTGTACATCATCAGATTTATCAACTTCCGTGGGTTTTGTAGCTGCGTAATAAGCAGCACCGACAGCCACAGCCGTTGTAGGGTCTATCTCGCAATTGACTGGTATTCCAAGCATTTCTTCTATGCGTTCTCTAACATAAGGGATATACGTAGACCCTCCAACAAGCAGATTGAATTGCACCTCATTTGAGGTTAAGGAGTTTCTAGTAAGAATTTTCTTAATCATATCGACCGTCCCGTCAATCGCGTCTTTTATTAACGCGTTGAACTCTGACCGTGTGATGATAACTTCCAAGTCCACCTCTGTTCCATTTTCGTCTTCCATTCGGTCCACTACAATCTCAGCCGAAGACATCCCGGACAGTCTTACTTTCGCCTCTTCCGCGGCATTCAATAAAGTGAAATATTGAGCATTGTATTTACCAGATGCACTCTTCATTTCATCTTCTAAATTGCTAAAACTATACTCCTCTAATATTTTTGGAATTACTAACTTCTCAACGATAAGTCTGTCAAAATCTGCCCCGCCTAAAAAGTTGTCACCTTCATGGTCGATTACTTTCATTTCACCGTCCTTTATCCGTACCAATGCCACATCAAAAGTACCTCCACCTAGATCATACACCAACCATTGTCCGTCCGATAGCTCTCTAGATTTTTTTAGGTTTGCATATGCCAGACTTGCCGCAATTGGCTCTTGAAGTAATACAACTTGCTTAAAGCCGGCTTGATAACCAGCCTCTTTGGTTGCATTAGACTGAATAAGATCAAATGACGCAGGAATGGTTAGCACGGTAGATTCAATCGGTTCACTTGAGGTTACAAATGTTTTTAACTCTTTAAGCACTTGAGAAGACAACTCAATTGGTGTTTTGATTTCGTTAATCGATGCTATTTTAAAGCTCTCTGCAGTCCCCATTTTACGCTTGAAAAGCCCCACCACATTTTTCGGATCTTTCTGTAAATAGGTCCTGGCCTTGTTACCAACTATAATTCTATCCTTCTTGTAATAGACCACCGAAGGCAGAGAAGAACGACCATAGTCCAACGGATTATTAAATACTGTTACTTCTCCTTTTACAAATTTGGCGATCGCTGAGTTCGTTGTACCTAGATCGATGCCTATGTTAATCGTATTTTCCATAATAACTCGCTTAGTGCTTTTTAGATTCTACAACCACAACGCCTTTTCTGGCAATCACAGTGCTATTTCCGTTTTTGTATCGAATGATAGGCTTTATAACTTCGATTACTACCAAATCATCAGTACTGGTTCCAGCTATGCTCGCTTCCAAATCCAATCGGGTTTCATTAAATGGTTCTCCTATAGGATTGTGATAAGTGTAGCCGATGCCTGTTTCGGATTGTGTTTCTCCAATGTTTTCAAATATATCTTTCATCTTACTAAGGTTTCTACTAATGCTGTTAGCATCTTCGATCTTGTCTACCTTCCTTTCAATTTCAAATATTTGGTCTATTAAATCAGTATACTGTTTGGGCATTCTTATTAATTCTTTCATAACATTCTTTTTTCACTTAGGCGCTTGGCTTCGTTAAGGTCCAGCCAGCACTCAATCGGACTTCTAGTATCGGGTGGGTTCGGAGCGTTCTATCTGATGTGTCTTTTATTCCTTCCTTTTTAGATTGACCCTGTTGCGCGACATAAGCAGCGATCGCACCGCCAACTAATCCAACTATTCCTCCAATAATATAGTGCCCTCCCACCAGACTTCCTATCAGCACCCCACCAACAACGCAAGCCGCAAACACTAAATAATATGTCGCCTGACCCTTTGAATGTATCTGGTTACATTTCCCACAACGAGGAATGTTAATTTCGGAATAAGTAAATTGAACACTGTTATAGCTCCTAGAGGTTTCTCTGTAAATAGTGGTTGAATACTCGCAATCTTCTTCTGGCTGGCCGTCTTCACAAAAATGACATGTAAGAACACCTCTGTATTTTATTTCAAGTTGCTCCAATTCCGTTTTATCCTGTTGAAAAGCCTTTTTAGTTTCTGCGTCTAAATCGATTTGGAGAGCCAAATCAATAAGCGAGACAGCACTGTTTAAATCACTTTGAAAGTTCCAACATGAAATCGCCATACTTCGAATCGAATATCCTATCTGCGTTCTGATTTCGTCAGCATACGAAGGCAGTTTGTTCAGGTCATCAATTAAAAACGATTCTTTAATGCTCTCGTACGCCACTTTTGAACTCAAAGATTCATCATCAACGTTTTTCAGTTTTCCTTGTATCGACAATAGAATTCCAGCCCAATTCTTAAGAAGTGGCGCATTTTTTTCTTTTTCAATTCTATCTAAATGCTTTTTCTTAATTATTGCGTAATTCTTTTCATAAGTTGGCTTCCCTGCGCTTTCGATGTCAAGTTGTAACAACTGTTCTAGTAAGTTCAAAGGAACTGTCGCATTGTTAAATTCATTCCAAATGGCTAATTGCAAAAAATTAATAGAAGCTGCTATCTTGTTTATTTGGCTTTGAAAATATTTTGGCAAAACATTGAGAAGCTCCACAGGAAATTGTTCTTCAATTATTCCTACCAACTCAAATATCGACTCCGTGGTATAGTCAGATTCTTCATTTTTTATGTCCCTTGTAATAATATCGACCTCAGATATTCTTCCATTCAACTCTGCACTAACCCCTTTAAAAGCCCGATTTAGATCACTTTGATTTAAAAGTTTTTCAGTTCGGAACGCCTTGCTTAATATGTCTATGTTTCCAGATTGAAATGACTTAAGCAACACTTTCTCCAACTGGATGCTGAAGTGGGGGCTAACGAAGTCAATAAATTCAGGTAAATTATAAATGCTCTCTGCATGAAATGAATTTAAGATCCCCTGATTTCCGTTTGCTAAAAATTCATTAAGTGGCTTGTTATGCGCCAGGTGATTATAAAACTCTGATATATTTTTATGTTCAAGTTGATCAATTGCTTTTTCACAATCGGATCTAGTCAGCTTATTCCCCTTATATTCTAGATGTCCATCATCTGATAATTCAATATCAGCAAAAAGTCTTCTTTTAGCTTTTTTTAAAACAGCATTATCGATTGCCCCGATTTGCTCGCTTTGCAATTGAAGTATCTCTATTGGATTTACGTAGGCCATTATCTATTTTTACAATACTTAACTTTTGGAGGATACTTTTTAATACTACTTCGACTCTGTTTTTCGTGCTTAGTTAAGCACTACAATATAGTTAATTGCTCCGCGATATTTTGCATTTGGCCAGATTTTCTACCTTCTCGGCTGATGGAATAAAACCATTTCATACTTAGTCGGATCTAACCCATCGATTCGGAATAAATCCAAGTCGAATTGAACACTCGGAATTAAAGATTTGGCGTACTCACCACCTTTAATTACCCACTGGTGTCCTTGGAGCATTTTGTTGCAACGTTTGAAACATCTACTGTAATCCATTTCAGCTAAAGTATAAGCAGTTCTTAATTCAATGTTTTGCATTGTTGACTTGTATACATCAAGATTATTTGCCTTGACATAACCGAGATACCATCCAATAAAAAGATTGAATTCGTAGTAAGCGTTAAAGGAACCCTTCATTTCGTCTTTTAAGTATGCCATGGTTCGCTTATCAGAATTTTTTCTGGCCTTTTCGTAAGTAATACATAGGAATTCCATCGCATTTTTATAGGCAATATACTCCTCCATTAAACCATAAATCCCATAGTAATTGGAATAAGTGTCACTTCCTTTTCCCATATATAAATCAAAACGGAATATTTTACTAGTATCAAGAGTGTCGCTCTCTGGGACCGCCAGTTCTGATAGTACATAAGGCCCCATTTGAATGTTAAATGTAAGACCTGGCTTTACGAAATACGAACAAGTTTCAACGGAATCATCAATCTTATTATCAGACCGATAGACACTATCTAAGTACTCATTAAATCCATGGATCGACTCATGGACGACCGTTCCAATTTGCGGCATTAAGGATCTATAAGATGTATCCTTATTCCACTCGTTTCTTATCCCGTCTATGAAGGTGATGTAATATCCAGGCCCACAATACGCTTTTTCTAAAACTTCGTTATATCGAGGAACATATTTATCAACCATCCGGGAGTAAAACTTCTTAGCTACAAGAGCGTAGTTTGGTTCAATTAAATCCAAACGTATCTTAGGTTGTTTGGCAATCGTATGTCCTGTGACAGGGTTGTGTCCAAATTGAAATTGGACCATTTCATCTGAGTTGGCTGTGAGGTAGTTTTTCTTATTAGAATAGGAAACGCCTTTTTTCGTGATTTTGATTTCCTTTCCTTCTAGTGGATTAAAAGGAGCTTTATTATAGGCGGTTGAAAGCATGAATTTCTTTCCCTTCTGAGAATAAAACCCCCAGTCGTAATGCATTACAGAGTCTTTAAATTTAAAATACTCGTACCGTTGTTGCGAAAGAATTCTAAGAACATGCAAGACCTTCTTGCCTGAAGATTTAGTAAATGAATGAAGAACCTCGGGCTTCTCATCATGTGAAAAACTAATAACTGGTATGGCGATAATCAATAATAGAACAATCGTTTTCATATTGATAGTTGTTGGTTAGGTATAATTATGCCATAGGTTTTTATTATTGGTATACTCATGTAATTCAACTTTTCGTAAATGGTACAGATATTATTCCTGCCGAATAATCATTGAGCTGGGTAATTTTTGCAAATCTTTATAGTAATCGTTAGATTACAACTCCAACAAAAAACCAACCCATATCCTATGAAAAGATTATTTACAATTTTAACTCCTGTTTTAATGCTCTCCTTGGGGATTTCTTCATGCGGGAAAATGAGATCTGGATGTACTGATTCAGAAGCTGAGAATTACGATGTTAACGCAAAGCTGGATTGCGGGTGTTGCATGTACCATCAGTCAACAACTGTTACTTCAACAAGCGGGGATTGGGTATTTAATGATCCAGCCTACCAATTAGGTATAACTTGGGCGTCTTTAACTCAGGAGGTGATTGATAGAGGATCATATAGTGTATTTGTAAGAGAACCAGGGTCTAGTTCTTGGTTAGAATTGCCTTTCACCTTTACAACGAGTGCGTCCTACTCGTCTCATTTCGAAACTTCTGCACAGGCAGGTTTAGTAACAGTAAGCAGATACGACACGGATCTTATTGCACCAGCTAATCCTGGTATATATGAGTTTAAAGTATCCGCTTGGTGGTAGCAAATCATAATTGTTTTATTGAGCCTGATGTTAGCATCAGGCTTTTTTTTGTCTATAGTTTCCGCTATATTTTAAATGGGCTGACTTCAGATTTTTTCCGTAGTAATGTTAGGGTCAACTAAAGGCTGAACCATAAGCCAAGCAGCCGCGAAAAGTTTAATTTTTTCGGGATCTGAATGAATAACAATAGTGCCATCTGGGCAAGTCATTTTCCAGTTTGTTTCTTCTCGAATAACATAGAAACGTTTAGTACTACCATCGATGAACCCTTCTAAATTGTTTTTGATTTTCTTATCACGGACCCAAATAATTGCCATTGGTTAAAGATACTTTCGTTCTAGTTGAATATCTGCCTAATTTTTTTAGCTACTACATTCAATAGTAAGAAATGTGTGATGGAAATTAATCATGATTGGTGTTATACTCGGTCAAGTTAAGGCTGATCAAAACGACTACAGGCAAGCTGGTCTTATATTGATCCTGACGCCTTCCTTTTCTGCCCGTTATAAAACCAGAAAATCATGATAAAATCAATTTTAAACCACACAGCTGTTCTACTTATTTTGCTTGCAACAGCAACAACAGGATTAGCACAAACCAATTCAATAGGGGTAGTTTCAACAACTAACCTAACAAATCTAATAGAGTCAGATGAATTAGGCGAAGACACCTACTTTAACTTTAGTTCTGAATCGTCAGAATATCATTCCAAAGGTTTTAGAATCCTTTTTGATAAAGACTTAACACCAAAAAATGAAGAATCGACTATCAGAGGAACGGCTAAGATGTATACTCCAGGAGGAACAGTAAAACACACTGTACCATTTACAATGGAAACCGAAGAAGGTCAGATTTTTATCTCTTACCATCACCGATACAATACAATTAAAGTATCATATCAACTATCCGAAGGTAAGATTTCATTAAACTAATGAACCTTTAGATTAACCTCACTTTTCAAAAGTGGGGTTTTTTCTGTTCAGATTGAGTAGTTAGATTGTTTTTAAGGGTCCTTTCTCATTGTCCTTATATCAGAAAGTATCTTAGCCATTCTCATATACTCTTGAAAACCTAGACCTGCTACCTTAGATGAATTGGATTCGTACACTTCTTCTGGAGCTAAGCCGCCAATTTGAATGATATAGCCTCCATTATATGGTGTTCGAAGGCTTATTTCTTCGCAATTTTCATCCATGAATAGATAGTAATCTTTCGAGTCTAAACCCCATGCCTCTAGTTCTGGATCGACATTAAATTTCTTCTCCGGATACATTTTTCTAACTGTTTTTACGGATAACACCGCTGGAACTTTGAAATATACAAGGTGTGGAGGGGGTAAGCTGGAAATCTCAACATATGGCTTCCAAGAAAGAAGCTCGTGGTCCTGGTTGATCATTGTTTTTAACTGATAATGATCTCCTTCAATATCCCTACGGATTCGCTCGCCTTCTACTATTATATAGTTTTCATTTGCTAGGTTTCTTAATATTAGATCTATGGTTACCTGAAAAGGCGGTGCTTTATAAAGAGGTTCAAATCCTTGACTATAAAAGTTTCGCTTAATTCTCTCCCATTCTTTACCGTAGTATTCAAAACATTGAACAACATCATCTTCTTCAATACCTTCATTTATCTCATATGCCGACAATCCCGACCTATGATATAAAGGGACTATGAATTTCGAAGTAGGCACGATCAATTAGCAAAGTAGCTGAATTGTAGCTCTGACAATTCCTCAAGCTCCTCACCAATAGTAACACCATCATCATCATCCTGATCATGATACCAGTGGTAATCAAAGAACACAGAATCCGTTTTTTGTGTCAATCCGCCTATTGTATTCAAAAGAGTCAACATCATTTTAATTGATGAGGAGTTAGCAAACTCTAAATTCATTTTGAATGTAGCCTCCACAGACTTTCCACTCGATTCTAGGCTGCTCATATATTCGGTCATCCAATTCAATACAGGAGTATAGAATGTCTCAACATTTTCTGGTCTCGATTCTCCTTCAATAAGAAAGATCAAGTGATTCGGATCGAATAATATTCTCGGGCTATTAGTGGTTGCTGGTATGTCTAAGCGTTCCATAGGTGTAAGTTACAAAAGAAACGTGTGAATTGGGCCTAATATTCAATAGAAATTTCAGGTCCGAGTAGGCTTTTTAGAGTTTGATCTTTGCAAAGATGGCGCTCGATTCAACCGGATCTATTACCAACAAGAAAAGATGTTCCATCTGTTAACGGTTTTCACCCCTTAAGCCAGG
>Ga0114934_10002469_pt1 | contig 11815 bp, 10 predicted proteins | sample 4SBtaG_2_FD_99695 | JGI IMG/M metagenome (GOLD analysis project Ga0114934, IMG submission 99695) | Deep subsurface microbial communities from Kolumbo volcano to uncover new lineages of life (NeLLi) - 4SBTROV10_white metaG | ecosystem: Environmental > Aquatic > Marine > Volcanic ...
TCCACATTTAGGTCTTCCTTCTTGGTTTAAACGATGATATAATCTTTAAATGGAGGCAGGGCACCACCACATACCCCCTGTCTCCTTTTAAGGATTATTTATGAGTTTAGGATTTGACGCAATATCAGCATTACCGTTTGCTACATCAGGACCCGATTCAGATGTATCAGTAGCCGTAACAGGCAATTCACTTACAATTACTATAGGTAGTGTAGGTATTATTGCTGATGCTGTAACAGAAAATTTAACAGCAAATCAAGTTACATTAGGAACAGGTACTTTAACTATTACTGCTGATGCTAATCACACAGTTACGGGAAACGCTGTATCTTTAGGTTTAGGTGCATTTACAATTAATATAGATACTAACGTAACACCTTCTGGAAACTCGTTGACCTTGGCTACAGGAAATGTTACAATAACTGCTGAAGCAAATGTAAGTCCTACAGGTTCTAGCCTATCATTAGATACAGTAGAACCAGGAGTTATTACGTGGAACGATATAATACCAGGAGCAACAATGGTTTGGACACCAATAAAACCTTATTAATATGGCATCAACTTATTCAACAGATTTATCATTAGAACTTGTAGCAACCGGTGAAAAAGCTGGTCTATGGGGAACAATTACAAATACTAATTTACAATTATTACAAACAGCAACTTCAGGTTATGTAGAAGTAACTTTAAGCACTGGTAATGTTAATTTAGATTTATCAGACGGATCATCGAGCGCAAATGGTAAAAATCTTTATATAAAAGTTACGGGTACTTTATCTGGTAATGCTAGTTTAACAATGCCTGCAACAACATCAGGTGGTAATGCCAACAGAATATTTTTTGTAGAAGATGGAACTACTAGAGGTGGAGCAGGCGACAGCTACACAGTAACACTCTTAACTACAGGTCAAAGTGCAGGAACTCAAGTACCTCTTCCTGAAGGTGCAACAGCTTTAGTTTATTCTAGAGGTAGTGTACCAGCAACAACATTAGGTATGTTGCAAAAAGGATTTACAGAAGTAACAGCAGCTAGCAAAACTGCATATACAGCAGTAGCTGGTGATCAAATTGGTGTAGACACAGTTGCAAACATTGTAACAATAACACTACCATCATCACCTGCACAAGGTGATGAAGTAACTATAATGGATGTATCTGCATCTAATGGTTTTGGAACTAACAAATGTATAGTTGGAAGAGGCGGGTCTAATATTCAAGGTGCTGCAGCTGATTTAGATTTAACTGCTAACAATCAATGTGTAACACTAATTTTTACAACTGCTACAAAAGGCTGGCAAATAAAAACCAATAGTACATCATAGGAGTAAAAAATGCTTACGAAAATTAAGTTTGCTCCAGGTATCGACAAGCAAGACACTGCTGTTGGAGCAGAAGGTCGTTGGGTTGATTCAGATAATGTAAGATTTAGATATGGCTTACCAGAAAAAGTTGGTGGTTGGCAATCATTACTTACAGACTCTATTGTAGGTGTTGCTAGAAAACAACACGCTTTTGTAGATACTGAAGGTAATAGATACATTGCAATCGGCACAGACAAATTTTTACTTATATATTTTGAAGGACAACTTTTTGATATTACACCTTTTAGATGTAGTAATGCCGGAGTTGTAGATAGTTTAACTAGTTCAACATTAGCAACAAATAGTACAACAGTTAAAACTTGTACAATTACAACTACAAGCGATCACGATTTATCTGTAGGAGACATTATACAATTATCATCTGTTACTTTACCAGGTGGTACAGGATTAACTGCAGCCGACTTTGAACTTAAATTATTTCAGGTATTATCAGTTCCAACTCCTACAACTTTTACAATAGATTCTTTAAATCAAGCATCTTCAGTTATATCAACAGGTGGTAGTATGACTGTTCAAGTTTATGAAACAGTAGGTCCAGCAGCACAAACTTATGGTTATGGTTATGGTGTAGGAAATTATGGTGGTAATATTACAGGTGCTTTACAAAACGATTTAGATGGAGCGTTGAGCGCGGATACAAATGGTAACAATGGATCAGCAACACAAATTAGATTAACATCTACAACAGGTTTTCCAAATCCAGCAGGTACAATAGCTGTAGGCAATGAATTAATAACTTATACGGGAGTAGCCGGTAATGAATTAACAGGTATTACTAGAGGTGCATTAGGTACAGCTACGACTGGTACCTCAAACGGACAAGCGCATAGTGATGGTGCTGTAGTTACAAACGCAACAGATTTTACAGGTTGGGGTAATGCCGTTGAAGCATCAACAGTTACACTAGAGCCAGGACTTTGGTCGTTAAGTAATTTTGGCGAAGTATTAGTTGCAACAATTGCAAATGGTAAAACATTTACCTGGAATGCAGGAATTACAGCTAGACTTACAACAAGATCATCTATGTTAACATCTGGATTTGAAACAAGAATAGATGCAGCTACAGATACAGGAAATCCTACTGCAACAAGAGTAACACTTATATCACCAACAACACGTCACTTAATTCATTTAGGAACAGAAGAAACTATTGGCACACCATTATCACAGGATGATATGTTTATAAGATTTTCTGAGGATGAAAATATTAATAAGTATACACCACAAGCAACTAATACTGCCGGTACACAAAGATTACAAGATGGTACAAAAATTATGGGAGGTTTAGTTGCTAAAGAAAATATTCTAATATGGACAGACAATGCATTATATACAATGAAATTTGTAGGTGCTCCATTTACATTTGGCTTTGAACAAGTCGGAACTAACTGTGGATTAATAGGTAAAAATGCAGCAATTGAAATTGATGGTGTTGCATACTGGATGGGTAATAATGGATTCTTCTCGTTTGATGGTACTGTTAATACACTACCTTGTTCAGTTGAAGATTTTGTTTATGATGATTGTGATACAACAAAGGGTCAACAAATAAATGCTGGTATTAATAACTTATTCACAGAAGTTGTATGGTGGTATCCTACTCAAGGATCTGATTTTAATAATAGATATGTAGTTTATAACTACGGCCAAAACAATGCACAACTACCTATGGGTAATTGGTATACAGGTACTAATACAAACTCTATTAGAACAACGTGGATTGACTCATTAGTATATCCTAAACCATATGCTACAGCTTATAATAGTTCTAACACAGGAACGTTTCCTGTTATTGTTGGTGAAACAGGATTAGGGCAAAGTGTATTGTTTGAACACGAAACAGGAAATGATCAAGTCAATCCTGACGGTAGTGTAACTGCTTTAACTTCTTTTATCCAATCATTTAGTTTTTCATTACAACCCGATCAGAGTGAAGTCTTTTTAGCTATGCGTAGATTTTTACCAAACTTTAAAGTATTAACTGGAAACAACCAAGTAACTTTATCTATTAAAGATTTTCCATCAGAAGATGATATTGAAACTACTTTAAGTCCATTTATTATTAATTCAAATACTTTAAAAGTTGACACTAGAGCTAGAGGTAGATATGCAAATATTAAAATTGAAAATACTGGTGTAGGTGAATCGTGGAGATTTGGTACATTTCAAGTAGACATACAACCAGATGGAAGGAGAGGATAATGACAAAAGTAGTAGTAAGATTACCTGAACCTAAAAAAGAATATAGTGAAGATAATCAAAGACAAATTAACAGAGCGTTAACTACAATTATAGAACAATTAAATTCTACGTATTTAACACAACAGAAAGAGGATCAGGAAAGATTTACCTGGTTAGGATTAGGCTAGTGGCAAATATATATAAAAACGATAAAGTAAGTTTAACAACCACAGATCTTACAACTTTGTATACTGTGCCTAGTAATTCAAGAGCTATTGTTAAATCGCTTTTAGTTGTAGAAGATGCATCTGGATCAGCAGCAGTTAAGGTCACATTAACTAACGCAGCGGGAACAGCTTTTATAGTTGATAATGATGTTACTTTAACATCAGGTCAAAAAGAACAAGTATTGACTGAGCCTTTAATTATGATGGAAAGTGAGATATTAAAGGTACAGGCAACAAGTGGTGCGGTAGATGTAATAGCATCAATATTAGAAATAAACAGGGAGGACAGATAATGCCGTTTATCGAAACAGAAGCTTCTGTTAGGTATGAGACAATTAATGGTAAAAGAGTGCCAGTAATTACACCTAAAACAGAGGTAACTTTAACCAATACAGAAACAGGCCAAGAATATATGTCAGATGCAGAGGCTTTAGCAGATGTTCAAAATGCTAATACACCTACTAAATCAGAACATATACGAAGGGATGTTAATGTTACTGTAGAAGAAATAAAGATAGGCGCTGGCTTTAACATCAGCGATTGACGAATGTATAAAAACCTTGTAAATTGTGATACACTCGCCTATTTACAAGCTTGGCGTACTTGCTATCACTACACAATATAAAGAGAAACTATGGGATTATTTAAGAAAATTTTCAAACCAGTTGCAAAGGTATTAGACAAAGTAATACCTAATGAGATTAAACCAGCATTACCGTATTTATCTGCGTTTGCTCCGTTTATTGCGCCTAATTTATATGGAAGCGCGGCTGGTGGTTTAGGTGGTTTATTAAAAATAGGATCTACTGGTGGTGGGGCAGTTTTGGGTGGTGGTTTAAATATTTTAGGACAGTTATCTCAAGAAGGTAGTGAGGGAGATATTAATGCATTGTCTGCTGGATTAGGTGCATTACAAGGCGCAATGGTTGCAGCACCAACCGGACAGTTTGAAAATATGACTTCTACAGCTAACATAACAGATCCAGGATTAAGAAAAGCAGCTTTAGAAAATAGAGGATTTTTAACAAAAGCAACTGACACAGGATTAAATCTTTTAGAAAAAGGTTCTGGTATAATGAAAGCAGGAATAGATAAGCCTTTTAGTAAAGAAGGTTTACAAGCAGCAACACTACCAGCAGCGACAGCAACTGGTGATGTAATGGAAGCAAGCGCAAGACAACTAGACAAACAAAACGCTATAGACGCTGCGTTAGCAGAAGCAGAAGCATTAGAGGACTTTGGAATTAGAGGCGATGCAATTAGAAATGCTATGAGAGCTTATGGATTCTTTACTGATGAAGAAATTGAAAGTACAGTTTCATCAGCAGGATACAAAGCTGGTGGTAGAGTAGGATTTAGATTTGGTGGAATTGGTGATGCTGTAGAAAACATAAAAGATGCAGAAGTAAAAGAATCAGTTAAAATGGTAGCAGATATGCCTGATATGGATTTAATGGATCTTGTAGAAGAATTTGAAATTATATTCAAAAGAAAACCAATGAATATGGAAGAGTTAAAACAATTCTATAGAGAAAATTATGAAATGGAAAGTCCAGTTAAAATGAAAGAAAAAATTAAAGAAACAATTACAATGAAAGCTAAAGATGGTGGCCTGATGAATCTTGGTGGTAAAGAAATAGATTTAAGAGGTGGAGGATTTGTGCCTATTGGTAAAAAAGAAAAAGCAGATGATGTACCTGCAAGACTTTCTAAAAACGAATTTGTAATGACTGCCGATGCAGTTAGAGCAGCAGGTGGTGGCAGTGTTAACGAGGGTGCTAAGAGAATGTATAAAGTAATGAATGATTTGGAGGCAAGAGCATAATGGCTGAAACAACTACAATAACAAAACCAGCACCGATACTAGAAGGTTCACTTACAGCCTTTTTAAAATCGCTTGATAAATTAGGAGCAGGTGCAGTACCTTCTACGTTTACAGGTATTGATACAACTGTTTATGATCCTAAAGTAGCTGCACAATCACAATTACAAACAGATGCTGCAACAGCTGCAGCACAACTAGGAACTTTAGTTGGACCAGATGCATATCAACAATTTATGTCTCCGTATCAACAACAAGTTATTGATACAACTTTAACAGAATTTGACAGACAACAATCTATTGCAGATACAGCTAGACGTGATCAAGCTATTCAAGCTGGTGCTTATGGTGGTGGTAGAGAAGGTGTACTTGCAGCAGAAGCGGCAAGAGGTGCAGCAACTAACAGAGCAAACTTACAAGCACAATTACTAGCACAAGGATTTCAACAAGCGCAAGCTGCAGCAGCACAAGATCTTGCAGCTAGACAAGGACTTGGTGGTTATCAAAGTCAACTAGGTCAAGCACAACAAGCTGTAGAACAAGCTCAACTAGATGCAGCACAAATCGCGGCAAGAGAAGCAGAGTTCCAACCATTCACACAAATAGGATTGATTGGTCAACAACTTGCACAAATTCAACCAGGAGCATTCCCGACTCAAACAGTCGGATATGCACCACCAGCAGCTCCGGCTAGTCCTATGTCACAATTCCTAGGAGGTGCCGCAGGTATCGCAGGTATTGGTGGTAAACTAGGATTATTCGGATAATGAGTAGAATTTTAAGAAGACCAATGTTTAGAGGTGGCCCGGTAGATAGCCGTGGCACAGGTATTACATCTGGATTAATGGATGGTGGTAGAGTTGGTTATCAGTCAGGTAAATTAGTTTTAGGTGGTGATCTATATAGTAAAGATGACTTTAGTAAATTTATCGACAGTTATAAACCAAATATGTCTCCTGCGTTAGTTAATAATTTATTTGATAGAAAAACTGGTGAGTTAAAACCAAATATGACATATGAAAATATTTTTCAAGCAACTGAAGAAAATGAAGATGGAAAAGAAATACCTAAATCTGTTTTTGATGCTGACATATTTGATTTTTCTAAAGTAGGTTTTGAAGGTGATAAATCTGGGCGAATTGGAGCTACATCTATTGGTAAAGATGATTTTGCTGATGCTCTTAAAACAGATGTATTAGATAAATTAAAAGAATCAAAAGCATATGAACCTGAATTTAGACCTGGTGGGGCAGATGCAGCACAAGCAGATTTTGGTAAAGAAAAATTAGATGTAGATGATAGTGATACGACAGGCAATAACACATCAAGCACAGAAATAAGTGCAAAAGATTTAATTAGAGAAAACGCAGAATTATTTAAAGAGTTATTAGGTGAAGGACAAGAAGAAAAAATTAAAAAAGCTAGAATAGGTGATGCATCAGATTACTTATTAAAATTCTTTGAAGGTTCACAAAAAGAAGGTGCAACTGTAGGATCTTCTGCAGCTGATGTTGCAGGTTTTGCAACATCTAAAGACAGCCGAGTAGATAAAGCTAAAGCTGCTAATGAAAAAATAGATCAAACAGCAACAGTATTAGCAATCAATGATTACATTGCAGGTAAGAGATCTAAAGAAGATATTATGAAAGCATTGTCAATAGCAAAAGCTAAAGTAAGTTTAACTGAAGGAACTCTTGGTGATAAGATATTAAAAGCAAAAGGATCAGGTCCTGTAACAGTTACAGTTATTAGAGATGTTTTAAGATCAGAACCTGAATATTCTGGTAAATCTGTAGAAGAATTTGATTCTACAAAAGCAGATTTAACTTATAGTGCTGGTGATGAAAACAAAATTTTTATAGATGTAATTACAAAAGAAACATTTACTTTCGACGAAAATAAAAATAAGAAAAGAATTTATTAGGAGGACTAAATGGGTGTTGTTCTCAAAGATCCACAAGGTAACTTAAACGACGATCCAAACTGGGCGCTGTCTATGGCAGCAGCCATACCTTCTGGTGTTATAAAAATTGTAGAAGGAACTGCAACATTCGGTGCAGCATTATTAGATTTAGGTGTAGACGAAGATAGAGTAGAAGCAGTCGAAGCATATTTTGAAAAAATTAATCCATTCGATGAATTAGCAGCCTCAACGGGTATTGGTAAAATTACAGAACTTATAGTTAACATTGGTGTGCCTGGTGGTCTTGCATTTAAAGCAGCTAGTGGTTTAGGTAAAGCAACTATAGCTGCAAAGCAAGCAGGCAGAGCTATAACAACAGGTGAAAAAACTAGAAGGTTTGCACAAGGTTCAATAGCTGCAGGTTTAGCTGAAGGTGTTGCAGTAGGTGATGTACAAGATGCAGGAAGCTTTGGTGATTTTATGGGTGGGCCTACAGAAATAAATAGAGATAGTGATAGCGCTGCTAACGAATTAATGAACAGACTTAAATTTGGTATAGAAGGTGCCGCGTTCACCGGTGCGTTTGGTGCGGCTGGTAAATTAGTCGGTAAGATGAGAGAGGTGCGTGGATCGAATAAAGTGAAGCGTGGATTTGATAAGAGTGTAGATAAACTAGATAGTTGGTTTAGATCTAATGGTGTATTAACTCAAGAAGGTTTTGATGCAAAAAATGTAATGGCAGGTAGAGTAGCTAGAGACACTAACGTTGGTGATGTAGCTATGAGACAGATAGACAAATTAACTGATAACCTAGCTAAAACTTATCAAAAAGTTGCAGTGAGTAAAGTACCTTTTTTAGAAGCTAAAAAAACTATTGGTAAAGAATTAAATGATGTGTTGTTATCAGGTAATGCAAAAAATGGTAAATTAAAACCTAAATTTTTTACAGTAGATGAAATTGCATTAGATCCTAAAACCGGTAAAGAATTTAAAACAGGTAAACAATTATATAACGTAGAAATAGAGTCTATCCCTACAGCTAAAAAAGAAGCCTTACAAAAACTTTTAAAAAATAAATACAAAGCAAGTCAAAAAGATATTACTAAACTATTTAATCAGTTTGATACTGTTAGAGACACTTGGAGTGAGTTATTTACTTTAATGGGTAGAAGACTTACCCCAACAGCTTTAAAAGATTTTGAAAAAATGATACCTAAATACATTAACGATGTATTAGATAGAGGTTATGATGTATTTAGAAACAATCCTATAACTATTGCAGATAATGTTAGACCTACAAATACTTTAATTAAAGAAGCAATAAAAGAATTTCAAGATATAGCAGCACAAAAAGGTTTAAAACTTAATGACGATCTTGCAAAAGATATGGTGGATGAAGTATGGAAAGGTGCATACTTACCTAAAGGTTTAACGATAGGTAAAGGCACAGCTCCAGGTCAAATAAGATTTGAAAAAGGTGTACCAGCTTTTATGAAAGATTCTCTTGCTGAAACCTTAACTAATAAAAAAATGTTAGATCCTAAATATAATAGACTATACAGCACTAATGTTTCTGAATTAAGTGGTGTATCTCAAGCAGCCATAAAAAAATTATTAGGTAAAGCAAATAACCCAATGTCATCTATTGTAGAAGGCACAGCTAATTTATCTTCTATGGTTAGAAGTAATCAATTCTTTGATGATTTAATTGTAAAAAATAATGAACTTAAAAAAAGATATGATGAGTGGTTAGCGGGTGGTCGAGTAGGAGCCGAACCAAGAATACCTTTTTTATATAATAATTCAGCAGATGCTATGAGATATGCGGGTGGTACTACAGACGATTTTGCACAAATTACATCTGCTAAAGGTGATGCCGCAAGAGAAATAGACAGATGGTTAGATCCTGCAGCTACATTAAAAACTATAGATGAAGACTCATTAGTTAAGACATCCGCTAAAGGTGAGGTAATGGATTTAATTAATCCATTACAAGGTAAGTTTGCATTAAAAGATTATGCTCAAGCTTTTAAACAAACACAAGAATCAGGAAAAAGTATACCCAAACAACTTTATAATAGTTTAATTTTATATCCTAAAGGTTTATCACAAATGTCTAAAACAATTCTTGCACCTTTTACTCACGCAAGAAACTTTATTAGTGCTACGGCTTTTGCTGCAGCTAATGGTCATTTACCTTTTGGTCAAATAGATGATGTTAAAGCAGCCTTTAATGCATTACAGGCTAAAGGATTTAGAAAAGATAATGCTTTTTACCAAGAGTTATTAGAACTTGGAGTTGTAAACTCTAACGTACAATTAAGACAAGTAGCTGATCTTTTAGAAGATGTAGACTTTGGTAAAACACTTAACAAATTAGATAGTGATTATGGTCTTGGTAGATTTTTAAAAGGACTTAAAAAAATAAAAAGAGGTGCGGAAGATTACTACACAGCAGAGGATGACTTTTGGAAAATATTTACATTCCTAGGTGAAAAATCTAAACTTGCTAAAGCATATGACAATGCAGGTTTAAAATTAGGTCAAGAATTTATAGATGCAAATGGTGCTAAACAAATATTTAATGATGACTATTTAAAAAAAGCAGCAGCTGATTTAGTTAAAAACAATGTACCTAACTATGCATTTGTATCTGATTTTATTAAAGGTTTAAGAAAACTACCAGTTGGAAACTTTGTAGCTTTCCCTGCAGAAATTATTAGAACAAGTTCTAATATTGTAGAAACTGCATTAAAAGAAATAAATTATTCTACAGTAATTAATGGTAAAACTGTAAACCCATTAAGAACAAGAGGTATTCAAAGATTAACAGGTATGGCTTTAACTACAGCAGCATTACCACTAGGTACAGTTGCAGCAGCACAAGCTATATACAACGTTGCAGACGATGAAATTGATGCAATGAGAAGATATGTTGCTGACTGGTCAAAAAACTCTGTACTTGTGCCATTCAAAGATGAAGATGGTAAATTATCTTACATAGATTTTTCACACTTAAATGCATATGATACAGTTACAAGACCAATACAAACTGTATTAAATAAAGTAAACGCAGGTAGAGCAGATGAAGATGGAATCGTTGATGATTTTGTTTTAGGTATGATTGAATCTACAAAAGAATTAGGTTCACCATTTATATCAGAGTCTATTTGGACAGAAGGACTAGCAGATATTATTGTTAGAAGAGGTAGAACACAAGACAACAGACAATTGTGGAATGAAAAAGATGCTATTGGAGATAAGATATCTAAATCCATTAGTCACCTTGTAGATACACAAATGCCATTAAACTGGAAACAGTTAACAAGATTAGGTTTATCTATTAGACCTATAAATGATTTAGGTAGATTTGATGAACGTGGTAATCAATACGAGTTTGGTAATGAGTTAGCTGGTATTGCAGGACTACGAAGAGTAGAAGTAAATCCTGAAAAATCTTTTAACTATAAAATTACAGACTTTAAAAAAGGTATTAGGAACTCAAGAAATTTATTTACATCAGCAACATTAAAAGGTGGTGTAGTTACGCCAGAACAAATTGTAGATGCATATATAAATGCAAATCGAGCGTTATATGAAACTAACAGAGAAATGTATTTAGATATGGAAGCTGCAAAAACTTTAGGTATGAGTGAAGATGCTTTAGCAGAGAGAATGGTTAATAGAGGTGAGTCAACTTCTTTTGGTTTTTTAACTGAAGGATTATTTAGACCACTTACCATATCAGGTGATGTTCAAGGTTTGTTTGAAACAAAAGCAAGAGAACTTGGTGTAAGAAATCCTTTTGAACAAGCGTATGATGTAATAGGTAGAATTCAAGAGGTATTGTCTGAAGTGCCATTAGTGGGAGATTTATTTCCAGATATTAAAAACCCATTAAGTTCTGAATTATTACCAGATTTAGTAGGTCAAGCTAATCAAATGCTTAATAGTAACCCAGCAAATGCAGCTATGGCTGCAGCTCCAGGCTTTGTTGGACAACAAAACACTAACATAGATCCTGTGTCTGGACTTACGGCCTCACAAGAGGTATTATTAGATCCTCTGGAACAGAGATACGTTAAAAATAAAAACAGAAGAACAAACACAAGATTAACATAATGGCAATAGAACCTAAAAACACAAGAGAACACATTTTATCTTTGTATGGACACATATCAGGTGTCAAGAAAAATTTAAAACACGTGCACGAAGACGTAGAAAAGTTGGGCGGTAAGATAGATCAGATCTATTGGGTTCTTTTGACTGTTGCGGGAACAGCAGTCGTTTTTGTGTTAGA
>Ga0114934_10002472_pt1 | contig 11812 bp, 11 predicted proteins | sample 4SBtaG_2_FD_99695 | JGI IMG/M metagenome (GOLD analysis project Ga0114934, IMG submission 99695) | Deep subsurface microbial communities from Kolumbo volcano to uncover new lineages of life (NeLLi) - 4SBTROV10_white metaG | ecosystem: Environmental > Aquatic > Marine > Volcanic ...
ACTTTGGTTATTCGACCCCGCTACAAAATTAGAAGGGATACCTTCAAATATTATTTGTCCAGAAGGCGTCCCCGATACAACCTGTGACTGGAAGAATATCTGGGCCTCGCTGACATCATTAGATAGGGAGAGGTTAAATCTCTTGAATCCTGATCGCGTATCAACGTATTTGAGTTCTATTGTGCACTCTTGGCCCGGACTTAAGAAATCTGGGCAATCAGAAAAAGATATCTGGAATATAGAACTATTAATATTTGGTTTTGCTAGGGACGAAAGCCCAGTATTGATAACTCGGAATTGTTTCAGGCTAGATTCTCCGGCGCTCAGCACCCCAGTGTCCCAGACATAAGAAGATAGAGTAAAACTAGTTCCTTTGATAACTTGTCCTTTTAAATTTACCTCAGAATCAGAGAATTTAAGGGTTTCTTCAAATAGACCTTGTGAAATAGCATTGAATCTTATTTTTAAATCACAGCTCTCCCCCGGCATCAGAAGATCTTTTTGGATACAGGAACTCTCTAATATTTCAAAACCATTGAAACTGGGGTCAAAAAGTCCAACCCCCGAAGTTCTGGAAAATGCTATTTTTCTACTCTCAGAAGAAGGGTTGGTGATAACCAAAAGAGACTCCTTGCTATCTCCTAGTGCAACTTTCCCAAAATTTGTTGCCCCTCCAGTTTTAAATGTCAGTGGTGACTGAGCTGAGCTTGCCACTTTGCCTTTCTTAGCACAAGCGAGAAGCCCTAAAAACATTATGATTATTAATATTATTTTTTTTATGTAGGTCATAGCTTCTCTATCGCAAGTGATTATTGATGTTTTTAAAAAGACAAAAAATCGATAGAAAGACTAGCTATTAATTGACACTACAGGGGCTAAATATATGAAAAATTGTGCTGTAAGATGTATGGTTTGCAAAAGAGAAATTAACAATGAGAATTGGAAATTGCTTGGTATCGGCGAGAAATGCGCCGCTAAATATATGTCGAATCGAAAGAGATATGACCGAAATAATATCAGTCTTGGCAATAAAGAAAAAGGTCTCGATAGAATCAAGGTGACCCCTGAAACTCTTGAAATGGCACAAAATGGGACTTTGTCAGAATCTGTTTCTAGCAATAAAAATATAAAAGGGGTCGAGCGGTTCTACCTCAATGCTAGGAACAGTAAGATTCAAAATGTCGGAGAAGATGTTAAAGGTGCGGCCAAGCACCGGGCATTAGAGTGGACAACTCTCGAAGATCTTGAGGCCCTCGGTGAGGGTGGAAATTTAAAGAGATCTCAATTATTGAGAAACCTCCCCGTTAAAGGCCTCAATGATCTAGCTAAAAGAGACTTTAAAAAAGCTTTAGTTGTCTCCACTATGCTCAAAGGATATCCGGCTTCTCCAGATGCAATGACCATTGGATACTATGGTAAATATTGGGTCGATCAAGCAGAAATGGCCCATGAAGAAGCTAAGCCTTATGCTTTGGAGTGTGAAACGATTAATCCTCGCTTTCGCCCCACCAATTCTGAGGAATCAAAACTCTCTCAATGTTACAAGTTTGGGCTGGCCTTAAATATTAGAAAGTTGTCTGAAGATGAACTCCCTGGGGATATAAGGGGGGTATCAAAAGAAGAATACCTTAAATTGAGAAGGAAATTTTATTTTGAAGGCTACTCGGATTTTAAATCTCATATAGAACGAGAGATTGTAGAAGATTCTAAAAACCCAGGAAGCGTTACCGATATGACCCAAAAACTATCGAAAATTGAGTCTAGTAGAATAGAAGAGCTTAGGGGCGGGAAGAACACAGTGTTTCTCCAATCTTTAATCGGGTGGTACAACAGTTGCTTGCGCTTAAGCCGATCTCCCCGTAGTGCATACGCTAAAATCTCCGAATATGATAGAACATTAAATTCTGACTCAAATGATATTGATGGTTCATTTGATAAAGACAAATTTATTGAGGAATATTTCTCAAAGGGAAAGTCTTTGGCCGCTTCCTTGGGAGTGAATAGTGGTACTGTTAAAAATACCAAGAAACGATTGAGAATGAGAGATTTTTTTAAGAAAACCCCCATTAGAACTGGCCCAGAATTGAGCTAAAAGACTAATGAAGACATGATTCAGACTTTAACTGATAAAGTTGGGATACGAGCTATCCAATGGGGAAAGTCAATGACTGACAAAGACCGCGAACTTGCACTAAGACAAATAACTGAGTCTTTTTATGATTTGTCTGAAGTCCTCGAAGTAGATGTAGAAGATCTCTCTCTCGGGGGGAAGTTGGCGCTCGGAGTGGGTTCGAGGGGGAAACCTGGTTGTAATGCTCATTATGAGCCAAGCAATAAGATTATCTCTATTCAAAGAAATAAACACGGTTCTTTGGCCCATGAGCTTTTTCATGCCATCGATCACCAAGCAGGCGAAAAAAATGGAAAAAATAATCTTTTAACTAATTACAGCGAAAGGACTATTGAAGACCCCGAGTATAAAGAGATAGTTACTAGTCTCCATAAAGAAATGAATATCTTCAAATCCAGGATGGTTACCACTCAAACTTATAAAAACCTAAGTTGGAAGGAGAAAACCTATTTCTCATCCCCAATTGAGATGTTTGCCAGAATTGGAGAAACCATGGTCAGCCGGGAACTCGAAAAGAATGGTCGCGAAAACACATATCTTTCAGGAGGGCAGCACGAGCACCTCTATCCTAATCAAAAAGAATTAGAGTCGCTAACCCCATTGATAAAGAAAATGGTTAAGATGACTATTCAAAACCAGACCAAAATAGAGACGAAACTAACGGCGTAATGATCTCTCGGCCAATTTGTTAAAGATATTAGTTTTTAATGGGTATCATATATATTCTACCGAGTCCTTGAGATGTATCCCCGAAATAAAGATCCCCGGTATTATCAAGATATTCAACATTATTAAGATTTTTAAACACAGGGAGGATAGTCCCGTCGCCTTTTGCCTGGCCCATGGTGGGGTTAGCAACAAACCCAGAGTAGGGGACTCCTTCTGCGCTATAATCTAAAGTATCGTAAATATGAACAGCGTTAGCGTCGCCATTGGCCAGAATCATTGAATCTTCGACCAAATCAAAGTCGTAGTTTAAAAAAGTGAAATTTAAAGCGTTATAATTATTCCCAAAAGGAACAAGGTTTAATGCATTTAGCGAAGTTTGACCAATCACATGGTCTGCTTGACACCCGTCGACCATAAAATTAGAGGGGATACACGGATAAGACTCTCCCTCGATGGGGTTACTATCCCATACTAGAATCCTCCCTCTTAATTGGTAATTACCAGTTATCCCCATGATCGATATATTCTCATTGGCCCCTACATAAAGCTTTCCATCCTTCGTTAATCTAATCCTCGAAGGAGCACCAAAGTAATTAGACATTCTTGCTCCCGAGTCAGTAAAAGATTCTTCTGATTGATTAAACACAAGTTCACCGCTTTGGAGAAGATCATTTAAGCTTGTATTACTGAAAAAGTCCGGCTGCCCCATAACGGCCGAGAACATACAGCTAATAAGCCCAAAAGATGAAGGTGTACAATTTTGCAAGTTATTATCGGAGACATTTGAGACTTTAACTATGCGGTTCCGACAGGACTCGGCAATTAATAGTGAATCGTCGATTTTATTATAAGCTATGTCGGTGGGGCATTGGAGATCAGCATCTCCACTTAATGAGATGTCCTTAGGGGTAAAGTCTGAAAATCCCGACTTACCGATAACTTTATCTGGAGTACAATCGCGCTCAGAGCTCCCTTGGCTATCTTTAATTAAGTTGGAACACCCAAAGACTGGGAGAGTATTAAAAACAAGAACACGCCCATTATCATCGCCAATAAATAAATGATTATCATTAACGGCCAGACTCCTTGGCGATGTCAAACATTCCTTTTGAGGAGCCTGTAGTAGCGGAGTCGCCATACTTAGGTGTTCATCGCAAGTGTAGCTATCGAATTGAGATTCCTGTCCAATAACACCAAAAGCAACAAAAGGGGCAATTGAAAATTGTCCTTCACAAATGGCCTTTTTAATGGGATCTGTTTCACCATCACAAGTTCCAAAACCCTGTTTCTTGTAAATAATAACCCTATTGTTTGCCGTGTCGGCAAAATACATGATTCCGCCCGAGGGATGAAAAGCGAATCGACCTTCAGGGAGAACGGGATTTACGCTACCTGGTCCCATCGAATTATAACTTAGGTAAGATTGAGCCGCGCTCCCTCCCCCATATGTTGTCGTATAGCTTTGCCAAAAAACATCAGGAGAAGGAATCGTGATAACTGCTTGTTTTGTTGGTACACTAACAGTAATTCTCTTTTCTACAGAGAATCTCTTCCCTAACTTAATATAGACCAAGTAAGTATAAGTATTTCCAGATTGAACAGAACCGTCTTCATAGAAGGGGGTATCCTCGGTGGGGGGATTATAGCTGTCCTCGGATTCGACGAGATAATTTATAGTTGAATAATAGCTAGATTCTGGGTCATCCAGTGTGAAGTCGCTGCCATCCCCATCTATCCGATAAATATAAACTAGCGAATCTTGATTTTTGTAAAATGTAGGCAATTTCCAATCTAGGCGGACATTTCCAGGAGAACTTGTATCCGTTAAGCTTAAAACTCCTCGTAGGGGCTTATCGGACGACGTATAATCACCTCCACCAGGGAAGCCTGGGTCAAACAATGGGATCGTAGTATCCTTGGTCTGAGTAGTCTTTGTACAACTCAGGGATAGGACCAAGACTAATAAAATAAGAAAAACTCCCCCATCTGATTTCATTTGTTCCCCGTCATTAGAACTTCAATGGAACGTTCTTTATCCGACAAGACGATTGTGCCACCGGTATAGAAAGTCATTAAAAAATAAGTCTTGTTATAGATAGAATAATCGCAATTACCCCCCAAATCACCGTCTGAAGTTAAGGTTGCATAAAATAATTGTTGGGCCAGATAATCAGCAGTCGCTGTTGTATCTACCCCGATGTTACTAGGACTGTAAGCCCCAAATATGTCAGTGTTCGAATTATTGCTAGTTGTGGCCTCTAGAGAATAATTAAGAGTGCCATCACAGAGACCTGAACCGATATCTCTGTATTTTTTAAACATAAGAGAAATTGTATCTTTTTGGTCTGACGAGACATTAAACTCGGTATTAGAGAGACCGCTAATATTCGCAGTAAGATGTGCCACCAAAGTACCCGATACTGCTACAAAATTTTGGCCACTCCCGTACTCACGCCAAGAAGTAACCTTAAAATCTTGACCTAAGGGCACCTGGTAATCAAAACTCTTTTTTTGAGCGCAAGATGTGGTTAAAGCGAATATTAATAGTGTTTCTTTTAAAAACTTCATTTTTAAAGATCTTCCCATATTTTTAAGGTGTAATTCTTAATTCATCATAAAACGAGGGGTTATTATCTATAACCTCTAGGGCGTTTTTTAGCCCGGCGTAGAATTGATTCTTATTTGAAGCTAACCATTGATCGTCGTTAGGGTGTTCTGCGCACATGGTATCGGTGGGATAAACTCCGCAATCTACGATGGACATCTTAACTAGACGTCCTATGCTTCGCGCAACCATGGCCCGAAGCCCCATCTCAGTGGTAAAGGTTTGGCCATCCTCGTTTAAAGTACTGGAGCATAAAACATTGTTCGACTCAAAGCACTCTGAGCGGATAATGATCCAAAATTCTTTTTTATTGGCCTGATTCAGGGCCACTATTACATTCGGGTCGGCCAAATATGAATTAATACTAGTTTCTAGGGTATTAAATTCATCACTCGGGAGAATTTGAATAAAGCTCTTCCATTCCACGCCTTCGGTCTTAGTCGTAATAGGCTCAATGAGCTTTTCGTCAATTGAATCGAAACTAAAATAATTTGCGCCTAGATAGCTTTCCATCGATAGTTGGGTTAACGCCTTCTTAACGGATTCTATAGCATAGATCTCATTTTTGCCTGGAGCACTAGAGTTGGAAGCGAAATAAATTTTTCGATCCATATAACGTGTGCACTCACCGCTTGCTTGCTTTGAGAAATCACAAGTAACGTAAGTTTTTGTATTACTAGTGCTCTTTTGGTCTAATCCACAACTAGAGACTAAAGTAATAAATATAAAAATAATGATTAATGGGGTATTCTTTTTCATACAGACTATCTATCGATAGGTTTAAACCTTTAACTACTTATTTTTAGCTAAGTTTTTTGTCGATAAATTTGTTATTTTTCTCTACTATTTGGGCCCAATAGTCTGTTAGTGGATTTTCTACGCCTTTAAACTTTTTAACAACATTAAAATTAGGATCCTTCTGTACCATCCCAAAAAAACCTTCAAACTTTTTTTGATTATGTTTCATGTGAAATTCCGAATAAGGCGCGAAGACATGGCTAAATTGGCGGTCATAAGGTGCTTTCAGTTCAGATTCAGTAACCGAAAACTTTATAAATTTAATCACAGCATTACAGGCATTATATTGCCCATCACTTGCTTTTTGGCCTATGAGTATTTTTTTTGCATTAATAAGCTGGGCATCTTCGATTTTATAGCCTTTTCCATTATAATTAAAGAAATCACCGATACTAAGAGAGATATCCACCTCGTCTTTTAAATTAATAAAAATACCTAAAAATATATTTGCGCCGCAAAACTCTCCAAAAGATAAAAATCCCTTGTCATCAAATTCGTGATGGAAGCTAAAAGATTGAAAGAAATTATAACTCATATTATTTAAGTATTTGAAGTGAGTAAAACTATCGTTACTAAGATTTATTTTTGACTTCTTAAGATTATTAAACTCCCTCATCACTTCACTATTGTGCGAATTAAGCTTTTCGTTTAATATTCCCAAAACCTTCTCAATTCTCATTTTTTATCTCCTAGTCATCATCTTGGTATCTATAGAATATTTGCTGTAATACTGAGGAAATATCCTCAACTGAAGGTAGACCATTGAACATCTCCCATAACCCCTCTATTTCAAACGAACTCACTCCTGGAGGAGTAATATCGTAGCTAGATGGAGCCGTTTTTTCGTCGAAAACTCTAATCGGATTTAACTTATAGTCAGAATGTTCTAAGTGAGCTGTCTCTCCGGTGAACCCCTTGGCGACTGACTCAAGATTGATCCCGTATTTACTTATACTTTTTACAACGGCCCTAACCCCAATACTCCCCACCGATGTTCTATTTATAGATGATAGGAACCTCCCCTTAACAAGCTCAGGGTTCTTTTCGATAAGTGTTTGATTGATTACCGATAAGTAATTAAAGAAGTTCTCAGCGTTAAAGGGTGTCTTTACCCAGATGATTTGAGCTTTTAATTCCGCCTCTAGTTTTCCCCTGTCAACGTCTTGGATACAAAAAATATAAAATATTGGGCTGCTAGGACCCGATCCTTTGACGGTTTCCACTATATTTTTGAGGTGGGCCATCTCCTGTGAAATATCCTTAATTTCTATAGCAATAAACTCTGGCCTGCGTTTTAAGAGCGTCCTGATATGCAATTCTGGATTATTTTCGTAATAATAATTTATAAAATTCGGTGCCATTTCAGCGATAGTTTTTTTATTCATATCTCGGGTAAGAGCAGCAGCTCTTATATACGATTTAGGATTGTTTTGTAGCAATTCGGAGTTTAATGCTTCGCCGATCATTCCCTTTGTTTTATCCCCTACTAAATCCACGAGATATGTGTATCTCTTCGCCTTCGTAGCATATATTGATCTCTTTTTGATATTCCCGATGAGTGAGACTTCCCCAAAAAGAGAAGGAATCTTAATTTTTATTCTTTCTAGTTCGGGGCAATCGATGTCGCTTTCGATCATCATTCTTTTGGGCCCCAGAATAATGATGTCGCAACTTGCGAATAAGAAAGTATCCCCTTCGCATTTTTTAATGTGGAAATTTGAGATCGGAGCTTTTAGGCTTGGGCATACTTTAGAGAGATAATTCTCTAGATCACCAAGCCCTGTCCCTTTGCGAAATAAAGCATAATCAGCTATTGAAAATTCTCTGATAAAATTATAAATATGTTGGGTCTCTTTTTGAGTGCCATTAATCAGCCATATGATATTGGCGGCACAGAAAATGCTCTGATTGAGTACACAATTTAATTTCGAGTATATTTTTCTTAGGTGATCGATTTCTATCTCTATAAAGAGAAAATCAGGAGATACATTAAAAGTTTCAAGATCTTCTAGATTACAGAATTTATCCAATCTTAGATCTACTCCGGGGTTATGACTTTTTAAGTGTAAACCCAGTAAATCAACGTAATTATTGGGCTCTTTGGTTATTTGTAAACTTACAATATCAACCTTTTCTTTCAGTCCCGTCATTAATAAATTGGTAATACTCATTGCCGCCCCCTTAAAGACCTAATCCATAGATATAATCATTAAATACATACAAGAATAATTTGCTGCCAAAACGATCGTGAATGGGTATTACGATGTATAATAGAGAGATGAAAACGGTAGATATCATTAATTTTAAAGGCTTAGAACTCAGGATGAGGTCAAAACTGCAATCAATAATTGTGAAAAGTTATATTAAAAATCAGAATGTCGAGTTGAAAATTTCAGACTTAGACATAGAGGAAAAACTTAAAAATAAAGAGCTTATTCTTGAAAATATACGTTCTTTAAATAGAAAGATGTCGGTTTTTGGTGTCGCTTTTATCTTAAGTGACGGGAATATTTATGCACAAGAGGTCTCGACCTCTGGGGGGCTGAATATATATCATGTTAGCACTCAGGTATCGCAAAAGACTTATGGAAGCTTTTGGGGTTACAGCGTAAGTAGAAGTGTTCAAGAGTGTTTTTTGTCTCATGATATCAAAGGAAAGATATTTTCTTTAAACGATTTGGAGACTTCCGCCTTGAGCGGATTATTAAACGCTCAAAAAAACGAGAGCGTGGATAAAGAACAATTCGTATCAATTAGAGAAGAATTTAAAAATGAAAAGATATTGATTAAGACTCTTAAGAAAATGAATAAAAAACTGATTAAACACACAGAGCTGACAATTGGCGGAGATAAGAAACTTCTCCAGTTTTATATAAAAAAGAGAGACAATTATGATGAAGAAAAAAGTAATAGTGATCGACGATCAATTAAAATTTTGCAGAAGCTACGAGCGTAATTTGCTTGATTTTGGATTCGAGGTTGAATTCTTTCAAAATCCGATAAAGGCAATGTCTAGGGTAATAGAGCTAACAGGGAAAAAGTTACCCCCCTTTGCGATCATCTGCGATAAAGACTTCACACTGTTGAAAGAAGAAACTGGGGAATGCGTAGATATTGATGGATTTCAAGTTATCGAGAAAATTTACGAACAAACAAATTATAAGAACCTTTTATATTTAATATCTGGGGATCTTTCCCGAGAGGAATCTCGTTTAAAAAGAGAACATTTTAAAAAAATTAGCGAGAATATTAAAATAATGCATAAATCCATATCCCCCTTTGAAGTTAGTGAAATAATCTCAAACGACAAAATTAACGACAAAATGAATCAGTTTGACAGAGTGGCCGAGAATTTCGCGCAGCAGATCGAAGATGAAAAAGAATCTAGAAAAGTTATTAAGGACGTCCGTGCCGAATTTATTGGAGTGAGACTAGGTGCAGACAATTTGCTCGTTTCAAACGCAGGGGATTCGCAAGTTAGCGTAAATCCAAGGCTTTGCTCTATCTTAACTATGCTAATGCGCTCCAATGGTTCAGTCGTATCCAACGCAGATTTGGTTGCGGCACTCGCAAGTGAAAAAGGCAAAAATTGCGATGATCATACTTTAGAAGCATCTGATGTTATCCTAAGAAAAAGAATCAGTGAGCTAAACAAATTGCTTAAAAATAATAATGTGCCCTTTGAGATTAATTCTCGCAAGGGAATTGGAAGATTTCTGGCCGAAAGGACTGCACTAAACAAATCTTAATTACCCTTAATCTATAGATAGTTTATGAAAGTAAGAATAAGCAAGGATTCTCCTCTTTATCTAAGGTATGAATCTGATAAATTCAAAACAACTGATATTCTCATCGAGAAGGGGGAAATCCTTGATCTTGAGTTTTCAGACCCAGCTTTTGACTGTGGCCTCAACAAGATGCTCTACGGAGTCAGAGACTATCATCGACATTACATAGAGTATACTGTGGGTATTTTTCGAGATATCAACACGGGGGAAATTGTTCATCCTCTAGACATTTTTTATCCTTAGCGGCCGTAAAACCTCGTACTTCAGTGCGAGGATATCAAGCTTTAAAACGATCGGAAAAACTAAAGCCTATTTTATAATTATTGCATGATGATTATAACTATATTTAAATTCGTTTGCGGCTTTTTTACTCTTAGGCAGCTATTGCTAAACAGCAAGGAAATGTACCCCCAAAAGACGTTTTTTATTGCTTCGGTTTTTTTTAAAAGAAGCTTTAAAAACTATAGCCAAAAAGAGTTAAAAACCTGTGGGTTAGTATTAAATTTAATCTGTCGAGACAAGGATTGTTTGTCGGCTTTTTCGCGCTTTAGATCGGAAAGGATTCCGGCAAGAGATCAAAGAAAAAAGATTTTCAATACTCTTAATGGAGTAATAAGGAGAAGTTATGAAGAAATTTTTAACGAGTAGTGCAGTAATGGAGTTTTCGTTAATATTTGTGTTCGTTTTTGTCATTGCCGTAATAGGCAAGGCCATAGAAATAGTGTCGCAGACCTACTTTTAAGGCCTGCGATAGTCCATTAATTTAACATCGTATTTTTGAGGATCACAAGTGATTGCAACGACTTTTTTACCTGACTTTATCATGCCATTAACAAATTCTATATGGCTGCCAACTCTTTTGATTTGAATCACATCAATGGTTGCATTTAAAAGGTTAAAGGTCTTTGTTAGTGAATTACCTTTATCATCTTTAGCCGTGTTAAAACATTTTCCGGTTACGAGCACCTGATTGGCCATAGGGGTCTTTTCTTTCTTTGGGGACGATTTTGATTCTAATATATTTCTTGCAGAACTTGGGTCTATAATAGTGTATCGAAAATGTTTATCAATGCAAATGGCCTGATGCCCCAACCTTCGCATAATACCCTTGAGCACTGTCCTCCCCTTCTCGTCGCTATAAACATCGAAAACATCAAAAACTTCTTCGTTTAAAAGTTCTCTTTTTTCACCAATTTTACAGATGCCAGTTACGGTGATGATTTCGTTTTTTAATTTAAAAAGCGAACTTTTTACCGCTTTATTAACCGGAATGAGTTGATCAGGGCCAATCGGTATCGTGTCGATCTTACTTAAATTACAATTTACAGCTTCATAGCTACTCCTAACGATTCCACTCACTAGGTCTCCACTGATAGATTGTACGCTGACCTGATCTTCAAAAATCTTCATTTTTTTTGAGTTTTCGTCAAGGCAAATACCAGTAAGGAGATAAGTCCCGCCAATTTCGATAACCGAGTTACCCTTAGCTGCACTCCCCCATATAAACTTATAAGCAAAAGAGCTGATCGATTTTTTAACATTAAGTTGAATCTTAGAAATAGGAGATGCCCATTTAATACGATCTTTGTATTTTAAAGTAATTCCTTCGTTTAACACAATTACAAAAAATAATTTCAAGACTATTAATACTGTTGATACTTGGATTACCTTTTTTAAAATAATCTTTTTCATTGCACACCCACACCTATAGATTGATAAATAAAGTATTTATCTTTCTATAGATGATTTTTTGTGTGACATCAGATTATTACCTCTAGTTCTTTCGCTAAAGACACGACCTCTCGTGCATCTTTGGCACAG
>Ga0114934_10002473_pt1 | contig 11809 bp, 10 predicted proteins | sample 4SBtaG_2_FD_99695 | JGI IMG/M metagenome (GOLD analysis project Ga0114934, IMG submission 99695) | Deep subsurface microbial communities from Kolumbo volcano to uncover new lineages of life (NeLLi) - 4SBTROV10_white metaG | ecosystem: Environmental > Aquatic > Marine > Volcanic ...
ATAATCTTCATCTACTTTTTGTATTTTAAAATCAGGATATACAATTTTAAATTCTTTTATAAATCTATCTATTCTTTCTTGCATATCTTTTTGTCTTTTAGGTCGTCATATAACTATTGAAGAGATTTTATGTTTTTCTACCATATCAGCTAAATTAAAAATTAAGCTTCCATCATTATTTATATATCATATAGGCATTATAAAATCATTATCTTTTTTAGCAAGTCATATATATTTTGTACCATAGTCTATTCATAATATCATTTATTTTATTAAACTAAGTTATAAAATTTATACTTCTATAATTTCAACTTCTGCTTCCTCTTGTTTTTTTTGACATTTATCATATATGCATATTTTTGTAAATCATAAAACCGTTATGATAACTCAAAGCACACTTAATATATCTTTTAGAAAAATACCAGATGATGGATTATCTTTTATTCATACATAATTTACAAAAAGGATGATAGCTATTCATATAATAACTTGAATAGTTCTTGGTCTTTTAAAACAAAATCTTGTTATTCATACAAATATTATCATACAAGCTAAAATTCATATTATAAAATATACAGTCAAATCAAAGTTCCAAGGCTTTGTAGGTATGATATCCAATTGATGTATAGAAAGGTATATTACATAACTAAGTAATGATAAACCTACTGTTATTTTTGAACTCATTAACACAATATCTTTTTTCATGTTTTATATTATACTAAATAAAATTGTATAATTTCTTTTTAAATTTTTATGCTTGATTTTCAATATAAAATCTTTATAAATTACAAACTTATTTGAACAAAGTTTTTTATTTTTATATGATTATATAAAATGGCTAATAGATCTGATTTAAGTGGTAAATGACCAAGAGCATCTCAAAAAAGATCTCATAGTATGCATGCCACAAAAAAGTGGTCAAAACCAAATATTATAAGAAAATGGGTAGATATTGATGGTATGAAACTTAGAATAAAAATGACTGCTAAAGAATATAAAAAATTAAGAAAAGATGGTGCTATATAAAGTTTAAGTTAGAGGGAAGAGCTTTTGCTCTTCCTTTTTTTATAACTTTTTATTTGTTAATCTAACAAAATGTCTTGACATAGTAAATGGCATAACATAAAACATAGAAAAGCTGCTCAAGATGCTAAAAAAGCTAAAATATATTTAAAACTTGCAAAACAAGTACAACTTGAAGCTATGAAATGAGGAGATCCTTGTTTAAATCCAAGTTTAGCACTTGCAATATCAAAAGCAAAATCAGCATGAGTTCCAAAACCTGTTATAGAAAAAGCAGTTAAAAAATGAAGTTGACAAGATAAATGAGAATCTTTGAAAGAAGTTTTTTATGAATGATATGGTACAGAAGGAGTAGCAATGTACATAAAATGTATAACTTCAAATACAAATAGAAGTGCGTCTAATATAAGATCTATATTTGCAAAATATGGCTGAAATATGGGACAGGAATGAACTGTTGCATGGCAATTTAATGCAAAATGAGTTATCATAGTTTCTTGAAAACTAAAAGAAGAATTTATAAAATGAAAAAGTGTTCAAGAAAACATAGATCTTGATATAGAAGAATTTGAGGAAAAATTATTAGAAATACCAGTTGAAGACTATGAAGAAATGGATGATAATTCTTATAGGATAATAAGTTCAAAAAAAGACTTTATGAAAGTTGTATCAGCTTTAAAAGAAGATAATTACAATGTAGAAAATTATGATATTGAATTTATTCCTGAAAATACTGTTAAACTCTCAGAAAAAAAGGAAGAAAAATTAGAAAAACTTATAAATGCTTTTGAAGATGATGATGATGTTGACGAAGTTTTTCATAATGCAGATTAAGGTTGTAAAATTAAAAAAAGACATTATTACAAGTTGAAAAACTATATTAAATAGTTATCTATTAGCTAATTTTATTAAATAAATATAATATTTATGAAGTATTTATCTTATATTGTTTGATTGTTTATCTTGATATTGTCAGCATTTTTTTACAATGAGTATATGATACAGCATGTTTACTATTATCATTTTTTATGAAATGCTTGAAATTGGGTACTTATAATATTTGCTATATTAGCTAGTTTAATCCCAGCTTTTTATGTTTTATCAAAATCAAATAAAACTTGGAAGTGAGTTATTTTATCATTTTTATCATGATTTGCTTTTTTTGGTCTTGTTCTTTGAATACACAATAACTGATTTGTAAATTTATGATATTTTATATATTTATTAAATTTTTTAATACTTTTTTTATTTTTTTCAGTTATTATTGTTTGAGCAACTGCATTATGAGATCTTATATTACAAAAAGTTAATTTTAAAGAAGTAGTTTATGATTATTCTATAAAAACTTGAGTTTGAATAGCAGTATTGTGAATAATACTTTATTATCTTACTATATTATGATTTGCTGATGTCTTTTTTTCTTATGTAGTTTTAGTTTTATTAATATGAATTATATTTTATAGGAAAGCTAGTTTGAAAAATTTATTTACTGAGCTTTTAAAATCTTTAGAAAAATTTCATAATGATATAAAAAAAACAAATCCTTATTTAATTTACTGATTTTTAGCTATATTTGTTTTAGTGTTTTTGTATATTTATTTTTGATTTTCTTATAGTTTTATACCTTATCCTTCAGCTTGGGACGCAAATCATGCTTATATGTTTTATCCTAAAGTTTTTGCAGAATATGGTTGATATCCTTGGTTCACTAATTTTAGACCTGATCTTTCTATATGGACTGCACTTTTAGCTTGGGTTTACAATCTTTGATTTTTCACTTGGTTTAGTCAAGATACTTGGATGATAACTTTTAATTTTACATCTTGAATATTTTCACTTTTTTTTGCTTTTATGTTGATTACTACAATAGTAAAACTTGTTCATAATATAAAAGATGTAAAACACTATGTCCTTTTAATACTTGGTTATGTTCTTATACTTACTTGGTTAAGTTCCTGAATGTGAGCTTTTTTGGTTTTTGTTGATAATAAAACTGATTTAGCCGTATTTATGTTTATTGTATTAGCTTTGTTTTTAGCTATATATTCATTATTTAGACAAAAATGAACTTATGATTATTGAGTTGACGATAAAAATTATGTAGAAGATGATAATTTACAAGATGATTTAAAAAACAATCTACATGAGAGTTGAAAAAATATAGATAATACTTACATATTTTTTATGTTATCATGATTTTTGTTTGGTATAGCAAATGTTATAAAACCTACTGCAACTTTTGATTTTTTTGAAACTTCTATAGTATTTTCTATGCTTAATGTTTGAATTTTAGCTGTTATTTGATGATTATTATTTGTAATATGACTTTTATATTATCTTAAATTTAGGTGATTTGATAAACTTTTTAATGGTATTGGAAAAACTGTTTCAAATTTTCTATGAAAATGATCTATGATAGCTTGATTTTTACTTTGAATATTATCTTTAGCACTAAAAATTAGAAAAAATAAATCTAAGATAATTTGATTTTTTGTATTTATAATTTCTTTTATTTGAACACTCTTGCTTACAAAATCAGCTTTTTGATTAGCACAATACATAAAAGATGGAAATATAGATTTAAATATTTGAAAAATTGCAACATCATATATTACATCAAATAGATTGCCAACTGTAAAAAAAGATCAGTTTACTTGAAATTTATATGCTTGATTGACAGATGGAACTTGAAGTTCTTACAATGAAGATAATGGAAGATATGTTTGATATGGAAATAGAAAATTTTATAATCCTTGGTGGTCGTTTATAGTTCCTCATTCTTTTAAAACAGAATATACAGTATACTTTAATAAAAATAATTATAAAAAATCATCTTATAAAGATAAATTATATGTTTTTTCTGGTAGTGATATAAGTAAAAAAGTTATAAATTCTTATGTAATGGATATCTTTAATAATAAAAATGATGATATTTATGAAAAACAAATACAAGCAGTAGTTGATGATGCAGAAAAAAATTGAAAATTGACGGATTTAGCTAAACAATTGTGATTAGACCAAAATATTCCTATTTGGAAATTGAAAAATGATGTATTGTCAAGATTAAAAGAGAATACAAAACAGCAATTATTAAAACAAATACAAGGAAATTTTTCTTCTTGAAACTTATCTTTATCATCTTATAAAAAAGTTTTTCAAACAAAAGAAAATACAAAACTTTTTGATTCTTTAAAACAAAAAAGAGGAAAATACACTTTAGTTAGTATTCCGTATGATTATTTAGTGCCTTTAAATGTAGTATTTAATTGGTCATTACAAAATGAAAGTTCTTATTATACAGATATAGGTATTGTTTGGTTATTGCTTTTTATAATATCTATATTTGCACTTGTATATTCAATATTTATCAAGGATAAGGTACTTTGAGTATTTGCTTTTGCAACACTTATCGGTTGGAGTATATGGTATGGTGTTGCTTCTTGAATAGTATGGTATGATATTTGATGAATTATTTGGCTGATAATAGTTACAGTTCTTTTTGTAAATAGATTAAAAGATAAATTATTTCTTGCTTATGTGTTGTTATGTATTTCTAGTATATGAATTTGATTAAACTTATTTAGGATAGCAAATCAATGATGATGACAAATTCAATTTTGGTATAAATCTTCTATATGAAAAACTCCAAATTATGCCTTGACTAAACAATGATCAATAACAACTAAAACCAATATAAAAGTTCCATATAAAAGTAATGATATATTTTCATTACAATTTAACTTTTATAAAAAGGCTATAGATTATTTTAATCATAGGAAACAAGATGAAGCTTGAATTATCTGATGAACTTATATGAGATATTTTATAAAAAATCAAAATAAAATAATAAATGATCAATTTTTAACTTATCTTTATAAATTATTTTCAGATGATGATGTAAATAGAGCTTATGCAAGACTTAAAGATCAAAAGATAACTTGAATTGTTATTGATCCAAATATTGCATCTGTTGTTATGTGAAAATGAAATAAATCACTTTGGTATAGATATTATGGATATACTGATAAAAAAGGTAATGTAACTAAAAAATGAGTTTTGCCTATGTTCGTAAATTTAGCACAATCTTGACATGTAGTATATGCTTACTCAAATAATCTATGATTAAAATATGCATTAACTGTATCTGATGATGAGATAAAAAAGATTACTTGAATAAAAGATGAAAAAGATATTTTGCAATTAAGATATAAATTAACTAGTATTAAATTTTTACCAAAATTAGTATGAATGCAAGTTTATGAAGAAGCTATAGATACTTTTTATAAAATATTATTATATAGAGCTTTGCATGAACCTATTAAATTTATTCAAGATATAGCAGAAACAAACTGATTAAATATAAAGGATCCTAAAAAGATATTTACAAATGTAAGTAAAAATTTTAATTCTTTTTCAAAAGATGAAAAAACTTCATTTTTAATTTATAATAGTATAACTACACAACTAAAACAACATCCTGAAAAATCACAACAGATACTTAGACAATTGATAATGCAATGACTTTGATGAAGAGCACAGATATTGTTTGTAAAAGTAAAATAAATTTAATTCAATACTACTCATAATTTACAATTCTTTTTACTTTTTTATTCTGTAATTTAAATAAATGTTTGATAAATTAGAATCTATTAAAGAAAAATATGAAAAAATAAAAAAAGAGCTTTATTCTCCAGAAGTTGCTGTTGATATACAAAAAAGTATAAAACTTTCAAAAGAAATAAATAAAATTGAAGAGGTATATCATCTTTATATGGAATGGAAAAAATCTGATAATGAAGTAAAAGAATCAAAAGAAATTATAGAAGATGAAAGTGATAAAGAAATGGTTGAAATGGCAAAAGAGCAATATGAAGAATGACTTACAAAGAAGGAAGAACTTGAGAAAAAACTCAAAATAGCTTTGATTCCAAAAGATGAAAATGATGATAAAAATATATATATGGAGATAAGACCAGCAGCATGATGAGATGAAGCTGCACTTTTTGCAGAAGAAATGATGAGAATGTATATAAATTATGCTGATAGCAAATGATGGAAGGCTACAATAGAAAATATATCAGAAAAAGATGTTTGATGAATAAGCTTTGCTATGTTAAAGATAGTTTGAGACAAAGTATATTCACAGTTAAAGTATGAAAGTTGAGTCCATAGAGTTCAAAGAGTACCAGAGACTGAAAGTAAATGAAGGATACATACTTCTACTGTAACTGTTGCGGTGCTTCCAGAAGTAGATGAAATAGTTGATTATGAACTTGATATGAAAGATATTGAAATGCAATTTTTAGCTGCTTCTTCTGCTTGATGACAACATGCAAATAGAAATAAAACTTGATGTAGAGTACATCATATACCAACTTGAATTATAGTTGTAATAGCTGAAACTAAATCACAGGCACAAAATAAAGAAAAAGCATTAAACTTATTAAAAGCAAGGCTTTTACAAGCTGAACAAGAAAAACAAAATAAGGAGGAAAGAAATAAAAGATTATATCAAATTTGAACATGAGATAGGTCTGAAAAGATAAGAACATATAACTTTCCTCAAGATAGAGTAACTGACCATAGAATTAAGAGATCTTATTCTAATATACATGCCATCATAAATTGAGAGATATGAGATATTATAAATAATCTTATTGTTGAAGAACAATCTATGCTTATGAAAGAAACTGAATAAAATAAATGATTATTTATATAAAATATTGTATATAATAAAAAAATATCTAAAAAAGCCTAATTTTCTTAAAGAATCTCTTGAAATTGCAATTAAACTTACTATATTTAGTTTAAAGCTGGATTAACAGCTTGTCTTACTATTTTATATGTTAATTTGTTATAAATGACAAAAACAGAATTAATCGCACAAATTGCTAACAAATTAGATGTTAGCAAAAAATTAGCTGGTGAATTTGTTAATACATTTACTGGAACTGTTATGGAGGGTGTAAGAGCTGATAATGAAGTAAGAATACAAGGTTTTGGTGCCTTTAAATTATCTCACAGAGCTGCAAGAATTGGTGTTAATCCACAAGATACATCTAAAAAAATCAATATTCCAGCAAGAAATGTACCTTCTTTCAAAGCTGGTTCAGAATTCAAAAAATCTGTTAACTAATAGAATTTAGTTTGTTAATAGTTAAAAATTCCCCCTTAATAAATAAGGGGTTTTTTAATATTTTATAAATCTTTAAATTTTATAACTTCGATTCCATTGATCATATTTGGCACATTTTGTTTTATAGTAGAATGTACTATCAATATTCTATCTTCTCATTTTATATCTCATCTAAATTCATGTTGTATTGTCTCTCATATTATTTTTTTAAGTTGTTTATAAGGGATTTGATTATTTGATATTTTATGACTTTCAGTTCAAAACATAAGGTTACAATATTTAAATACTTTATCTGAATCTGTAAATGATAATATAGGCATTCATGGTTTTAAAACTGATATTTTTCAAGGTGTATATCATGTTGATGTAGGAGTAATTATTAGTTTTACATTTAGTTTAGATGCTATCTTTTTAGCACTATATAATATATAGTCTGTTATTTGATTAGTAGTATCAATATAATTGTTTATATCTTCCCAGTCAAATTTTAATTCTTTAACATTTTTTTGATAAGAGATTATAACATCATTTAAAACAGACAATATTTCTATAGGATAGTTTCAAATTGCTGTTTCATCTGACAACATAAAAGCATCTACTCAATGTCGTATATTATAAGCTATTTCATCAATTTCAGCTCTTGTTGGTATTGATTTTTTAATCATACTAGACATTATTTGAGTTGCAAGTATTACAGGTTTTCAAACTATATTACATAATTTTATTATTTTCTTTTGTATTCTTGGTAGTTCTATTATATCTATATTTGCTCAAAGATTTCATCTTGCTATCATGATACCATCAGAATATTTTATTATATTTTCTATATCTTCAACGGCAGATAAGGTTTCTATTTTTGCTATTATCTTAACATCAAAATTATCAAAGTTTTCTTTAATATATTTTTTAAGTCTTATAATATCTTTGTGAGATTTTATAAAACTAACAGCTAAAAGAGCAATATCTTCTTCAATCATAAATTTAATATCTTTTTTGTCTTTTTCAGTTAAAAAATCTAATTCTATCTCATATCATATAAAATTTACTGTTTGATTAAATCATATTTTTCATCAAGATGTTATTTCAACTTCTATATATTCTCCTGTATTTTTTCTAATTATTCATTTGGCAGTTCTATCATTAAATGATATTTCTATATCAGTTGGTATATTCTGAAAATAATCATATTCTATATTTATATTTCAATCTGTTGGTTTATTATATATTTTTACTATATTATCTTTTACTAATTCTATATCTTGTAAGTTTGTTGTACTTATCTTTGGTCATTTTGTGTCAAGCATAAAAATTTTTTTTGCATTTATATCTCTTATATTTTTAATAATTTTTCTTGTTTTTATCAAATCTGTACGAGATAGTTTTATTCTATATATATCAACAAATTTATCTATTTTTTTTAAAATTCATTTTTTGTCTATAGAAGGTCATAATGTAGCTATAACTTTATTATATCTTTTTTCTTCTATCATTTTAATAATAAATAATTATTTAAAATTTGTTTACATAATACTGATTATAAGTTTAATTTCAATATTATATTTTTCATTGAAATTTACTTAAAAACTATTAAAAATAGAACAATTTAAATTGGTAATAATATAAATGAAATTAATAAAATTACATAAAACTATTAGATCAAAAATTATGAAAGCTATAAAAACTTTCGATATGATAGAAGATGGTGATAAGATTTTACTTTGAATTTCTTGATGAAAGGATAGTATTCTTTTAGCTAAGATGATGTGTGAGTTAAGAGATTTTTCTCACTTAAATTTTGAAGTTAAATGAGTTTATATACACAAAAAATTTCTTATGCAATGTGATGTTGATTTTACTAAGCAAAAAGATTTTTTTAAAGAAATTTGACTTGATATGGAATATATAGAGTTAAATCTTCCTGAAGGTTCAAAACTTGAAGAAGGTATATGAATATCATGTCAACGGTGTTCTTACGCAAGAAGGATAACTTTTTTTAAGCTTTGTGAAAAATGGTGATATAATAAAATAGCTCTATGACATCATCTTGATGATTGAATTACAACACTTTTTATGAATATGATAAACAATAGAAATTGGACTTTGATGCCGCCTATAAATAAGATGAAAAAAGGTGATTTAAAGATTATAAGACCTTTATCTTTTGTTAGAGAAAATGATATAAAAAATTTAGTAGAAAAATATAATATACCTGTTTCATCTTGTACATGTCCTATCTGAGAAAAAAGTAGAAGAAAACAAATATGAAATTTAATGAAAATTATAGAAACTAATGAAAAAGATAGTATCGAAAATATGTATTATGCAGCAGTAAAAAGATTTATAAGAGATTATAAAGATAAAGATTATGTTACAGATTAAAATTGTTTGATTTTTTTTGTAAAAATATTATACTTTCATATATTATTTATAAAATTTTGTAAAATTATGCAAGAAAAAAGAAACTTATTATTACTTTCATCATCTATATTTGTTGGTTATGGCTTAGATATGGTCTTTATGATAGCTAAGGAATTAAGTTATGATGGTATAGATTTAGCATTATTTAACAATTTTGATGCTTGGAACATAGATTATGTAAAAAGATTGATTGATATATATAATATACCAGTTAAATCTATTCAAACATCAAATAAGTTGAATAAGAAAGAAATAGTTTATGCTGTTGAGTTAGCAAATGAATTAAAAATTAAAAATATAAATATAAATGCTCCAAAATATTATAATCGTAGATCTTTTAAGTTTATGGTAAAAAATTTGCCATTATATCAAAAAGCACATTCAAGTATTAAATTTAGTATAATAAATCCACCTAAAAACTATATATTAAATTTTTTGCCAGAATATTCATTTAATAATATAGCTGAAATATTAAAAACTTATAAATTAAATCTTTCTTTAGATGCTTCAAACATAGAAGAGGATAAATTTGATTTACATTTGATTAAAAAAATTCCTACTTTTTTACCTTATATTCAAAATATATACTTATCAGATAAAGATAGAAAATGAAATTGACATCTTCCATTATGAGAATGAAATCTTAAGATGCCTTCTTTTTTAAAAAAGCTTAGACAGTTAGAGTATGATTGAAACTTTATAATAAAAATAGATGTAGATAAAAAAAAGTTAGCTGATATAGAAAAAATTAAATTAATGATTAAAAAATCAAAAACTTATTATCTTGAAAATTATATTAATTTAAAATTTTAAAGTTTATAAAATGACACAAGAAAAAAACAAAATAGAAGAAATGGAAAAAAAAATCTTAGATAATTTAAAAACAAAGGATAAGTTATTTACTATAATGGATCCTCTTGTTTTATGAATAGAAGAAATGAAGAAATCTTTTTATTCAATATTTGTTAATAAATCTTGAAATAATAACAAAATAACCTTAGAAATGGATAAATTTGAAAATAATTTAAACAATTTAAAAAAATAAAAAATATTATGAATAATATAAGAACTTACATAAGAAATATATTTTCTATTATAGTTATGTTTGTTTATACTTTTGTTATGCTTTTTCAAAACATTCCATTTATAAACATAATAACTAGTGTAAAAGCTGAAGATGCTTGAAATAAAACAAATCTTGTGTGAGTTTTTGTAGATTGATCTATATATCCTAGTATAAAAGATGAAATATCTGGTTATGCAAACTATATACAAAAAACAAATAAAAATACTAAAGCTTTAATTTTTCCTATAAATGTAAATTCTATAAGTTCTTTAGATATACTTAAAGTTATAGATAATCTTTATTTTTATTGAGAACATGATAAAACATCATTTTTAAAATCTATAGTTTTGGTCTGAAACATTTCCTTGCCAGTTGTAGATAAGGATGGTTTTATATATAAAAGTATATATCCTTATGTTGATATAGTTAAACCATCATTTTCTTACAATAAAACTTCTTGATATTTTAAATATAATTGACACCCTTGAGATGTTGAATTAAGTCATTGAATTATAAAGTTTAACAATATCAATGATTATAAAAATTATTTCAACAAACTTAAAATCTATTCTTCTAATCCACAAGATTTTGTTGATAAAAAATTTTATTTAGATAATTTTGTTTCTCAAGGTGCAGGTTTTAACTATAATATGTTAAAATATTATTTAAATAAACTTATATTTGCAGAAAATTTGATAACAAAAAAAATTACACCTTTGTTGCTAGATTATTTTAATAAACAAAACAATAAAAACTATGATGATGTAATTTCTTGAACTTGAGATATAAAACAGAATATAAATAAGATATGAACTAATAGCTTTGATCAGCCAAAATGAACTTTTGCAGATATGTTATGATTTAATTGACCTGAAGTACAAAAATTTTCTTCAATACAAAATCAATATAAAAATAAAATATCCAACTATCTTGATAATATGAAAGATATCTTTAATAAGTCTAAAAATCAAAAAAATGATTATTGGAGAACTCCTACTTTGACTTTGGAGTCTGCTTTAAAAAATTTTTTTAGGGATTATATCCAACTTTTTTGAAATGAGTATGGTTGAAAACTTAGTGATAATTTAAAAGCAACCTGAAGATATGATTGGAATAATACAGTAAGTTCTTTAAATACAATAGATATAAAAGATCAAGTTTCTGTA
>Ga0114934_10002474_pt1 | contig 11809 bp, 8 predicted proteins | sample 4SBtaG_2_FD_99695 | JGI IMG/M metagenome (GOLD analysis project Ga0114934, IMG submission 99695) | Deep subsurface microbial communities from Kolumbo volcano to uncover new lineages of life (NeLLi) - 4SBTROV10_white metaG | ecosystem: Environmental > Aquatic > Marine > Volcanic ...
AATAAAATTTACCATGATCTTTAATTTCTGGTTTTTTAATTAACATTTCATCCCATTTCAAAAGCAGAACAAGAAAAATAGGGACAAAAAGCGAATTCAAAGTATAAACTTCAGAAATTACAGCTTGTGCCCACAAATCATTACTGAATAAAAGATACAAAGAAGCAGCTAAAGCCGGAATACGAGTAAAAAACCAAATATATCCGGGGACATTATCACGCAATTTAGATTCTTTCTCAGATAAAGTTCGGCCTAATAATTTTATAAGTAAAACAAAAGTCCCCAAGACTGTAAGAGCTCCACCAAAGGCTGAAAAGAAATTGAGGCGATACACAGCCCTACCTAAAAAAGGTAAGATATTCATAAAAAACTTACCCACAATACAATAGAGAGGATAACCAGGTGAATGAGCTCCGCCCAAAAAGAAAACTGCAGATGTTAATTCGCCACTATCACCAGCACAAATACCTGGAGATAAAGTATAAACATAAACTGCTAAGGCAAAAATAAAAAGCAACCCTGCCAAAATATAGTCAATTTTCGTTAATCCATAGGGCTCATAATAGACAGAAGAACCCTCTTTTTTTTCTCTGTTTAAATTCATGCGATTCAACTCTTTTTTAATAGCTTTTTCAGACTCACCCAATTTTGTGGCTATTTGAGCTGTATCCATATTTTTATAATTACTTTTGATAAAATTCCTTTTTTGTTCATTTAGCATATAATTCTCCTACTCATTTTAGAATAATTTTTTTTTCCTGACTTAAAAAACTTTCATTTACCTTTTTAGCTTGATCATAAGCTGATAAAGAAAAAGTATAGGTTTCTAACTTTTTGAGTCCAGTTACTATAAAATTAGTCACATTTCCACAATCAAACTTTCTCATTAAATCACCATTATTTCGCACATACAAAAAATAACCACCTAATCTTTGATCATTCATCAAAGGCCATGACACGATTACACTATCATCTTTTTGTGCCAAAGAAAAATCTCTTGGAGGATTTAGTTTGGGAAGATCTTGTATAAACACACTAATTTTATAAATTTTTTCTTCTTCCTTAACAGGATATTTAAACTGAAAATATTTTCCTTTAGCAGAGGAAGTATGCCAGGAAGGCGAATAGTCATCTATTGAAAAAATTTGATTTTCAGATCGAAAAGAAGCATTTTCTTTTTCTTCAAAATTTACAAGCAATTTTTGAATATGGGCATCAAATGTATTTAATTCAAAAACAGGACTAATCAAAAGAGTCTCTTTGGTTTGTATGAGTTTACTATCAGGGGGACTTTTAAAGGATTTATTAAATACGATGAAATTATCTAAATACCCAAACCCAGATTTACCTATTTCAAGATCTGAGTATCCCTGAAAATGGGGTGTAAAAACTGTTGACTCAGACTCACCTGATTCAGTAGCCCAAACAACAGATTCTTCTTTATTATTTTTATATAAGCTTAATTTTCCAGTTCTTTTATCAAAACTTATAAAATAATTATCCCACTTTCCTGAGTTATAGGGAGAGGACAAAATAAATTTTTTTGATTTATTATCTATATCAAAAAAGAAATTAGAAAAAACAACATAAAGTTTAGAATTATATATTTTAATTTTAAATCCATGGTAGGTATTATTGTCGTAAGTGCCTTTACGCAAAATTTCAGATTTTTTTTTCGATGCACCATATAACCAAAAAGAAACAGAAAAACTTCCCATATCCACTTGTTCATTTAAAAAATTTTTCTTATTTACTCGAATATCAATTTTGTTTTTCTTAAAAAGAAATCCTACTGTTGGAGTTTGGCGAAAAAAGAAATGTTTATCTTGAATCACATTTTGTTTTTGAATTTTATAATGTTTAGTTTCATCTTTAATTTTTTTTTTATCAAAATTTAAATATAGATCAAAATCTTCTGTTATTTTAGGCTGAAATGGTTTAATCCCAAGATAAAAACCATTACTATCCCGTTGAAGGCCCAGATTCGAATTCGTGAAAGTTTTTAATTTTGAACCTGTCCATGTTAAATTGTTAGTAAATCCTGAAGATAAAAGAGAGAAAAAAAGAGCAAAAAAAAAGAAAAAAAGAAAACTCTTTTCAATTTTTCTTAATTTATCAAGACGTCTACTATGACGAGGAGCATCACTATATGGTGTAGTCAACCAATTTTTAGTAATCTTCTTAGCCTTTGAAAACTTAATAAATCGTCCAGGCAGCACTAAAACATTAGCATTATTATGTTCACGACTAAGTCGAGCCAATTTGGGAGACCAAACAAGAGCGGCTCTTACTTTAGGATGTTTATTAGCAACAAGAGAGGCTCCTATCCCTGACCCACACATTACAATGGCTTTTTCTATTTTTCCTTGACTGACTAACCGAGCCGCTTTAGAAATATAATCAGGATAATCTACAGATGCCTCGGAATAAGTTCCACAATCAAGAACAGAATACCCTTGTTTGACTAAATAGGTTCTTAATTTTTCTTTAAGTTCAAAACCAGCATGATCAGAGGCTATAGCAATTATCGATTTATCCATAATAGTCATAAATTTATTATAAATTATATCAAAAGTCAAAAAAAAAATATTTATCACTGACTTTCTTTGTTTTTTTTAGCCTTTTTACAAAGGATATTTTATATTTAAGAAAACAATTTCGGAGTGAAAATTTGATGAAGAAAAAAATTTATTTTTTCCTTTTATTATTCAGCATCACCTTAAGTCAGGCTGGACAAAATTTCACAAAGTCTATAAAAAATGAAACTTTTTCTTATTTTAAAGTTACATCTACAAACCATTCCCTTGTTTATCAAGGCAATACCTTAATTTCTGCTCTACAGACAAATCAAATTTTCATACATCAAGGCGGATTTACTCTTAAGAAAGCTAAAAATTTTTCTATTTTTACACCATTGGGTCATATTTCCCTTAAAAAAGGCACTCTAAAACTAAAGCTAAAAAACAATATTTTGTACTTAAATGCATCAGAAGAAGCAGAAATAAATTATGGAAATCAAAATTTAAAACTACCGAATAGAGACATTTATTTTTTTATCAGAAATAATAAAATCATTTATTCATTAGAACAAAATGATACCCGAACTTTTCCTTTTGATACAATGATGATAGTTTTTAATAAAACAATAAAAAACGAAAATCAAAGAGCTAAAATGTATTCAAAAAGACTTATGCCCTTATCTGAGACAATAGACAAGAAAAAGACAGAAATGGCAAAATACAGGCAATTAATGAAAAAAAATCCGAGTTACAAGACAAGAGCCTTAGAAATACAAAAACAATTAAAGAGTTTAAATTTAGCTTTATCTCTATTTCAAGAACGTGCCAATAACATAAAAGACCTTAAACATTTTTATTATAATGAACTAATTTTTCTAAAAAAATTCAAAAAATACCATAAACAAAAATATAATAAATCTCTATACAAAAAATCTTTAAAACTAGCAACTAAAGAAAGATTGAGTTCCTTTCACAAAACAAAAAAAATTTAAATTAATTCTTCTGCAATAGCCTGACCCAATTTTAAAAAATCTTGTTTTTTTTGAATCTTACTAAAAGAAACTGAGTGTTTTATTCCAGTATTTTTTTGAATGATGCGTTTATTATCTTCTCTAATTAGATTACTATTTTTAAAATAATCATTAAATACGAATCCCAAAATTGGAATTTGCCTTTTTTTTAGTTCAGCTACTGTTAGAAGAGAAGTATTAATAGCTCCTAAAATATTATTAACAACCAAAAGAGAAGGGAACTTAAATTCTCCAATCAAATCGGCATAAAGCAAAGTTTCTGTTAAAGGAGTCATAAGACCGCCTACGCCCTCTATTATTAAATAATCTAATCTTTGTTTTTTAAAATATTCTATGCTATGCAAAATCTTAATTTTACTAATTTTTCTTTTTTCTTGGCGACTTACAAGATGAGGTGATGCAGGATAAACAAAAGAATATAAATTCATATAAGGCAAATTATTTTTATATTTATCTTGTATTTTATCAACTGGTAAATTTTTAAATAGATTATCACTCTTTTTTCTTAAGGGACATTGTAAAGCAAAAAACAAATCCTCAGAATAGCCTTTTTCATCTCCAGAAGACACCCATTTTTGAGTGGCTATTTTTGCTCCGTCCTCAAACAAAAATCCATATAAAGCAGCCGTTACAAGAGTTTTCCCAACATCTGTACCTGTTCCCAAAATAGAAATAATTTTCACTGTTTTACTCCGGAACAAATATAAAAATGGTATGTGGCTTCTATTTTACCATATTGTAATTTATAATCTTTTTCCATTTCTTTTACTTTTTGAGGAGTCAAAAAAACAGAATTTTCAAGACCCATACCATACTCACCAGTATAGCGAATTGTTCTCAACAAATCAAGCAAAGAATCATGTTCTTCTTTTAATCGATACTCATGAATTTTTACATTCTTAAATAAAGGTTTCAGATAAAAAGAGAGTTCCTTTTCTGATAAAAATCTAGATGAAGGAATAGAAAATCCTTTATCAGCAAAGGCGTTTTGTAGCACATTTGATAATTCAAAAAAAGTTTCTTTTCCAAAAATTGAAAATAAAATAATCCCATTTTTTTTTAGAAGAGACGCATAATATTGAAGAGTCTCTTGAAAATTAAAAAACCATTGAAAAGTAGAGTTAGACACAATGGCATCAAACTGTTTATCATGATCAAGTCCTATGTTTTCTGCATCTTCAGCTAAAAAATCAAAATGGACATCAGGGAATTTTTCAGATAATTTCATCATACTCTGCTGCAGCATTTCTGATGAGAAATCAAGAAGAACTAAATTTAAATTTTGAGAAGGGATTTGTTTAAGTAATTTCTCGGTAAAATTACCTGTGCCACAACCTATTTCCATAATATCTAAAACATTGCCAATAAAAGGCCAATTTTTCAACAATAAATCTCCAATCGTATTTTGCACTTTGGCATATTGATCATACGTGACTGCAGCTTTAGAAAAAGATTGTTTTATTTTATTTTTGATTGACTGCATTTACTACCTCATTATACCAAAAAGGAATGTGAGTATTAGGCACATGATGTACATTAGACGGCAAAAAAGATTGAACAGAAGAATAAGAAACGATATAATCCCTATCACTGTAAAAATATAAAGTGTTCAATTCCTGAAATTGATTAAAATCTTGCTTATAATTTTGAAGAAAATTTAAACCTTGAATTAAATATTCATAATTAAAAAAACTCAAATATTTAGATTGATACTGAGAAACAAATTTATTATAAAATTCTTTATTCCCAAAAAACACTAAAGAATAAAAATGCTTTAAAGTATCAATCGTATTCGACTTCAAACCTGTTTTTATTTTCTCAACTATATCCGCACTAAAATAGGCTGGCACTGACATAAGAAAAACTTTTTCAATTTTATTTTTCAAAGGAGAATCTGTTTTGAGCCATTTATCTAAAATAAAACCACCAATTGACCAGGCTAATACAGAAAAAGACTCATGGTTTTGTCTAAGTTCATTTATTGCAAGTTCAGAATTGAAAGAAAAATTTTCAAAAAACCATAAATTATATTCCCATTTTTGATTTAAAAAAATAGAAGCATCAAATCCCCAACCTGGCAATAAAAGAAGATTCTTTTCAAATCCTCTTTGAATTTTTTCAAGTTTCATTAGAAATTATACTCCACTAAATTGAGATAAGAATCATCTAATCTCAATTGATACACTGCACCATTAGGACTTACAAATAAATCGACAAATAAACCAAATTTATCTTTTGATTGAATACTAGATAGTTTTTTTGTAATTTCCCGAGATCCCATTGATGAAGTTTCAATAAGAAGATATTTTTCATTATAATATTTTGCAAAAAAAATATTTTGTTGGCTATCTATTCTTAATATCACTTTCCCTTGTGAAGGGGTATCTCTATATAAAACATCTAATGTATTATTTATGACATTATAAGAATAAAAAACAGATTCATTTGTTGAATCAACTTTAAAAACCAATTCATTATCATCTTTTAAAAAGAAGATATCAGAAATATTATTAGTAAAAAAGACATTATCAGAAATCAATTTATCATTGATATACCTCTGCACTAACCAAAGATTTGTAACATCCTGATACACAAGTGTTAAATAATTATATTTATTAATACTCATTTTTTTTAATGCACCTGGTACAGTGCAGATTTGTTTTACCAAATAGCCTTCTTTATCAAATTTTAAAATATCAGAAAAATAGGAAGCGTCTCCAGAATAATTTGTGGCAGATTGATTTTCGACATAATATCCACCATCTTTATCTACAACAAAAAAATAAGGATTCCAAAATGATTTAAAAGATTTGGGGGTCATTCTTTTTTTTAAAGAACCGTTTATGGGAAAAACCTTTAGACTTTTATTATAATAATCATTAATAAAAAATTCATTTTGTTCTACATAATAAAAAACAGGCAATTTCAGTTCATGATCTGAAGTTCGTTTGGCAAAAACAGAATTACTATTAGTTCCTATTGGAATTTTTAAAACACTATGGGGTTTCATCTTTTGATAATAGGGAAGGCAAGAAAAAAACAAAAATACAACAGACAAAAAAATTAGCAAACCGATTTTTTTCATGGAACTAACACCTTTAAGAATTTAGGGACAATTTCAAAATTAAGAGGCAAAGTTCCAATTAGTTCTGCATCAGCATGAGCCAAGACATTAAATTCTGAAGAAATATGCGCCTTTTTAGCTTTATAAAATCGAACATCTGAGAATTGTGGAGTTTTAAATAAGAGCACATCTCCCATGGAACGAAACAAATTAATTGTTTTGCGTTCTTTAAATACAGCTATATTCAAATATCCGTCATCCAATTTTGCATTCGGATTTAGTTTATATGTCCCACCGTAAAAAGCAGAATTGCTCACTAAAATAAAAAAACCATCCTCTTTAATATTGCCATCTAAAGTTAGAGAAATTCGCTTAGGAGGGTATTTCAAAAAAGAATGTATCCCTGAAAAAACATAAGCCAAACCACCGAAAAGTTTTTTAAATCCTAAATTGACTTTAAAAATTGTATAAGCATCAAAACCTATTCCTGCCATAAGTGTAAAATAATGATTATCAGCTTTTGCCACATCAATTATTCTTATTTTTTTATTTTTCAAAACATCAAGTGCTTTTGGCAAGTGAAGAGGAATCCCTAATTCTTTAGCTAAAACATTCACTGTCCCTATGGGAAGAATACCCAAAGTTATTTTTTTACCAGCAATCCCGTTTAAAACCTCATTGATAGTTCCATCTCCACCTGCAACCACAATAGTATCATAAATATTAGGATCTATTGCTTCTGCAATTTTCTTGGCATCTTTTGGTTTTTTTGTTTCCACTAAATCATATAAAAATTGACTGTTATGTAATTCCTTATTCAATTCCGATAAAATTTTATTTCTTTTTTGTCCACTACCTGCTACAGGATTCACAATAATAATTTTTTTATGTTTTTCTTTTCTCATAATATTTTTTTATGCCGCTATAAATTACAGGTTCAAAACTATTATTATTTTTTTAAAATTTCAAGTTTATTTTTTCTTATATTATAAAATACGGAAAAAAAACAAACGACGTAAAATCATAAAAAAAATTATACAAAAAAGATTGCCATCATATCACACAACGCCAGAAATAGCGATAGCATAGAAAAAAGGGGAATTTCACTAAAAAGAATTATCCACTAGAAAAATATTCTCTGTTTATGATTTACAAGTGATTAATTCTAATTATCATATAGACATCATTTTTCATTGAATTAAAGGCAGATAAATAGAAAATGTAGTTCCTTCACCCTCTTTTGAATCAACAAGAATAGTTCCACTATGTTCTTGAACTATTTTAAAACAAATAGGCAAGCCCAAACCATTCCCGTCCTCTTTTGTTGTAAAGAAAGGAGTAAATATTTTTTCAAGATTTTCCTCTGAAATTCCGCTTCCTGTATCTGAAATCTGAATTTGCACAAATTTAGAATTTTCTAAATTTCCAAATTTTCTTTCAACCTGAGCAGTAGAAATAGTCAAAGTTCCCTTGGAATCCATAGCTTGAATAGCATTTTGAGTTATATTTAAAAAAATCTGTTCTAATTGTCTTGCATCTGCAAAAACATGAGGTTGGCAATCATAATGAGTCTGAATTAAAATATGAGCAGATTTAGCCTGAGGACTAATAAGAGTTAGCACTTTTTTTAGAACAGTCGCAAGTTCAATGTCCTTCATTTTTTCAGATTTTCCACGAGCAAAAGTAAGAAGCATTTTTATTGTGTCAGTTAGTCTTTCCATTTCTTCATTAACAATACCAACATACTTATCCAAAAAAGCTGGATCATTTTTTTTAAGTGGGATTAAATCAGTATAACCTTTTATAGCAGCCAAAGGATTTTTTAATTCATGTGCAATTTCAGCAGTCATCACACCTAAGGCAGAAAGATTTTTAGATCGTTCTACTTGTTTCTTCAATTCTTTTTCTTCAGAAATATCTTGTAACATTATAACAGACTCCAAGTCATCTGTTTCAGTATTATTTGCAGCAACCATTGATACTAAAGCTGTTTTCGTATTATGTTTTTTATCCTTTACAGTTATTTCCACATATTTTATCATGACCTCTTTATCAATCATTTGACCTATAAACTCATCCTCTAAAAGAACAGAATAAGGTTTATTTAACAGATCATCTTCTTCATAAAAAAAGAAATTTGTGATTTGCTTATTAACAAACTTAATGTTTTTATTTTTATCTAAAATCAATAACCCTAGAGGAATAGCATTAATAAGTTTAGTGTTATAGTTTTTCAATTTTAAAACATTATGGTACAAGAGTGCATTACTAAGAGCATTGGCAATTTGACTTGAAAAGATATTAAAAAGACTTAAATCTTCTTCATCATAATCTAAAGGATTTTCCAATAAATCAGATTTATTTACTAAAAAAACACTTCCTATTAATTCATTATTTTTAAATAAGGGTGCTCCAATTAGATTATTCAATTGTTTTTTGGAATTAAAAACATAATCAGATTCAATCTCTTTTTGATTAACAAAAAAAGGTTTTCTTTCTTTTTTCAAAATTTCAAATACAGATAAATTTGTTGTTTTATTTTTCAATTGAAAAATAGTTTCAGCATCTAATCCCCAATTTACAAGAGGTTGAAAATCCCCTGTTTCTTCATTTTTCCCAAAAATAATTCCCACTTCTGATTTAAATATCTGCGTTAACAAATCCATGATAAGATTCAAAAGAGTACTCAATTCAAGAGAGGAATAAGTGGCATTTAAAAATTTAATTAATAAATTAAGCTTATTTTCCACATTCATAATAAATCCAATTTTCGACTAATATACTGTATTTTTATAAAATTTTCCATTTTTTATTAAATTTAAAAAAGAAAATATTTATTTTTTTTCAAAACAATTATAGACTAAAATCAAAACAAATCAGCAGGCTTATCAACTTGTCTATTTAATAATAATTTTATTAACAATTTTATATTTATTAAATTTCAAAATATAAAAATAAACTCCTCTTCCCATAATTTTACCATTTTCGTTCCTACCACTCCAAATGATTCGATGAAATCCTGAGTCATAATTTTTATTATCTATAATTGTTTTTATTTTTCTACCATAACTATCGTACACAACAAGATTCACAGCTCCCGAATCAACAAGTGAAAAGACGATTGTCAAACTATCTCCTGATTTTAAAACAGTTGGGAAAGCATGAGAATCAAATTTGGAAGCTTCTAAATTATATCTCACCAATTTAACACTTGGAATAGTATAAGTAAATTCATTAGGGACAGTAATATAATTTGTATAATTTAAATAACCATCTTTATAAATTTTCAATTTATAGGAGCCTGGCAAAGAATCAAAAGAAAAAGAACCAGAAGAATCTGTAGTTAGATGATTCAAAATTTGATTAGACATATCAGAAACTTCAACTGTCACACCAGACAATTTACTAGAATTATACTCAGCCATCACAGCACCAGAAACAGAGACAGGGACTCGAGTCGTAATAATTCCACCGACATCTTTTTTATTAGTATTCTTTGCAGAATGAGCATAAAATTTTAATCTATTATAATTTGTCATTGGTGTAGTCTCATAGGCAAACAGTTTAATTGTAAAAACTTTATTGTTTCTTCCTGCAATAGAAAAAGGTGTTTCATTAGTTAATGACATTGTCACATCATTTCCGTCAGGATCATAAATCTCAAATCTCCAAGTTCCTGGTTGTTGAATTATGTTAGTACGTCTCAAATAAATAGTATCTTCATAATAATCATCATTTTCCAATTTTAAGAAATAAATGGATGCAGGCCCAACCAAAGCTTGACCTCGCGATACTTTTTGATCTGTTGTATTATTAGACAAATCTAAAATTTCTCCATATATATCTGAACCATCAGGTGAGGTCGGTATTGTGGTACTACTAATTACGATATCAGGCTGAGGTGCTCGTAAAATATATCTAAGAGCTGCCATATCTTTTTTAAGTCTACCTTGTGAATATAATTTTAGATAAAAATGGTTTGTAAACCCAATAGAATTTGTAGTAGAAGACAATACTCTTAAACGAATTTGCATAGTAACAGAAGAATGGGAAGGCATATTTAAAGATAAACCATTTGTGATGATAGATGAAGCCACATCAACAGAACTATTATTCGATTGGACTGTAATTTGCCAATTTGCGTCTCCAGCTAAAAATCCTTTTAATAACATAGATTCAGATGTATTTTTCTGATTTTCTAACACAATGGAATTTGTATAATAATGATTTGTTTCAACAAAAATATTTGTCACCTGAGTTGTAACAGCATTTTGTTCCACTTCAGACCATGACCCATCAAGACGCGTAATATTCGGAATACCTTTATCTGTGGCAACAGAAATTAAATTTAACAAATCTTTTTTTACACCAGCATGAGAAATCAACCAAACTTGATTCGTAAAATTGTCATTTAATTGAACAATATTATTAGTCTCCAAGTGAGTTACAACACGCATTGTCCAAATGGTATGTGTTGCAATGGTTAAATAACGCAAATTTGTTACTTCGTTACAACCAATCCAAGAACCATTTGTTTTTAATTCATAAGAGAAGTGCCAAAAATTAAAAGAAGCCCTAGCTTTTAATGTATAGCGTTCATTAGAACGACCTATTACATTAGTTAAATCATTTTGCATCAAAATATAATTCGTGACAGAATCGCCCTTCTCAAGAGAAAATAAATGTGATTGAGTTATATCTGGATAATATTCATTATTAAAATTATTCGTCATCATCAAATCAGGTCTTCCTCTATCTGTAACTTTAACGGTAAATTCCATTCTATCATATTGATCTTGACCTAAAGAAGACAAAGAATTATATAAGATTACATCATTTGTAATGGTACTATTTGTAGGCAAAGACACCTTAATTTGCATAAAATTTGTAATTTGGGGATTATTGCTAAACAAAAATCCATTTTCTGAAAAGTTAGTAACAGATGCAGTAACATCAGAAAATGAGCCACTATTCGTCTTAAACAAATATTGAATAGAATATTCATTAGTAAGGTGAGTAGACTTATACCATAAATAGGTTGATTTATTTGTTCGATCATTTCTTAGGACAAAATCAAATGTACTAGAATATCCCCGCTCTATTGGGAAAGATAATTTTTGAGTCACAGGAACTTGTTCGCGAGTAGAATAAGAACCATCCAATTTAACGATATTAGGCAAATTATTATCCACAGC
>Ga0114934_10002475_pt1 | contig 11809 bp, 12 predicted proteins | sample 4SBtaG_2_FD_99695 | JGI IMG/M metagenome (GOLD analysis project Ga0114934, IMG submission 99695) | Deep subsurface microbial communities from Kolumbo volcano to uncover new lineages of life (NeLLi) - 4SBTROV10_white metaG | ecosystem: Environmental > Aquatic > Marine > Volcanic ...
GTTACTATAGCAACCAAACAGGGGCTTTACTTCTCCGGTGACTTATAAAGTCACCTGGGTGGGTTCTCTCCCCATTTTCTTTATAAATACACAGTATTTTGTTCCGGACTTATTTAAGAAGTTTTTCAGCATGCTGTGCAAAAAAAGAAAGATTAACCAGTTATAAATTTTAAAAGATGTTCATTTACCGGATGTGTCTCCTTATAGTCATATCCGGATTTTTTTATTGCTTTGACAAAGGCATTTACGATTATAGGATCGAATTGAGAATTTGAGTATTTAATCAATTCATTGAGTGCTTGTTCTGTGGTGCATCCTTTTCTATAAGGCCTATCAGAAGTCATTGCATCAAAGGTATCAGCTACGCTTATTATTCTGGCTCCTAAAGGAATATCCTCCCCTGAAATACCATTGGGATATCCTGTTCCATCAAATTTTTCATGATGATGTTTAAGGCATATTCTGACTTTATCAAGATATTTTATTTGTTTAATAATCTCGGTCCCAAGTTCAGGGTGTTTCATAATTTGATGATATTCGTCATCAGTTAGTTTGCCTGGCTTTAAAAGAATTTTTTCAGGAATACCTATTTTCCCGATATCATGAAGCAAAGCTGTATGTTTGATTATTTCAGTTTCTTCATCACTACATGAGAGCTCCTTTGCAATCATTACAGAAAATTCTGAGACTCTTTGAGAATGGCCATGCGTATATGGGTCTTTTGCATCTATTGCTGCTGCAAGGGATTGTATTGTAGTCAAGTACAAGTCAATGAGTTCTGAGTAAAGATTAGCATTTTGAAGAGAACTTGCAAATTGAGATGATAGAGTACAGAGAAATCTCAGATTTTCATTATTAAAAGGTTTTGAGTTTTTCAGATTCCTTTTTATTACTACAAGCCCTAAAAGATTATTTTTAAATATTATTGGAGTACTTATAAGACTGAATCCTTTGGAATTTTTTGAATATCTGGAAAGTGATTTCTCTTTTCTAGTATCTGATACAATATTAACGCATCGAATAGTATTACAGTATTCAAAAATAAGTTTTTCTGTTTTTTCATTATTTTTAGTGTTGTTTTTATATATTTCTTCGATATTATTTCCTGAAGTATCAAATTTTGCAAAATAATTGCTTTCAGAAACGAATATATTAGAACATTCTTTAAGAAATTGATTTATTATTATCTCATGTTCTAATGAAGAGTTTAGCTTGTAACCAAGGCTATTTACAGCAGCAAATTCTTGTAAATTCTTACGGGTTTTTTCATATAGTCGGGCATTTGAAATAGCAGATGCTACCTGTATTGCAATAGTTTCTAAAAGATTCAAATCGTCATTTGTAAAATTTCCGCCGTTTTTTTTGTCATTTACATTTATAACGCCAATAGTTTTACCGTGCACAGTAAGGGGGACACTAAGTATAGAATTTGTTTTGAAATGCTTTTTGAATTTACTTTTATATTTGGGATTGTTTTCTAAGTCTTGTATAAGAAGTGGATGACCAGATTGAGCTACCATGCCTGAAATTCCTTGACCAAGTGCTATACGAGTATTGCTAATAATATCCTCTTCAAGCCCTATAGCAGCCTTGATCTCAAGCTGATTAGAATCATTCAAAAGAAGAAGGGAGGCCTTTTCAATATGCATTACTGAAGCAATATGATTGATGATTTTTGGAAGTAGTATTTCAATGTCAAGAATAGTGCTTATTGCCTTATTTATCTGAAATATTATAGAAAGTTCCCTGACTTTTCTGCTTGCTTTCTCGTATAATAAAGCATTTTCAAGTATTTTAGCGGCCTGAATACCAAGATTGGTGAGTATTATTTCATCATCTCGCGAAAACTTTCCTATTTGCATGGAATCAACATTTATTACACCTATGACTTTATCATTACTCATAAGTGGAACAGCAAGCTCTGAGGATACTTCCTCAAGAGCCTTAAAATATCTTTTATCTTTTTTAACATCGGGAATATTGGCTGTTTTACCATTCAGAGCGACCCAACCTGTAATACCATCTCCGATATTTAGCCATACTGATTTCATAAGATGCCTATATCTTCCGCTTGCTACAATCATTTTCATTTTTTCCTCATCTTTGACCATGAGAATAGCCCCGAAATCTGCACCGGTTATTTCTGTAGCAACATCTAGAATTGTCTGTAGTATTTTTTCCTTATCATAGATGGAAAACATTGCATCCGAAACTCTTTCAAGCGCATATAGCATCCTTTTTTTCTTTGTATTTTCTTCTAAAATTGTTATACTCTTAAGCCTTTCTTTAAGTATCATAGAGATTAAAGGAACACACTTTTTTTTATTAGTATTAAATGACCATACAGTATTCCCATATCTACAGAGTGCTCTGTAATTTGGTAAAGAGCCATTTGAAAAATTAAAAATTTCTCTGGATTTATTGAAAATAACCAGTTCGCATTTATTACTTTCGCATAATTCGATTAACAGGTTTGAAAAATCAGTATCAATATCATTTAGTAGTATTTTTTTCACATAATAATTAAAACTTATAAGCGCTTAAAAGTCAAGAAGAATATTGGACAAAAGGCCTGAAAAAATATAAAATCAATATTATGAAAACAAATAAGTATAAAATAAAAGCCATTGACAAATCTGGCAATACTTTAAATATGGAAATGTATGCAAATTCCGCAGATGAAATATATGATATACTTTTTATTAGAGAACTTGAACCATTAAGCGTAAAGAAAAGTTTTGAAATATCAATATTTTCATCTAATGCCACTCTTTCTGACTATGAGATGATATTTCTATTTAGACAACTCCTTTCTCTTGTTTTATCAGGTATATCCATTGGAGAGGGGGTTAATATATTGTCTAATAGGATTGCCGAAAAAAAATTCAGAGCTATATTCAGAAATATTGCATCAAGTCTTGCCTCTGGGAAAACACTTGCAAATGCATTTTTAGAGAGTGGTTATAGATTCCCACCAATTGTATTAAGTTTTATTAATCAGGGCGAGAATTCAGGAGATATGGCAGAGGCTTTTAAAAGGATAATATCCTATTGGGAAAAAAGAAGAAATATTAAAAATCGCCTTATTGATGCATTTATATACCCTTCTATTTTGATGATAATAATAACCGTAATAGTCTTTTTTCTTACCATGTTTGTTATACCAGAATTTACTACCATATATTCTGACTTTTCATCCAAACTTCCACTTGCAACACGCATTACACTTTGTATCAGTAATTTTGTGAGGGAAAATATACTCATTATATTTGGAATATTCATTGCACTTTTTTCAGGTATTGTTTTTTCTTTTAAAGGAAAATACCCAATGATATTTTCTTTTATTATAAATTTACCCTTTATAAGGACATTTTTTAGATATTATACTGTGTCTTATATTAGTATGGCCCTTGGGTCACTTCTTGGCTCTGGAATGGAAATAGACGATTCTCTTGAAGTAATACAGAGAGGAAATTTAGAGAATAAAGTAAAAGAGGTGAGGAGACTTCTTAGAAGTGGAAATTCTCTTTCTTTTAGTCTTACAAAGCTTGGAATTTTTAGTGATGTCAATATTGAAATGATATCGGTAGGTGAGAATTCGGGTAGATTATCTGAGGTTTTTATGAATATAAGCGAGTTTTATGACAGTGAGTTGGATATTTTTATTAGAAGGTCTCTTGCTATGCTTGAACCAGCGCTTATAATACTTTTGGGAGGGATGGTAGGTTTTATTGTATTTTCTATGTTTCTTCCAATAATACAGCTTGCGTCCTTGATAAAATAGGAGAAATTATGAAAAAAAGAGGATTTACTTTTATAGAACTTCTTATGGTGCTTACGATTATTTCTATTTTGATAGGGCTTGTTTTTATAAATTATCAAGTATATGTAAATAGAGCGAAAGATGCAAGGGTATTAGAGCAGCTAAATGCTTTGAGAAATGCTCTTTCTATATATTATACTGAGCATAATGGATCATTTCCGGAGAGTCTTGGAGAATTATATCCAAAATATATAGACAAAATTAATCTTTCATGGGAAGGAAGTCTTGGCAGCGGGACAATTATATATAATAGGGAAAATGGAAGTATCAATCTTAATGTTTCTACTGGACGGCTTGATAGTCAGGGGCATCCTTATGAAGAATACTAAAAAAGGTTTTAGCTTTGTGGAACTCTCTATTAGTGTCTTGATATTAGCTATACTTGCTTCGGCAGCTTTTCCAGTCATAAAAGTCAGTAATAGGAAGACAAAAGAAATGGAATTAAGAGCTGTATTGCGTGAAGTGAGGAGTGCGATAGATAAATATTATGATAAAAATAGAAAATATCCCAAAGACCTAGAGGAACTTTTGAAAAAAGATGCTTCAGGTATAAGATATCTTAGACGAATACCTATTGACCCTTTGACTGGTGAAAGAAAATGGTTTACTATTTCTTCAACAGATGATAATGATGATTTTATAAGACTTTTTTCAGATAAGCAAGATGTATATGATATTAGAAGTTTATCAAAAGCAAAATCACTGAAGGGAGTCCCATACAATGAATGGTAAAAAAGCGCTTACCCTTGTTGAGATGGTAGCGGTAATAACAATTATCGGCCTTTTGGCGACCGTAGGTGTACCTTATTATTTCAGATCAGTAGATAAGGCCAAGGAGGCTGCACTACTTTCTGATTTGAAAGCAATAAGGAAAGCTATTGACAGTTATTATTCGGATATGTTTAAATATCCGCAAATGCTTGATGATTTAGTAAAAAAGAAATACTTGAGAAATATCCCAAAAGACCCATTTACAGGAGAACGCGACTGGGTAACGGTACCATCTGATGATGGTAAAAACGATATTTATGATATTCATTCTAATTCTACTAAAAGATCATCTAATGGAGAGTATTATTCGGAATGGTAACAAATACTATACCATCAGAAGTATTAGGATTTTTCGCCGGAATGGTAGGCTTGGGAGGATTCCTAGGTTTTTTTAGTGGATATGCTGCGAAAAAGATAGCTAAGATAATGGCATTTATAATAGGAACGATATTTATTATTCTTCAGATTCTTGCTTTTACTGGATATATAACGATTAATTGGAATGCTATATTGAATTCAACAGGGGGATATTTTGAAAAAAGCTCAGTTGAGCATGGATTTAATTATTTTTTAAATATACTTACTGTGAATCTCCCATTTGCAGGATCTTTTATAGCAGGGTTCTGGTTTGGAATTAAACGGGGCTAATGAGGTAAAAAGGTCATTGTATTTTTGAAATTAAGATAATGATAAGAAATTAATGAGGAGAAATATATGCTTAGTATTGAAGAACAACTTGAGATAATAAAAAGGGGTGCAGTAGATATAATCCCTGAAGAAGAACTTATTGAAAAATTAAAGACAAATAGGCCGTTAATAATAAAGTTTGGTGCGGATCCCTCTGCTCCTGATATTCATTTAGGACATATTGTTGTATTAAGAAAGCTTAGGGAATTTCAGAGACTTGGTCATAAAATTGTCTTTGTTATTGGTGATTTTACTGGAATGATTGGAGATCCGACCGGGAAAAGTGAAACTAGAAAACAACTTACAAAGGAAGAAGTTAAGAAAAATGCAAAAACTTATCAAGAACAGATTGGGAAGATTCTTGATATAGATAAAATAGAGATACGATTTAATAGTGAATGGCTTGCACCTTTTAATTTTGAAGAGGTAATTAGGCTCAGTTCAAAATACACAGTAGCGAGAATGTTAGAGAGAGATGATTTTTCAAATAGATATAAGGAAGGTCGTGCTATATCTGTTCATGAATTCTTTTATCCACTTATGCAGGGATATGACTCAGTGGCCTTGAATGCTGATATAGAACTTGGGGGCACAGATCAAACTTTTAATCTTTTGGTAGGAAGAGATTTACAGAGAGAATACGGCCAAGAGCCACAAGCAGTAGTGACTATGCCACTTCTTGAAGGCCTTGATGGAGTTCAGAAAATGAGTAAATCTCTAGGGAATTATATTGGTATAAATGAGCCAGCAAAAGAGATATTTGGAAAAATAATGTCAATATCCGATGAGCTAATGATAAAATATTATAAACTCTTAACCGATGTTCCCTTAAAAGAAATAGAAGAAATGCCATCAGATTTTCAATCTGGTAAAAAACATCCAAAGAACGAGAAAAAGCGACTTGCAAGATTGATAATTGAGGAGTTTTATTCAAAAGAAGAGGCAGAAAAAGCAGATAAAGAGTTTGAACAGGTATTTAAAAAGAATAAGCTTCCTGAAGATATTCCCGAATTCAGGACAATTTCTTCTGAAAGGAAGATCGCTGATATACTTGCAGATTCCGGTATGGTGGGTTCAAAGAGTGAAGGAAAAAGATTTATTAAACAGGGTGGAGTAAAGATAAATGGAGAAAAAATAAATGATATTGATTTGATAATAAAACCTGAAAATGGGATGATAATTCAGATTGGAAAAAGAAAATTCATAAAACTTATATGTGAGGTTTAATATTATGAGTCTTACTGTTGTTGGTTCGGTTGCTTTGGATAGTGTAAAAACACCTTATGGAAGTGTAGAAAAGGCCTTTGGAGGGTCTGCTACATATGCTTCTATATCTTCGTCTTATTTTACTACTCCGCATATTGTAGGAGTAGTAGGAAATGATTATTATAATAAATTCTTAGAATTATTATCCAAAAGAAATGTAGTTACTGATGGGCTTATTTCTGAGAATGGAGAGACCTTTCAATGGGAAGGCGAATACAAAGATGATATGAATGATGCTATAACACATGATACAAGATTGAATGTGTTTGCTAATTTTAAACCGGTTATTCCGGAGGGCTATCATAAAAATAATATTGTCTTTCTTGGGAATATATCACCTTCTCTTCAGCTGGATGTACTTAAACAAAGCAAACAAGTCAAAATAAAGGCTGCTGATACTATGAATTTTTGGATATCTAATTCTCCTAAAGAAATATGGAAAGTAGTTAAAAATGTTAATATTTTATTCGTAAATCATCATGAAACCCTTATGCTCTGTGAGGAACAGAATATTAATAGAGCTGCAGCAAAACTTCTGGCAACAGGATTAGATTATCTTATTATTAAAAAAGGTGAGTTTGGTGTAACTTTATATTCAAAAAATCAGATATTCTGCGCACCTGCATATCCACTTTCTAATGTTATGGATCCTACTGGTGCTGGAGATTGCTTTGCAGGTGGTTTTCTCGGCTATCTTTCTGAGAATATGCCGGTAGATTTTAAAAAACTTAAAAAAGCTTGTCTGTATGGAACTGCAATGGCATCATTTAATATTGAAAATTTTAGTGTAAATAATATGCTCAAAATAAATCGTGAAAAGATAGAAAAAAGATATAATGATCTTATTAGGCTTTGCGATACAGGTGATATTAAATGAAAAAATTTGTTATAACTGGGGGAGCAGGATTTATAGGCTCTCATCTTGTTAGATATCTTCTTAAAGCTGAATCAGGAGCTAAGATAATTGTTATTGATAATCTGAGTACGGGCTCTATAGATAATCTTTTTTCGATTATGGGGAAAATAGAGTTTGAGAATATTGATATCACTGAATATAATAGGCTCGGTCAATTACTGTATAATGCTGATTGTGTATTCCATCTTGCTGCAATACCGTCTGTAACAGAAAGCATACAAAAGTCAATACTTACAAATAAAGTGAATCTTTCAGGGAGCCTCAATATTTTAGAGGCTGCGAGAAAGAACAATGTTAAAAAAGTCATTCTTTCTTCTTCCTGTGCTGTATATGGAAATGCTGAAAGAAAGAAAATAGATGAGGAAACACCTCCTTATCCACTTTCTCCCTATGCATTACAAAAAAAAGCATCAGAGGATTATTTCAGGATTTATAATGAGATACATGGTCTTAATGCCTTAGCTCTTAGGTATTTCAATGTATTCGGTGAGAGGCAGGACCCTCATTCGGATTATGCAGCTGTTATACCTAAGTTTATTAAACTTGCAAAAGAAGGGGAAAAACTCAGGATATTTGGAGATGGCAAGCAGACTCGTGATTTTATTTATGCTGGAGAGATTGCGCGGGCAAATTACCTTGCTTATAAGTCTGATGAGAAAAAGGGCGTTTTCAATATTGGAAGCGGAAACAGTATTAGTATTAATTCACTTGCCAATATGATAGTGGATATTGCAGGATCTAAATCAGAAATAGTGCATGAACCTGAAAGGAAGGGCGAAGTCAGAAACTCATGCTCAGACTCGTCCCTTGCTGAAAAAAAAATAGGATTCAAGGTGAATATTTCTCTTGAAGATGCAATAAAAAAACTTATACTAGGATAAAAATGACATATAAAGAAAAGAATATTGATTTTACGGAATATGAACTTGAACTTATGGATAAATATGCTAGAAAGATAGTTAGAAGAAGGCTTGAGGCCCCTGCTATATTTATGCTTGAATCATTTAAGCCCATGAATTTTGTAGGCTCTCAGGTTATGCTTGGAGCAGAACCCCTTTTGAGTATATTTCTGGATACTAAAGAATTCCAGCAGTTTCAAAAACTCCTTGAACGGAGGGATTCTATAGAAAAATTCTTAGTTATTATTGAGGAGTTGACTGATAAGAGGGAAAATGGAGAGAAGATATAAATTTTAGAAGTTTTTCAACAGCTTGTGAATGATGATAAATCGAGATGAAACAAAAAAATAAAATATTGATTTCGTATGAAGAGCTGGAAGCGTTTTATAAAAAATATAATAATACCTCTTATTTCGGGACTGATCCGATAGAATATATTTATAATTATAAAGACAATGAAGATCGTGAGATAGTAGGTTTGTTAGCATCTTCTTTAGCATATGGAAGGGTTGCACAAATAAGGAAAAATTTATCTTTTATTCTTTCAAAAATGGGAAAAAGCCCCAGGAAATTTGTAATGGAGTATAATAAAGAGGACTTTTTCAATAAAATATGTGGGTTTAAGCATAGATTCTGTAAAGATGTTCATATTATTTCTTTTATTTCTGCAATAAGAAATTTGATAATTAGATTTGGAAGTATTGAAAATGCATTTATCACTGGTATATCAAGGGATGATAAGGATCTTCTTCCTGCTATGAGAAATTTTTATAGAAAAATGTGCGAAGCCGGACTGGATTGTCCTAATCATTTATTAGCAAATCCTGAAAAGGGTAGTGCATGCAAAAGGTTTTGCCTTTACTTAAGATGGATGGTCAGAGATGATGGAGTAGATAGTGGCTGCTGGAAGGGAGTTGAAAAAAGTATGTTGATAATGCCGCTTGACACGCATATACATAGAATATGCAAGGCCCTAGGATTCACGAAGTCAAATCAAGCTAATATGAAAACAGCTTTAGAGATTACAGAAAAGTTAAAAACTTTTTCCCCTGATGATCCGGTTAAATACGATTTTTCATTGACTCGTGCAGCAATGGACGGCGGAGAACTTTCGAAATTAGGAAGGGAGTAGTTTATAGAGTACCGGTTTTACACATTACACAAAATTAAGGATAAATCCTTTGTTTAAGCTACATTTTAAAGAATTTACTGAAAGCTCTATTAATTTGAATTGATATTTAAGGAATATGGAAGATATAATGAAATTGGTTTTTTATTTGAAATAAATAGTACAAAGTTTAAAGCAGAAATAGAGCGAAAAAGAAGTATTAAAAAATAGTAAATAAAGATGAAAATGTGTAATGTGTAAAACCGGTACCCTGAGAATGGTTGAATGGTCTATAATATTTTTTACTTGACTCCGATAAAGTTTAATGTAAAATATACAATATCAGGCTTATAAACCGTTTGGTGTATAAAAGGAGGTGAGAACTTATAACCCGCACCTTACAGACTGAATGCCTGAGCCTGCTGAACAGCATGAATCCGGACTTGAAATACGATATGAGGAAACGAGGAAACTCAAATCAGAATTTTTAAGAAAGGATAAATGCAATAGTAAGCAGATGCGAAAAATAAATTTATAAGGGGGATAAGAAATCCTAATGAAAAAAATCGCATTACTTTTAGTTGTAGTTTTTGCTACTATGGCATTTGCCAATCCTTTTTCCGATGTTAAATTTAATCACTGGGCTTACGATGCAGTAAGCAAATTAGCTGCTAAAGGCATAATCACTGGTTATCCAGATGGCACATTCAAAGGAAATAAGCCACTTACCAGATATGATATGGCTGTTATGATTGCCAGAATGATGGAGAAAATGCCTACACTCAAATCTAAAATGAGCAAAGGTGATATGGACAGTGTTCAGAAGCTCGTTGTTGAATTTGCTGATGAACTTTCACTTCTTGGTGTTAAGGTTACAGCTCTCGAAGATGAGATGAGCGCAGTTAAAGACGACCTCGCTACAGTTAAAGAGGATGTTAAGACTCTTAAAATGACTGGTGGAAATGGTGGAAAAGTCAGAATCACAGGCGATATCCGCATGAGATTCAAGGATTTTGCATATGATACAGATGCAGTTGATGATGCTCTTAACAGAAATTATTTCCAAGACAGACTTGGTCTTAATTTTGATATGATGATTGATCCTGATGTAACTGCTTTCTTAAGATTAGAGAAATTCAGTTTCTGGAACACTAAGAATGGTGACTGGGCTGATGGATCTACTTCAGGTACTAAAGTTGGAACTCATGAAGTTTCTGTTAATACTAACACAGACTTAAGAACTGCTCTTGCATATGTAAATATTAAAGACTTCTTCGGCTGGGCTGATCAAATCAGATTTGGAAGACAGCATTTTTCCATAGCTCACAATCTCCTGATCAATGGTGTTGGTGATGGTATTTATGCTGAGAAGAATGTTGGCGGCAAAAACAATGTGGTAGCTCGTGTTGCTGCTCTTAAGAATGCTGATGACCTTGGTTCAACTGAGGTAGCAAATGAAGGCCTTGATATGGTTTATACAGACTGGACATTCGACCTTCACGATGTAATGGCTGAGCTTTATTATATGAGCATGTTTAACCCATATACAAACCTTCAATCAGCTACAACAACTTCACATACTTCACCTACATCACTTCAGGATGGGCTTGCTGGTAGATATGATTATTATGGTATTGCTCTTTCCGGTAATCCTACAAATAATCTTTCAATGTGGGGTGAATATACATGGCAGAACACTGACAACGATGTTTTAATTGGAGCTAATTCAGAAGATGGTGACAATGCATATCTTGTTGGTTTAAACTGGGATATTGATCAAAAATGGAGCTTAAAATCTCAATATACAGATTTTGAGGACTATTTCTTTAGACCAAATATTTGGGATATTGATACATATTTAGATCCTTCTGAGGATTATTTATACCATGATATGGGCTATAAGAATGACTTCGATGATTTAATGGCAAAACTCACATATAAATGGAGTGAAAAGAGCACATTATGTGCAGTTTATGAAAATATCGATGACAACAGAAATTTTGCTGCAACTGTACCTCAGGATGATAGAGATGTTATTACCGGTGTATATAGCTATCAGTATAAACCAAATACAAAGATAACCTTCCTCTATAGAAGCATTGACACTGAAGACAATACAACAGCTAAATCTGTTGCTAATGGTACTCCACACGGTAGCCCTGGAGATAACTACGGTAACACTGGTAATGTTAATAATGTTGTTGTTGATGATGTTGAGGAATATAGACTTCAGTTAGATGTTAATTTCTAATCTGGAAGTTTAGATTTGGTAATCAAAAAGAGAGCCTTCGGGCTCTCTTTTTTTTATAGGTAAAAGGGTAAAAGGGTTAAGGGTAAAA
>Ga0114934_10002479_pt1 | contig 11801 bp, 10 predicted proteins | sample 4SBtaG_2_FD_99695 | JGI IMG/M metagenome (GOLD analysis project Ga0114934, IMG submission 99695) | Deep subsurface microbial communities from Kolumbo volcano to uncover new lineages of life (NeLLi) - 4SBTROV10_white metaG | ecosystem: Environmental > Aquatic > Marine > Volcanic ...
ATTTTGTATTAATATTCATCATAAAAATCTAAATTACGAATTAAAAATAATTAAACCCGCTATACCGTACATAAGTTATTGTCTAAATCCAAACCCATTAAGTGGGTATCTCCTTCTTATTTCGTGTTCTTATAATCAAAATAAGTATCATTCCACAAGAAGAGTTGGATTCCCAATTCATTTATGTTGATTCAACATAACTTAATATACAAATACAGCAGGATAACAATTCAGTGAATAGTAAATTGTAAATGTTAAAATTGATACGCAATTTATCGTAGTACCTTTTCCCCTCCCGATACCTAATTTCTACTATATAGCACCTTTTTTTTAAATTCATAGCACTTAATGCTAATGTCTAATTACTATTAACCATATTCTTTTAATTCTATTATATGCTATAATTATATGCATATTCACTTAAAAAATGATTTTAAAATTGAAAGGAGATTATAATGAAATATTTTCCAAAAATAACTTGCGTAATGTATCATTATGTAAGAGAAATAAAATATTCTAGATTTCCAGAATTAAAAGGACTTGATATAAAACTTTTTGTTGAACAATTAAATTATCTAAAAAAGTATTATACCATAATTTCAATGGAAGAAGCTATTGATGCTATTGAAAATGGAACAAAAATCCCCAATAATTCTATGCTTTTAACATTTGATGATGGATATACTGATCATTATAAATATGTATTTCCAATATTAGATGAAATGAAATTAAAAGGTAGTTTTTTTATACCAGCAAAGGCTATACTCGAAAATAAAGTACTTGATGTGAACAAACTACATTTTATACTAGCTTCTGAAGATAATAAATCAAAACTTGTTAAGAATATTTTTGAACAGCTTGATTTTTACAGAAAAAATTACAACTTAAAATCAAATGAAGAATATTTTAAAAAATTAGCTATTGCCAATAGATATGATTCTAAAGAAATAATATTTATAAAGCGATTACTACAAGTTGAACTCCAAGAAAACTTGAGAAAAAAAATATTAAACTATCTTTTTGAAAAATATATAGGAATGGACGAAAAAAGTTTTTCAAAAGAACTATATATAAACTCTAGTCAAATTAAATGCATGTATAGACATGGTATGCATATTGGAGCTCACAGCTATGATCATTGTTGGCTTAATAGCTTAAGCTTTCATAAACAAGAAAAGCAAGTAGATATGAGTTTAAAATTCTTAAAAGATATTGGCATTGATTTAACAAATTGGACTATGTGTTATCCATATAGTGGGCACAATAAAAGCACAATTGAAATACTTAAAAATAAGAATTGTAAACTAGCTTTTACAAGTGATGTTAATTTCGCTGACTTTAATGTGTGTAATAAATATGAAGTGCCAAGGTTCGACACAAATGATTTCCCTAAGGATAGATATGCTCCAAATAACATAAATAAATTGAAAAAAGTATGTAATTATAAATACTAGTGAGGTAATGATTATGTATGAAATACGTTTTTGCAAAATAAGTGAAGAAAAAAAATTGCTAAATTTTCTAAAAGAAAATTGGAAAGAAAACCATATTTTTATTAAAAACAAAGAACTTTTCAGATGGCAGCATTTAGATAGAATCAATAATAGAATTAATTTTGCTGTCGCTGAAAATAAAAATGACGGTGAATTCGATGCTATATTAGGTTTTATACCTTTTAAACAATATGATAAAAATTTAAAAAATAATGATTTATGGTATGCAATTTGGAAAATCAAAAAAGAAAAAACTCTTGGTAAGATAAGAGGTATCGATTTACTCTTTTTTGTAGAAGATGAACTAAATTTAAATTCTTCTGCTGGAATTGGTATGAGCAAATACTCTGTTAAGTCTTTTACTCAAAATGGATTTACAATGGGTAAATTAAGCCACTACTATTTATTAAATGAATCTATATGCGAATATAAAATAGCTAAAATACCTCTTAACAGTTCAATTTCCAATACATCATATAGAAACACAAATACAACAATACGCAAACTATACAAAATTAGTGAACTTGAATCAATTAAAGAATTATATAAACCATATAAATCACCAATTTTTATTAAAAATAAATATTTAAATCATCCTGTTTATAGCTATAAGTTATATGGAATTTACTGTTTTAATAAGTTAGTATCTGTGTTAGTTACAAGAAAAATATCAATATTATATAGAAGTTGTATACGTATAATAGACATATATGGCAGGCTTAATAGAGTTGGTAATATTTCTGCTCAACTTCAAGAAATACTCAAAAAAGAAAATGCCGAGTACATAGATTGCTACAATTATGGTATTGATGAGCAAATATTTGCAACACTCGGATTCTTAAAAAAAGAGCAATATAATAACATCATAATACCAAATTACTTTGAACCTTTCGAGCAAAAAAACATTGAAATTATATGTGGACATAAAGATAACTATGATGAATATGTTTTTTTTAAAGGTGATAGTGATCAAGATAGACCAAATATTTGATAAAAAATCCTATTAATTATAGATTTTTTTAATCTAAATATTATTTTTTTGAAAAAATATTGACTTTTTTTTGTAAGAGTGATACCATATAACAGAGATAAGGTCGAAATTTGTTTTAGGAGGTAACATAATGAAATCTACAGGTATAGTGAGAAAAATTGATGAATTAGGAAGAATTGTAATTCCAATAGAGTTGAGAAGAACTTTAGACATTAACATAAAAGACTCTTTAGAAATATTCGTAGATGGCGAGCAGATTATTTTAAAGAAATACAATCCTTCTTGTATATTCTGCGGAGATGCTAAAGATGTTGTACATTATAAAGGTAAAAACATATGTGAAGCTTGTTTAGCAGAATTAAGAAATAGTGAAAAATAAAAAGTACAGCTTTTAAGCTGTACTTTTTATTTTTATCATTTTTACTTTTCATCAAGTTTGCTGATTTCAATTCCTAATTCTTCTAATTGTTTATAGTCAACTATATTAGGTGCTTCAGACATAGGACAGTATGCATTTTGATTCTTAGGAAATGCAATAACATCTTTAATATTATCTGTTCCTGATAAAAACATTATCAATCTATCAAACCCATAAGCTATACCACCATGTGGAGGTGGTCCATATTTAAATGCTTCAAGCAAGAAACCAAATCTCTCCCATGCTTTTTCTTGAGTAAATCCAAGTGCTTTAAACATTTTCTCCTGTATTTCAGTATTATGTATCCTAATACTTCCTCCACCTAATTCTTCACCGTTAAGTACAATATCATATGCTTTAGCTCTCACTCTTCCCGGAGCTGTTTCCAAATACTGAATGTCTTCATCTTTAGGCATAGTAAATGGATGATGTTGTGCTACATATCTGTCTTCTTCTTCATCATACTCTAAAAGCGGAAAATCTGTAATCCATACAAAATTAAACTCTTTACTGTCTTTCAATAATTCAAGCTGTTTTGCAAGTTCAAGTCTTAGAGCACCTAAAGCTTGAAGAACAACTCTATTTTTATCTGCAATGATTAATACCAAATCTCCTACTTTTGCTTCAGCTTTATCCAAAATTGCTTTTATATCGTCTTCTGAGAAGAACTTAGATATTGGAGACTTAATATCATCTTCAGATTTATATGCAATCCATGCAAGTCCTTTAGCCTTGTACGTCTTAACAAACTCACCTAATTTATCTATTTTCTTTCTTCCCATACCTGCACAATCTTTTGCAACGATTGCTCTTACAGAACCTCCTTCTGTAATAGCATTTTTAAAAACTCCAAATTCACACTCTTTAACGATATCTGATAAATCTTTTATATCCATACCAAATCTCAAATCAGGCTTATCTGAACCATATTTATTCATCGCCTCAGAATAAGGCATTCTCTTAATTGGCAATTCAACATCTACATCCAAAATTTCCTTGAAAATTCTTTTAATAAGTCTTTCATTAATAGCAATAACATCGTTTTCTTCAACAAAAGACATTTCTATATCTATCTGAGTAAATTCAGGTTGTCTATTTGCTCTTAAATCTTCATCTCTAAAACATTTAACCATTTGGAAATATCTATCATAACCTGATACCATTAATAACTGTTTAAATATTTGTGGTGATTGAGGCAAAGCATAAAATTTCCCAGGGAAATTTCTGCTTGGTACCAAATAATCTCTTGCCCCTTCTGGAGTACTCTTTGTAAGCATAGGTGTTTCAATTTCTAAGAATCCATTTTCATCTAAAAAATCCCTAACAATTTTAGCAGTCTTATGTCTGATAATAAGCTTTTTCTGCATATCTGGTCTTCTTAAATCTAGATACCTATATTTTAACCTTACATTCTCAGCAGCATCTAAATTTTCTTTTATATATATTGGCGGAGTTTCAGATTCAGATAATATTTTAATTGATTCTCCAAGCAATTCCACCTTACCAGTAGGTAATTTAGAATTAATAGACTGTCTTCCAACTAATTTACCTGATATCGCTAAACAATATTCAGGCTTAACTAAATCAGCTTTTTCAAAAGCCTCTTTATTAATTTCTTCACCAAAAACTATCTGAAGAATTCCTGTTCTATCCCTTAGATCTATAAAAACAAGACCTCCTAAATTTCTTTTTCTCTGAACCCATCCCATTACTGTTATATTACTTCCAACATTGTTTTCTCTAGGTTCTCCACACATTATGGTTCTCTTTAGACCATTTAGTGACTCTCCCATATGATATTTCCTCCTTTTATACTCTATTTATTTACAATATGACATATTCTATCTAAATCATGTAAACTTATGTCAATTTGTTCTCCATTGTCCATTTTTTTAAATACAGCACTGTTATTTTTAATTTCGTTTTCACCTATTATAACAGAGTATTTAGCTTTTATTTTATTTGCATATTTCATTTGTCCTTTAATTTTTTTACTCATGTGATCACATTCACACTTTATTCCTCTATATCTAAGTTTATTAGCCAAACTTAGTGCAAACAATCTTCCTTTTTCGCCCATAGATCCAATGAACAAATCAATATAGTTTTCTCTTGGTATTTCTATATTTTGTTCATCTAGTGCAATCAATAATCTTTCAATTCCCATGCCAAATCCAACTGCTGGAATATCATATCCACCAATTTCTTTTATCAGGTTATTATATCTTCCACCTCCACAAAGTGTGTTTCCATTACTATCGATAAATTCAAATACTGTTCTAGTATAATAATCTAGCCCCCTTACAATAAGAGGATCTATCGTAAACTCAATTTCAACAGCATTTAAATACTTCTCAAGCATATCAAAATGGTTTGCACAATCATCACATACATAATCCAATATACTAGGTGCTTCTTTTACAATTTCCTTGCAATTTTCATTCTTACAATCCAATATTCTAAGAGGATTCTTTTCAAATCTTGTCTTACATATTGGACAAAGTTCATCATATCTTGATGATAAATATTGTTTTAAAGCCTCATTGTACTTAGGTCTGCAATCAGGACATCCTATATTATTAATTTTTAAAGAGACTCCTTCTATACCTAATTCATCATAAACTCTTTTTATAATACTTATTACCTCAACGTCAGCTGATGCATTATATGAACCAAATATCTCAACTCCAAATTGATGATGTTGCCTTAGCCTTCCCTTCTGAACATTCTCATACCTAAAACATGGAGTAAAATAATATAACTTTGTTGGCTGTACGTCATTATACATGCTATTTTCAATAAAAGCTCTTACTGCTGGTGCAGTTCCCTCTGGCTTTAATGTAATACTTCTTCCTGCTTTATCCTCAAATGTGTACATTTCTTTTTGTACTACATCAGTAGTTTCTCCAACCCCTCTCTTAAAGAGTTCCGTCGACTCAAACATTGGAGTTCTTATTTCTCTACAACCATATGTAGAAACAATTTTTCTTAATTTTTTTTCTAAATATTTCCATTTATATGAATTTTGTGGTAACAAATCTTTTGTACCTTTTGGTGCTTTAATAGTCACTATAACTCCTCCCTTACAAAACTATCAAGTAATTTTAACTTATTTTTTACCATTTCATCAATTCTATTTACATATTCCTTTATATCCTTAACATTTCCAAATCTTTCTATTTTAGCAGTGCTATTATATACAACTTTAGAAACAGAATCAGCCCCTAACGCTATTATGGTTTGTTTATCCTCTATCATTTCTATATTATATATACACTCTTTACCTTCTAATGAATATCCTATATTCTCCATATTTCCAACCATATTCTTTTGCCTATACATATAATAAGGTTTCATGCTCAAGTCATATGCAAGCTTAGCTGTTCTTTCATACATTTTGTTCAATTCATGTTGTTTCGGTATTTCATATCTCAAATTATTAATTATATTTTCATAAAGTCTTGATGCTCTCTTAATAGACAATCCATGAACAGTTAAGCTATCAGGTTTTAATTTTAATATTTTTTCACAAGTATTCTCTATATGACTTAATTTTTCACCTGGAAGTCCCACAATAATATCCATATTAATATTATCAAATCCTAAACTTCTTGCCATTTCATATTTTTCTATTATATCATAACAAGTATGATTTCTGCCTATTAATCTCAGTGTTTCATCATTCATACTTTGAGGATTAATATTTATTCTATCAACAGAATATCTCTTCATTGTTTGTAATTTGTTTATTGTAATGCTATCTGGTCTACCGCATTCTACAGTGAATTCTTGAATATCTCTATTTAAAACAAAATACTTACTTATAGTTTCCATTATTTCTTCAAAGTTTTCATCATTTACCGAGGTAGGCGTACCTCCTCCAAAATAAACCGATTGAATTTTTAGACCTTTATCATCTATATATCGACTAATTTGGGTAATTTCGTACTTAAGCGTTTCCAAATACGGTATTATAAGCTCCTTGCTCTTATGAATAGGATTAGACGCAAATGAGCAATATAAACATCTTGTAGGACAAAAAGGCATACCTATGTATATACTTACCATATTACTATTAGTATTTAAGTATTTCTTTTCATTTTCAGCAACTTCTATGCATAATTTTGCCTTATCTCTTCTTGTTAAATAAGCATCATTAAAATACCTAATTATATCATCATAATTTTTACCTTGCTCAAGCATTTTCATAGCTATTTTAGATGGCCTTATTCCAATCAAAGTTCCCCATGGCAATTCCTTATTTGTTCTGGTAGAAAAATATTTAAATACTGCTTTTTTGACTTCCTCTTTGATTGTAAAACTTTCATCAAATAAAAACTCTTTGACATCATTACCACTTGATATGTTTAATCTATTATCATAAATATCAACTTTGTAATCACAATCTTCAGCCACAAATTCAATACTACTAAAATCAAAAAACAACTTGACTATATGGTATACATCATATCTGTATTGCATATCATTTAAATTAATTTTTATCATGACTGCTCCTTACTAAAAATCAATAAATTATTTATTCTTCAAAAAAGGATTATTATTCTTTTCATTCATAATTGTACTCTGAGGTCCATGTCCTGGATACACAATTATATTATCATCTAAACTCATTAATTTTTTTGTTATACTATTTATTAAAATATCAAAATCTCCACCTTCCAAATCAGTTCTACCAATAGAGCCATAAAATAATGTATCTCCTGTAAAAACCGATTTGCCATCTATAATAAAACTCATTCCACCAGGTGTATGTCCTGGTGTTTCGATACATCTTATGCTTATTTCTCCAACACTAAATACATCACCCTCTTTAATATGAATATCAGCTTCTCCTTCCAATAAAGGTCCATACAATTGAGTACCATAAGCAATCAATTCATCATCCTTTTTGCTAATACAAACAGGAACATTAAATATCTGCTTTAGCTCTGCTACCCCCGATGTATGATCAAGATGGCCATGAGTTAACAATATGTACTTTACATTTGCATCAATACTATTTATAGCTTTTTCTATATCATCTACATCTCCACCCGGATCAATAACAACAGCTTCTTTTGTTTTTTTATCCATTATGATGTAACAATTCGCCCCATAAATTCCTGCAATAACTCTTTTTATTTCCACATTGTATCTCTCCCTTTAGCTATATAGTGAACTCTCCATCCACTTGCTCACGCTGAAGTGGGGGCTTCTTGGTATATCCAAGAACTTTTCCTGCTTCACAGATTTCGTAACCTACTTTCTCCACAGGCTATCCCCGCAAGACCTACGGTTCTTTTTTATGCTATATCTAATAATCCTTGTCTTAATATATTTTTACTAGCATTTATATCCCTATCATGAATGCTATCGCATTTTGGACATTCCCATTCTCTTATTTGCAGTGGCATATTTTCCATAACATGCCCACATTCACTATATGTTTTTGATGAGGGATACCATCTATCTATTTTATGAAGTTTTTTTCCATACTATTTTGCTTTATAATCAAGTATAGTAACAAATTTATACCAACTTACATCTGAAATACTTTGTGCCAGTCTATTATTCTTAATCATATTTTTAAAATTCTTTATTGCTTTCTAAAAGCAAAGTAACAGGACCATCATTTTTAATATACACCTGCATATCAGCTCCAAAAATACCTGTTTCCACTTTTTTTATTACACTTCTGCATTGATTAACAAATTCATCATATAATTTTTTAGCCTTATCACCTGATAATGCCCTCATAAAATTCGGTTTTCTTCCCTTTCTACAATCGCCATATAACGTAAATTGAGAAATAACTAATAGTTCGCCTCCTATATCTATAAGCGATTTATTCATCTTTCCATTTTCATCTTCAAATATTCTTAAATTCAAAACCTTATTTTTTATATACTTAATATCATCAACTGTATCATCATTAGAAATAGCAATTAAAACATTTAAACCTTTTCTAATTTCACCTACTATTTTGCCTTCAACTAATACTTTTGATTCATTAACTCTTTGAACAACTGCACGCATAATACCACCTCAATTAACTGTTTAATCTAAAGACATCAATTACCCCCTTTATTTTTTTTATTTTCTTGCTAACAGTTTTCAAATGTGCCACATCATTTATTTTTAATTTAATATTTATGGAAGCTATATTATTTTTATCTGTATTTGCACTTACAGAACAAATAATTGCTTTGGTTTGTATAATGGTATTCATTACTTCCGTCAATAATCCATTTCTATCATCAGCCTTAACTTGAATTTCAGTAACATAATCAAAACCTTTTATATTTTCCCAACTAACTTCTATTATCTTTTCACCTTCGGTTTCCATGAGTCGATTAATATTTTTACAATCCTTTCTATGCACTGAAACACCTCTGCCCTTAGTTATATATCCTATAATGTCATCACCAGAAACAGGATTACAACATTTCGCAAATCTTACCATGATATTATTTGAACCTTTTACTGAAACAGCATTGTATATATTCGATTTTTTTCTAGCTTTATTATTGGAAACCGCTTTACTTTCAATTTGTTTTAATAAATTATTATTTTTTTCATAATCACTAATATAGTTATCCTTTAATCTTATCACAATATTAGATGCCAATACAATACCAGTACCAACTGCAGCATATAAGTCTTCCATAGATTTAAAAGCATATTTCTTAAAAATCTTTTCCATTTCTTTACTCTTTGCAAATTCACTAAAATAATAACCATATTTCTTAGATTCTTTCTCTAATAGTTCTTTTCCTCTTACAATATTTTCTTCTTTGTTTAATTTTTTAAACCAAGACTTTATTTTACTCTTAGCATGATTGCTATTAACAATAGAAAGCCAATCAATACTTGGTCCTTTAAATGTTGGAGAAGTAATAATCTCAACAATTTGACCTGTTTTAAGCTTATAATCTAATGGTACCATTTTACCATTTACTTTTGCGCCAACACATCTATGTCCTACATCTGTATGAATCCTATAAGCAAAATCTATAGGCGTAGAATTATATGGTAAATTGATAACTTTTCCTTTTGGTGTAAACACAAACACCTCATCAGAAAATAAGTCTATCTTAAACGCTTCCATAAATTCTTCTGCATCGGAAGTTTCATACTGCCACTCGAGCACATCTCTAAGCCAAGATAATTTAGAATCCAAATCATCTTCCTTGCTTATATTTCCCTCTTTGTACTTCCAATGAGCTGCAATACCATACTCGGCAGTTCTATGCATTTCATAAGTACGAATTTGGATTTCAAAGGGTTTACCCTGTGGTCCTATAACAGTTGAATGCAATGATTGATACATATTAGGCTTAGGCATAGCAATATAATCCTTAAATCGTCCTGGCATTGGCTTATATAATGTATGAACTATTCCTAATGCAGCATAACAATCGCTTATTGAATTAACTAATATTCTTATTGCAGTTAAATCAAATATCTGATCTAATGTTTTATTCTTTTTTACCATTTTGTTATATATACTATAGAAATGTTTAGGTCTTCCTTCAATTTCAGCACTTATACCCGAACTAGCAAGACTATTTTGGAGTGAATCTACTATTTTACTGATATTTTCTTCACGTTCTGCTCTTTTTTCTGCTATTTTTTTCACCAAACTATAGTATTGATTTGGATTTAAATATCTAAGGGACAAATCTTCCAGTTCCCACTTTATTTTTGATATACCTAATCTGTGTGCAAGCGGTGCATATATATCAAGAGTCTCCCTTGCCTTCTCCTTCTGTTTAAAAACAGACATAAATTTTAGTGTTCGCATATTATGCAATCTATCTGCTAATTTGATAAGAATAACCCTAATATCCTTTGCCATTGCCAAAAGCATTTTTCTAACATTATCAGCCTGTTGTTCTTCTTTAGACTTGAATTCAATCTCTCCTAATTTTGTAACACCTTCAACCAAATCAGCAATCTCATTGCCAAATATATCCGAAATATCCTTATATGTGTATTCAGTATCCTCAATAATATCATGTAAGAGTCCTGCCGCTATTGTTGCTGTATCTAATCCTAACTCTGCTAATATACAAGCCACTTCTACAGGATGAATTATATAAGGTTCACCCGACTTCCTTTTTTGTTCCTTATGTGCCACATATGCCATGTCATATGCTTTTTTTATTAAATTTTCATTAATATTGTTACAATTCTCATCTACTATAAATAATAACTTACTTAGCATACATAAACTCTCCTAAAGTGAAAGGCTGGTACACCCACCAGCCATTTTTTAAGTTCATTATATAATATTGTGTTAAAATATGCAATTTATAATTATCATTTTTATTTTATTAATATAATTTTAATTGGAATATTATTAAATATTATATTTCAAAAGCGATATAACATCATAATCTTTTAGTTTTTCTCTTCCTTTTAAATCAGTAAGTTCAATTACAAATGCCAATGCTACAATATCTCCACCCATCTCTTCTATAAGTTTGCTAGCAGCAGCTATTGTGCCTCCAGTCGCTAACAAATCATCAACTATTGCTACCTTCATACCAGGCTTTATCGAATCCTTATGTATCTCAATCTTATCTTTACCATATTCAAGATCATACTCAACTGAAATTGTATCATAAGGTAATTTACCAGGTTTTCTAATAGGTACAAAGCCTTTCTTCATTTTATATGCAACTGGTGCCCCAAACAAAAAACCCCTAGCCTCTGGTCCAACAATAACATCAATATTTTTTTTATTTAAATACTCAGCTAATTTATCAATTGTTTTATTTAATGCTTCACCATCTTGAAGTAAAGGCGTAACATCTTTAAAGCTAATACCTTCTTTTGGAAAATCTTCAATTATTCTAATCTTATCATTTAATTTCATACTAACTCCCGTTGTCAA
>Ga0114934_10002480_pt1 | contig 11798 bp, 10 predicted proteins | sample 4SBtaG_2_FD_99695 | JGI IMG/M metagenome (GOLD analysis project Ga0114934, IMG submission 99695) | Deep subsurface microbial communities from Kolumbo volcano to uncover new lineages of life (NeLLi) - 4SBTROV10_white metaG | ecosystem: Environmental > Aquatic > Marine > Volcanic ...
ATAAGTCACCGGAGAAGTAAAGCCCCTGTTTGGTTGCTATAGTAACTGCTAAACCAATGGGGCTTGCAGTAATGTGTGAACGGGACCACATTTTCTATAAATATACAGTTTTTGTGTAGGACTGGAAAATATTATCAATTGAGTTTTTCAACATCCTGCGTAAAACCAGTACCTAATATAATCCCATTTCTGATAATCTTGCACGAAGTGTATTAGATGCTATTTTAAGAGCATTTGCAGTCTTATTCTTATGTTTGCCAAAATATTCATATACTTCTTTTATATAATCATTTTCATGATCTTTCAGGGGTATGACTTCTAAATTATTAATATTTTTTTTATTCTTATTTTGTAAAAGATAAGAAAAGTTCCAATCATCAAGCACTAATGCCTTGGTAAGAACATTCTCAAGTTCTCTAACATTTCCAGGCCAATCATAATTTTTGAGCACCTTTAAATATTCTTTTTTAATCCTCTTTCTCTTAATATTCCTTTTTTCACAAAACCTATAAAGTATTGAATTTCCTATCATTTCAATATCATCAGGATGATCCCTGAGAGGCACAGAATTTATTTCTATTTCTGCGATCCTATAATATAGGTCTTCCCTAAATTCTCCCCTCTTAATAAGTTTTTTCAAATCTTTATTTGTAGCTGTGATTATTCTTGATTTAAGTTCAAGCTCTTTTGTACCGCCTATTCTAATATATTTTTTATCCTGAAGTACTCTCAAAAGCTTAGCTTGTACATTAAGTGGCATATCTCCTATCTCATCTAAAAAAAGAGTCCCCTCATCAGCAAGTTCAATGAGTCCTTTTTTAGAAGACGATGCTCCAGTGAAAGCGCCCTTCTCATAACCAAAAAGTTCACTATCTAAAAGATTCTCATGGAAATTAGTACAAGAGAGTGTAAAAAAAGGCATTTTTCTTCTTTCGCTTGCAAAGTGTATAAGATATGCCATAGTCCCCTTTCCTGTACCACTTTCTCCATTTATAAGGACTTTACAATGATTATCGGTTCCAACTTTCTGAAGAATTTTTCTAAGTCTAAGCATATCTTTTGATTTTCCTACAAGAGTCCTACAAAAATATGCTCTGAATTGCTCTACATCAATATCAACTGGAATATCGAGTTTTTTCTCAGCAAGTGATCTTATTATCTCAGGCAAAATATTATAATCCCTAAAATTAATAGCTCGGTATATAGCGCTGTCAATGGCAATATTTGCCTTGCTTTCATAATCATCATACATATTCAAAAGATCAGCAAATAATTCTATATTTCCTAGAAATTCTATTGTATTTGCAATAAGATCATTTCCCTTTTTCTTAAATGTCTTTATTTCCTTAAATCTTTTTGTTATTTTTTCAAGTCCAATTACTTCATTTATCCAGATAATGCGATTACCTTCAACTTTTTCTTCAAGAATTTTAATTACATCATTTATTCTATCATAAAAGCCGAAACCAAGTACTATCAATGTTATTTCCTTATCTTTTAAAATAGAATCTAATTCTTCAGGAAATTTTCTCGTACTTGTAATAATATGTTCGATTTCAGGATATCTTCTTAATATCATTGCCGATGCAATTGCAGCATCTTTATTTAAATATGAGATAAGTATTGTTTTGTTTTTCATAAGAATACTTTATTATATACTTACTAAAAATGCAATATTTAAACTCAATAATTGCATAAAAAGATAAACTGTGAACAAGCTATTGACGGTTTTCATCCCATATTTGTGTATTGGCACAATAATTGCTTGTAAAATTTTGAAAGATTTATGGAAATTACGGGTTGAAAAAGGTAGGTACCATTCATGGCTGTAAAAAATGTATCGACAGCCAAATAAAAATAAAGGATAATATTATGAAACTTTTAGAAAACATAAGACAAAAACTCAATGAAAAAGAATTAAACGATTTTGTAAAAGCTCTTGGATATTACAATATTCCCAAGGGTAAAGCATCTCTTAAAAAATTAACAGATTGCAAGGACCTTTCTGAATGGTTCAAAACAGGGCATTATGATCTTGTATTTAATGCAGAGCAATTCTTAGAAGCAGTGACAAATGCGCTAGGCATAAATATAATTAATTATAGATTTGAAATTGCCCAGTCTCAAAGCTATTATCTTGAGGATCAAAATTTTAGAAAATGTCGTTTTAGAGTGGAATGCCGCAGCAAAGGTAACAGCTTCCTTAGTTATTTACACTATATAAACTCCACAAATATACCTCTTGATCCCAAGATTATCAAATACAGAAAAATAAGCGATATACTTGATTCCCTCTCAAATATTGTCAGGCATCATTATGATTTAAATAATGATGAGTCATTTTTCGGAGGCATCTTGAATTATTATTATATTCATTATGATAATACCAAATATATCTTTGACATTAAAGGGAGAATTATCAGCATATCATCTCATAATGAGAATAAGAAGGACAAACTAAGAAGGCTTCTTGGAATTACCGAGTAATTATCTCCTCTTAAATACTGTATAATCTTTGTAGGCGAGTAAGGCATAAGGGAAAGTGGGAAGTGGAATAATTTTACATTACCTTGTGGTACATGGTATTTGACATTAAAACATTTTGTACTTATATTAACACAGGAAAGTAGAAACAGGCTTGTTTCTCACCCTGCACGTAAGTCGACGGGGTTATATAACATAAACATTTATTGTTAGCGAAGCAGGCCATAGGTCTGCTTTATTCATATTCAGGAGGTGTTACTATCAAAAGGCGATTTTTTAGGCCAGAAAAACAGGTTACTAATTTGCCCAAGGTAAATGATGAAATCAAGTCAAAAGAAGTTAGGCTTATTAATGAAGAAGGAAATCAAATAGGTATAGTTACTATAAAAGAAGCAATTAGAATGACACGGGAAACCGGTCTTGATCTTGTAGAGATTTCCCCAAATTCTTCACCACCAGTATGCAAAATGATGGACTTTGGGAGATACAAGTATGACCTAAGAAAAAAAGAAAGGGAGTCAAGAAAGAAACAGAAACAAATAGAGGTTAAACAGCTTACAATGCGTCTTAATATAGAAGACCATGACCTCAAAATAAAGACAAACCATGCTATTGAATTCCTTAAAGATGATAATAAGGTCAAATTTATTTTGAGGCTTAGAGGACGAGAGATTGGAAATAAAGAAAAAGCCAGTGCTCTTTTTGATAAAATACTCGAATTTCTTGGTGATACATGCACAGTCGAAAAACAGCCTGATTATTCCGAAAAACAAGTTGTCATGATTGTAGCACCTGTCAAAAAATAAATATTATAATAATTCGGTATTAAACTGATAAGGAGGAAATATGCCAAAAATGAAAACTAAGAGGTCAGCTGCAAAACGTTTTAAATTGACAAAAACTGGAAAAATAAAGCGTAATAAAGCATATAAAAGCCATATTCTTACAAAAAAAACTACAAAGAGAAAAAGAAATCTTAGAAAAGCTGCAATAATGACTAAAGCTGATCACAAAAGAGTACTTACTATGCTTGGCAAAGCCTAGTACAAAAAAATAATTCCTGAGATTATAAACAAAAATATAGGCTGGGCTGAATAAGGTGATAGTATTTACAAATTGCTCAGCACAAGGAGGTTAAAATGGCTAGAGTTAAGGGTGGAATGATGACTAGGAAACGCCACCGAAAAATCATGAGAAGAGCAAAAGGCTTTATGAATTCTAGAAATACCAAATACAGAACTGCAATAAATGCAGTTATGAAAGCAATGGTATACTCTTTTAGAGATAGAAAGGTTCGAAAAAGGGAAATGAGAGCTTTATGGATCACAAGGATTAATCTTGCCTGTAGAAAACATGGCATCAGCTATTCTAAATTCATAAGTGCACTTAAAAAATCTAATATAAATCTTAATAGAAAAATGCTTGCTGACCTTGCGGTAAGGGATAGCGAGGCTTTTGCTAAGATTATTGAAAAAGTTGCTGTTTAAGGAGGCAAAATAATGTCAAAAAAATATGTTTATTTCTTTGCAAATAAAAAAGCTGATGGAAGCGCAAGTATGAAGGATCTTCTCGGTGGTAAAGGTGCTAATCTTGCTGAGATGACAAATATCGGTCTTCCAGTTCCTCCAGGATTCACTATATCTACAGAAGCATGTATTTATTATATAAACCATGATAGCAAATGGCCAGAATCACTTGATGTTGCAATCGATGAGCATCTTTCAAGACTTGAAGAAGTTACAGGGAAAAAACTTGGTGATGAAAATGATCCTTTATTAGTCTCTGTTAGATCAGGTGCAAAGATCTCGATGCCAGGCATGATGGATACTGTACTTAACCTTGGACTAAATGACCTATCCGTAAAGGGCATGGCTTCAAAGACATCCAATGAAAGATTTGCTTATGACTGCTATAGAAGATTTATACAGATGTTCGGAGATGTTGTTAAGGGAATTGATAGTGAACTTTTTGAAAAAGAACTTACATCATTAAAAGAAAATAAAAATGTTAAAAATGATACTGATCTTACAGCCGAAGATCTTAAAGAGCTTATAAATAATTATAAGATTATATACAAAAATGCTGTAGGAAGTGATTTCCCACAGGACCCAAAACAGCAACTTAGAGAAGCCATAAATGCTGTTTTCGATTCTTGGAATACAGAAAGGGCTGTTACATACAGAAAATTTAATAAAATCCCTGATGATCTTGGTACTGCTGTAAATGTACAAACTATGGTCTTTGGAAATATGGGTAATACTTCAGCAACTGGGGTTGCTTTCACAAGAAATCCAGCTACTGGAGAAAAGGAATATTATGGTGAATATCTCATAAATGCTCAGGGCGAAGATGTAGTTGCAGGAATAAGAACTCCTCAGAAGATAACAAATCTTGAAAAGGACCTTCCTGATTCATGGGAAGAGCTTAAAAATGTATATAAAACTCTAGAGGCGCATTATAAAGATGTACAAGACTTCGAATTCACCATTCAGGAAAATCACCTTTATATGCTTCAAACCAGAACAGGGAAAAGAACTGGTAAAGCTGCTGTTAAAATCGCTGTTGATATGGTTAAAGAAGGAATTATTGATAAAAAAACTGCACTTACAAGAATTGCCCCTGAGCAATTAGATCAGCTTCTTCATAGACAACTTGATCCTGAAGTAGAATATACTGATAAAATAATGACTACAGGCCTTCCTGCTTCTCCTGGTGCTGCTACTGGTCAGGTAGTATTCACAGCTGATGAAGCAGAAAAATGGAAAGAAGATGGAAAAAAAGTTATACTTGTAAGGTCTGAAACTACACCAGAAGACATACATGGTATGATAGCAGCCGAAGGAATTGTAACTTCAAGGGGCGGAATGACATCTCATGCCGCTGTTGTTGCTAGAGGAATGGGAGAACCATGTGTTGCTGGTTGCGAAGAACTCAAAATAGATATCAAAAATAAACAATTTACTGTTGGCTCAAATATTGTAAATGAGGGTGATTATATTACAATAGACGGAAACAATGGTAATGTCATTCTTGGTCAAATTCCTACTGTAGATCCAAAATTTGATGATAATCTTAAATCTCTACTATCATGGGCTGATGATATAAGGACTCTTCAAGTATGGACTAATGCTGATACCCCAAAAGATGCTAAGAAAGCAAGAGAATTTGGAGCACAGGGAATAGGACTTTGCAGAACAGAACATATGTTTTTTGATGAAAAAAGACTTCCAATAGTTAGAGAAATGATAATGTCCAAGAACAAGGAAGAAAGAAAAATTGCAGTAAATAAACTCCTTTCTTTCCAAAAAGAAGATTTCAAAGGAATATTAGAGGCAATGAATGATCTTCCTGTCACTATCAGACTACTTGATCCTCCTCTTCATGAATTTCTTCCACAAAGAGAAGAAATAAAAGAAGAGATAATCAAGCTTAAATACACAGGTGGTGATGAGAATTCAATTAGAGAGAAAGAAGAACTTCTTAAAATAGTAAATTCACTTTCAGAGATTAATCCTATGCTTGGTCATAGAGGATGCAGACTTGGAATAACCTATCCTGTTATTTATGAGATGCAAATTAGAGCTATTTTCGAGGCAGCTTGTGAGCTTAAAAAAGCTGGTAAAAATCCAAGGCCTGAAGTAATGATTCCTCTTGTAGGGCATATTAATGAGCTTAAGCCACTTGTTGCAATGTCCAAAAAAATAGCTGAAGAAGTCATTTCAAGCTATGGAGTCACACTAAAATATATGGTTGGAACAATGATAGAAATCCCAAGAGCTGCCCTTACAGCAGATGAAATTGCTACAGAAGCTGAATTCTTCTCTTTCGGTACAAATGATCTTACACAAATGACTTTTGGTTATAGTCGTGACGATGCTGAAGGTAAATTTCTCGGATACTATGTTGATCAAAAAATACTTCCTCTAAATCCTTTTCAATCAATAGATACAACAGGTGTTGGTAAACTCATGAAATTTGCTGTTGAAAATGGAAGGAGGACAAATCCAGAACTTCAGATAGGAATATGTGGTGAACATGGTGGAGAATCTAATTCTATAGAATTCTGTCATTTGCTTGATCTTAATTATGTAAGTTGTTCACCATTTAGAGTTCCTATAGCACGTATTGCTGCTGCTCAGGCTGCAATAAAACATGGTGATAAGAGAATCGTAGATGTAAGAATAAAAAAAAACCATGAACACAATAAAGAATTAGAACACTAATTTCTATATCAATCAAACAGGCGGCATAATGTCGCCTGTTTTTTAAAATCTCATGAAAAAAAACATACTAAATAAAATGACACCATCACAATTGTTGGTTTCATTATTTGTAGTGCTTATCATAATAGGGACTTCATTACTTATGCTTCCTATATCAACAAAATCCGGAAGTATAAGCTTTATAAATGCTCTTTTTACATCTACTAGTGCTTCTTGTGTAACTGGTCTTATAGTTCTTGATACACCACATGATTTCACAATCTTTGGTCAGATTATCATACTTATACTTATACAAATCGGTGGAATAGGCATAATGACTTTTTCATCCTTTATAGCCCTTATGTTTGGAAGAAAATTAGGATTTTTTTCATATCTTTCGCTTAAAGAAGACCTTAATCAAAACAATCTTGGGGATATAAAAACACTTCTTAGATATGTTATAAAGATGACATTCTGGTTTGAGTTTATCGGTGCTATGATATTATGGAGTAGATTTAAAAATATTGAACATTCTATGCATTTTGAATTTTCAAGTGCATATCTTGCTGTGTTTCATTCTATTTCCGCATTCTGTAATGCAGGTTTTTCGCTTTTTACAAATAATCTTGAATTATTTCCTAATGATATTATTATAAATTTGGTTATTATTTTTTTAATTTTCTTTGGAGGTATTGGTTTTCTTACAATTCTTGATATTATAAATAATAAGCTCAATGCTGAACAAATATTTGAAAAGAGCATAAAAGGTGTAGCATCAAAGAAAAAAAGATTAACTTCCTATACAAATATAAGAACATCATATGGACTTTCCCTTAATTCAAAGATTGTAATAGCTGTATCACTTCTTTTAATAATACTTGGAACTATATCCATTTTTTCTATTGAATACACACATTCACAAGCATTCAGAATGTTTTCTTTTAAAAAGGAAATATTAGTATCTCTTTTTGGCGCAGTTACACCAAGAACAGCAGGATTTGACACTATCCCAATGAATTTTTTTTCAATCCCGACAATCTTTTTTATCATAATGCTCATGTTTATTGGAGCATCTCCTGGTTCTACTGGCGGAGGTATAAAAACTACATCTTTAGCTGTACTTATTCTTGCTACTATTGCAGAAATAAGAGGTCAAAACAAAATAGTAATATTTAAAAAGCAATTATCATGGGATATTGTTCATAAAGTCCTTGCACTTTTATTCATATCAGTTGTTTTAATATTTACAGATACACTTCTTCTTTCCATTATTGAGAAAAAAAAATTCATAGAACTTCTTTTCGAAGTTGTTTCAGCATTTGGCACCGTAGGACTATCTCTTGGCATTACTTCTAAATTAAGTGCACTTGGAAAGCTTATAATTACTCTTACCATGCTTATCGGAAGGCTTGGCCCTCTGACATTTGCAGTCTCCTTAAGTAAGGCTGAAAAAAATGTAAACCTTTCCTACCCTGAAGAAAATATTATGATAGGGTAGATAAATTAAGATACTATATAATCTTTCTAAGTGAATGAGGTAAAAAAGGTTAAAGGTTAAAGGTAAAAAGGACATTGTATTTGGATTATTATTAATTTTAAATCTTAATATACACATACTATTACCCTTTACCTTTTTGCCCTTTTACCTTTTTACCATGTATAAATTGTGTATTGGAAGAAAACCTGAAGCGAAAAAGTGTTATTTAGAAAGGACTGTTAGTATCTGTATCATAAATCAAAAGTTTCTTGTATTTTAAAATCTAGTAGTCTATTATGTAGTAAACTAATAGGAAATCTTATGCTAAAATATGCAGAAAAAATAAGAAATATTGCTATAATTGCACATGTAGATCATGGAAAAACAACTCTTGTAGATGCTCTTTTCAGGGAGTGTCAGGTATCTATTAAAAAAAATCAACCCTCAGAGCGTATTATGGATAGAAATGACCTCGAACGCGAAAGAGGAATAACTATATTCAGTAAATCTGCCTCTGTCAATTATCATGGATATATTATAAATATAGTAGATACCCCTGGCCATTCGGATTTTGGAGGAGAGGTTGAGCGTATTCTTAATATGGTAGACGGAGTACTTCTACTTGTAGATTCAGTAGATGGGCCTATGCCCCAAACTAAATTTGTATTAAGAAAAGCGCTTTCTCATGGATTAAAACCAATTGTAGTTATTAATAAAATGGATAGGCCTCATTCTCGTCCTAGTTTTGTAGAAAACTCTGTATTTGATCTCTTTATTTCTTTGGATGCTACTGATGAACAGCTTGACTTTCCAATCGTTTATGCATCTGCAAAAGACGGATGGGCTACTATAGCATCTGATAAGATAGGAGATGATGTTACTGAACTTCTTGATCTTATTATAGAACATGTCCCTCCTCCTAAGATATCTGAAGGATTAGAATTTTCAATGCTTGTTACAAATATTTCATATAATTCCTTTGTTGGTCAGCTAGCTCATGGGAAAATCTTTTCAGGCTCTATTAAAAGGAATGATACTGTTTTTCTTCATAAAGAAAATAAGGAAATTATAAGATACAAGGTCACAAAACTGCTTAAATATGAAGGCTTACAGCAAATAGAGGCTGAGAGATGTTTTTCTGGAGAAATTATAGCAATAGCTGGTGTAAAAGACCTTGATATAGGTGATACTATCACAAGCACAGCAGAAACGCCACCACTTAAACGAATAAAAGTTGATGAACCAACACTTACAATGTATTTCTATGCAAATTCTTCCCCTTTTTTCGGTAAAGAAGGGAAATATGTGACTTCTAGAAAATTAAAAGAAAGACTTGAAACTGAAATAAAAGGTAATGTTGCAATACATGTTAAACAGGGTAAAAGTGCTGATGAATTCAAGGTTTCAGGGCGAGGTGAATTACAGCTTTCTATACTTATTGAGACAATGAGAAGAGAGGGCTATGAAATGGAAGTATCCCCCCCAAAGGTGATATTCAAAGAGATTGATGGTATAAAGTATGAACCATTTGAAGAGCTTATACTTGATATAGAAAATGAATATCTTGGTTCAGTAATGGAGAATCTTGGAAATCGTAAATCAGAAATACTTGCAATAAATAATGACGGAAATTATTCTAGAATTGAAGTAAAGATTCCAACAAGATGTCTATTTGGTTTTCAAAATGAATATATGAGTATAACAAGAGGCACAGGACTTATAAATCAATCGTTTTACGGTTATGAACCCTTTATTGGAAATTTTGAGAAAAAAAGGCGTGGAGTTATGGTAAGCCTTGTAGGCGGTAAAGTCTCAGCTTATGCTATGACTCAACTTAAGGACCGTGGAATATTCTTTGTAAGGCCCGGTGATATGGTATATGAGGGAATGATAGTAGGAGAATATACAAGAACTACTGACCTTCCCGTGAATATATGTAAGGAAAAGCATCTTACAAATATGAGGTCATCTACATCGGATATAGTCGAAAAGCTTCCGCCAATAAGAAATTTTTCAATTGAGCAATGCCTGGAATACATTAATGATGATGAGCTTTTGGAGATTACACCTCAGAGTATAAGGATGAGAAAGAGGATAATTGATCATAATCAGAGACTTAAAATAAACCGACACAAGTCAGAAAAATAATAATCTCCTAGGTAAATAATATTTTATATTATTTTCTTTGCTGGATTACCTGCGACAGTAGTATTTGCCGCAACATCCTTAGTAACAATAGCTCCAGCGCCAATCATAGCATTCTCACCTATTTCCAAGCCAGGAAGTATAATTGCTCCAGCCCCGATAGATGCATTTTTCCTGACTATGGTCTTTTTCCATCTTGAAAGATAATCTTTTGTAGGCGGATATTTATCATCAGTAAATATTACACCAGGGGCTATGAATACGCCTGACTCTATAATTACATTTTCAATAAAACACCTGCTATGTATTCTAACATTATCCCCAATATCATTAAATGGTGCTATTTCAGTATATGAACCTATGGAAACATTATTACCTATATGGTTTTTTTCTCTGATAAGCGAATGATGCCCTAGAAAAAATGAATCACCTATGATTGTATTGCCATAAATAACAGAAAACTCCATTATTTTATAATCATTTCCTATTGTAAGCATATTATCATCTAAGAGTTTGAACAGGACATTATTCTCAGAGTGAGTCATATAGCTCTTTTACCTTTTGTATATCTTCCCACATCTGTGATTTCGGTGAACCTACCTCTTTAGATGGATTTCTAAGAAGATATGAAGGATGATATACTGGGATAAGTATAGTCGTATTGGAAAAATGATATACCTTTCCATGCTCTTTTGTAATACTGAATTTTTCTAGTGATAAAAGATAGGTAGCAGCTATTCTTCCAAGAGCAAGTATTATATTCGGCTTTATTAGCTCTATCTGCCTTGCAAGATATGGCCAACATGCATTCATTTCATCAGGAAGAGGGTCTCTGTTTCCAGGTGGCCTGCATTTTACAACATTGGTAATATAGACCTCTTCTCTGCTTATATTTACAGCACTTAGTATTTTCGTAAGCAATTCGCCTGCCTTTCCAACAAATGGCATTCCCGTCCTGTCTTCGTCTGCTCCGGGCCCTTCCCCAATAAGCATCAGTTTTGCTTTTATATTACCCTCTCCAGGAACTGCCTTTGTCCTCTCTACTGCAAGCTTACAAAGTGTACATTTGCATATTTCATCTGAAAGCTGTTCAAGGTCCATTTCTTCTATATTCATGATATTCTTTATATTCGTCTCCAAAATTTTCTTATTTTTTTCAATGGATTTTAAGTCCTAAATTTCCCATTTACCCAATTCTTCATTCAACATTCAAAATCCAAAATTTAAAATCAATAATTTCTTAACCCTTATCTCTTATCCCTTGTATAAATACACAGTATTTTGCTCCAGACTTATTTTAGTAGTTTTTCAACACTATATTAACATTATACATGAAATTCAGAGATTTTTCATTTCTTTAATTGCATAGTTTATTCCTATACGCTTCTGAGCCTGTGGTATCTGAGATTTCTTAAATATTATCCTATATGCTGTATTATTAAACTCGAAAACATCATATTTATTGTTATTATTCAATATTTTATCTACAT
>Ga0114934_10002481_pt1 | contig 11797 bp, 9 predicted proteins | sample 4SBtaG_2_FD_99695 | JGI IMG/M metagenome (GOLD analysis project Ga0114934, IMG submission 99695) | Deep subsurface microbial communities from Kolumbo volcano to uncover new lineages of life (NeLLi) - 4SBTROV10_white metaG | ecosystem: Environmental > Aquatic > Marine > Volcanic ...
AACAGCAGTCGATTTCCTGGAACAATTTAATCCACCGGCCTACAAAATTGCTTCCTTCGAAATACAGGATATTCCGTTGATTGAATATGCCGCATCCAAAGGCCGTCCCATGATCATGTCAACCGGAATTGCCGAACTCGAAGACATTGAACTGGCCGTACAAACCTGTCGCGATGCCGGAAATAACAACATTACTTTGTTGAAATGTACCTCATCTTATCCCGCGCCCATCGAAGAAGCCAACCTCGCCACCATCCCCGATTTAAAAAAACGCTTTGGAGTTGAAGTAGGATTGTCCGACCACACACTGGGCATTGTTGCCCCGGTGGTTGCTGTAACACTCGGTGCAAGAGTCATCGAAAAACACTTTATTCTCGACAAATCCATCGGCGGTCCCGATGCCTCTTTCTCGCTCGATGAAAAAGATTTTACTGCAATGGTTGCTGCCGTGCGGCAGGCAGAAAAAGCCGTTGGTAAAGTTTCCTACGAACTTACTGAAAAGGTAAAAGCAAGCCGGAAATTTGCCCGCTCGCTTTTTGTAGTTAAAGACATCAAAGCGGGGGAAAAGTTTACAGAAGAAAATGTAAGGTCAATTCGTCCGGGGTATGGGTTGCATCCGAAGTATATAGGTAACGTTTTGGGAAAAGCTGCGAAAAGGGACATTGATAAAGGGACGCCATTAAGGCTTGACTTTATATAGATTAAAGGAGTTAATATGGGAAAAATAATTTGTATAATTATAAACTAATTCAGTCCTAATAATAGGGGGTTGGTGCACTTGCTTATGGAAATAAATATGGTATTTTTTAAAAATAAATGAATTATAAATGATTAATATATTAATCCTACCCGGGACATGGAATTATAAAACCTTAAATCGGTTTAGTCAAGTATATGATATAGAAGAAGTAAATTTGGTTTATTGTTTTTTAAATAAACCTCTATTCGATGATTTTTTGACAGTTCCAACTAATTCCAATATTAGATTTTACAAGTTCTATGAAGGGCTTAAGGAAAGAATGATAAAAATTGACAAGATTGATTTAATAGAGAAAACTTTTGTAAATATTGGCTTTGGTGAGTTGATTTTAGGTGATATTCATCACGTCAAGTTTGCAGAAATCCCAAGTCATAAAAGGTTTTTTAACTTTGAGACTTATCAAAGTTCAATAGTTTCTTCCTTTAACTATTTTTTAGATATTCTGACTAAAGAAAAAATTGATGTTGTTTTATATGAGGGATATAATTCACATCTAAGTAAGGTACTATACCATCTTTGTCATGAAAAGAAAATTCCTATAATATATCCATTTGGAAGCATGTTTAAGGACAAAATAACCTATTTGCATACCAATGATGGCTCAAGTCCTTATCTCAAAAATGTGTTTTTACAAATCAAAAAAGAGAAAAATATAGACTTGTCTCCGGTTGTGTTGGATCTAATTAAAAGAGTTAAAAATAATGAATCCAGCTATGGACAAGTGGAGGAAATTTTGAAAAAAAAAATGCCGGAATCTTTCTCAGCTAAAAGATTGGTGGCTAATATTATAAAACAAATAAAACGATTTAGAAAATTAAATAAAACGATTAGTGATGGGATTAATTATAATAAATCAGTTGAAAATTTAATTTTATATAAGCAAAGTAAAATTCATTTTGTTTTTCAACAATTTAAAAGAAACCGAAATACAAATTGGTACCGAAAGAAATCGAAAGAGTTCATGCCTGGTTCTGCTGTCTATTTTATGCATTATCAACCGGAGGGAACCACTCATGGTATTTCTCCTTATTTTTCTGATGAAATTTCCAATATAAGAATCATTTCCTTAGGTTTACCTCTTGGAATGAAATTGTTTGTTCGTGAGCACCCCAATAATCATGGGAGAAGAGGGAAAAAATATTTTCAGGAAATATTGAAATTTTATCCTAATGTGGAATTATTAAGTGTGAATAATAATCCAATAGATATAATTAAAAAGGCATCTATCGTTTTTACGGTTTCAGGAACGGTATGCATCGAATCTGCAATTCATGCAAAACCCGTTATAATTTTTTCTAATATATATTATAACATCTTGCCCTTGGTGGAAACTTGTACAACTCCAATTAAATTACCTTATTTAATTAATGATTTGTTAAATAAAACTCGTATTAATAAGAATGAAAATGATTTAAAACTAGTTGAGGTTTTTCTGGAGGCCTTTTATAGAACATCTTTTGAATTTGATGAAATGTTGATGAATACAGAGGAGGGAATGGGTAATGAAAATGCAAGAATAAGCTATGATGAATTTCTTAAATACATTAATGTTAATAATCTATTAATAAATAAATAAAATTAAAAATGATCCCAAAGATAATCCATTATTGCTGGGTGGGCCCAGCTTCGCTTGACCCTAAGGCTTGTGAAAATATTGAGTCTTGGAAAAAATTCTTTCCTGATTATGAAATTTTGGAGTGGAATAACTCAAATATTCCCTTGGAGATAGAGTATGTTAATAATGCTTATAAAAACAAAAGGTGGGCTAACGTTAGTAACTATGTTCGTTTATATGCCTTAAATAAATATGGGGGGATTTATTTTGATACGGATGTGGAAGTATTAAAGCGATTTGATTTTTTAAATGAAGACACTAAATGTTTTTTAGGGATTGAATCTCACGACCATAAAAAGATTTTTTTAAATAATGCAATATTGGGAGCTGAGAGGGGGTTTTTTTTTCTGAAGCAATGTATAGATCAACTAATTGTGGATTTTAATGGTTTAGAAAATGGAAATCTTTCTAGTCCTATTTTGACGACCAAAGAAATGTCCAAGTTGGGTAAATTAAAGAGTATTGGTGGCAAAATAAAAGGAATTGATATTTTTCCTAAAGAATACTTTTATCCTTTATCTTGGGACAAGGATAGTTCATCAGTAGATTTATCTAGTTCATATGCTATTCATTATGGTGAACTTAGTTGGTTTGAAAACCTTGAGATTCCTTTTTTAAACATAGAAAATATAAAAGATGAAAAAAAAAGGCACCTAATTACTAGATATCATTTATATAATGTCTATGTAGGTAACATTTCATTGAAACAATTCTTAGTTATTTTTAAAAATTTTCTGAGATATAAAATTGGTTTAGCCCTCTATTAATCTGACAATTTAGTTTTCGGTTTAAAATCATAAGATTTTTTGAACAACTTCTATTCGTATAATTATTTGTAACCCGCTATCTATGTTTAGATTATCTATAATAGCTACTACTATTGGAAATGAGAAAAATGTTGATTTATTTATTAATGCGTTCACTGACTTCAACATAAACTTTCCTCTTGAACTTATAATTCTCTACCAATGTGGAATTTATAAATTGAAAAATCCGAGGAAGGAGAATTTGACAATTGAAATAATAAACTACAAAAATAAAATATCATTATCCCAAGCAAGAAATATTTGTGTCAAAAAATCCAAATATGAGTATGTCTGTGTACTTGACGATGATATTATTCCAGGAAAAGATATATTAGAATCTATTAAAACAGTTTTTATTAATGAAAAAGCTGATCTTTTTTGTGGAAGAATTATGGCAGGAGAAGATACCCCATATCTTCCTCAGTTTAAATTAACGCAAGCCAAATTGATTTCATTTACTAGTTTGAATTATTTTATGGGAGCTTGTCATGGATTTAGAAAAGATTTATTTGATAGCCAAAAAATTTATGACGAAGATTTCGGCATGGGGGCATTATATAATAGTGGAGAAGAAACAGATCTGTTATTGAAAGCGTTGTCTAAAAAATACAAAGTAATTTATGATCCAAATATTTACGTATATCACCCCCCTGTTGATAACAGTTTATCTTCAACAAAGATTTATAATTATTCATTAGGGTACGGTGCATTGATGAAGAAACATTGTAAAGTTTTGCAGAAACATTTAATATTAATAAGAATTTTTTTTATTCCCTTGGCTCACCATATGCTAAGAGCCGTTTTCCACGTAAGGAAAAAAGAAAGAGAAGTCTATTTTAACATTATAAAGGGATTTTTTTTGGGGTTTATAAATTATCAAAAACATTAAATAAGAATGAAACAACCTACTTTATCTGAACCAATTTCAGAAAGAATGCACATGATCTATAATCATGATCTTGAAGAAGTTTTTAATAAAACCATTAATTCTACGAGGTATCGGTTATACAATTATTTCATGCGTTTTTTTATTAACTATATTCAAAATTTGAACCTGCCAAAAGCCAAAGTTTTAGATATCGGTGCAGCACAATCAAACTTTTCACTTTTGTTGGCTGAAGCGGGCTATGATGTGACAGCTATTGATATACAGCCAGAATTTATTGAATATAGTAAGCTGAAATATGAAAGAGGTAAAATTGACTTTTTGACTGGGAACTTTGCTGAAATGCTTATTGATAAGAAATTTGATATTATCTTATTAGGAGAGATTCTTGAACATACAAATAAGCCGGATGAAATACTCGATAAATGTATAAATTTAATGCATGAACAATCTTTTCTTATTATTACAACTCCATCGCAAATATATTTCCGTAATAAACTTCCTGATTTTACTTCTGTTAAAAAGTTAAAAAATGCAAAGAAGTTTTTTCCTGATGGAAATGACCATTATTTTCTTTATCGCCCTTCTGAATTACTTGAAATTTTCTCTAACAAAGGACTAAGAGTTGTTGATGCTAGATTTTATCGAAGCTTATATTTAAACGGAGATGTGAAGTTAAGGTATTTACACAAGCTAATCCCGGAAATAATACATTACAAAATTGAAAAGACAATTGAAAATTTTTTCTCACAACGTTATAATAAAATTTTCTCACAACAATTTTATTGCCTTAAATTAAAAGATTCATAAAAAGACAGAAATGAGGACATTAAAAATAGGAATTGATGCTCGGCCTTTAAGTCAGGGAGAAGGAGCGGGAGTATCTCAATATGTTTACAATATGGTTAATGGTCTTGTTGAGTTAAAAGCCCCTTTTTCTATTTATTTATATTCGAACAAAAAGTTAAACAATAGTTGGAATTCAAAGATAAAAATTAGAAGGTATCGTTCTAAATTAGGCTCAATTGGGTATGTCTTTTTTTTGCCCTTTTTGATAAGAAAAGACAAACTTGATTTTTTTTGGGGAACTTCTCACATACTCCCGTTATTTATTCCAAAAAAAATTAAAACTTTACTTACTATTCATGATTTAGTTTATAAGATATACCCAAAATCGATGAAATGGACTGATCTTCTAGTTCATTTTTTATTTTTTCAAAGATCGATTAAAAGAAGTAACCGGATTGTTTGTGTTTCGAATCATGTAAAAGAAGAACTTGAAAGTTATTATGGAAATATAAATAAAGTTTCTGTAATTTATGAAGCAGCAAATTCAAAAATTTTTTTTGAAATAAAAAAGACTATTTCAATGAATTTTCTTAAATCAGAGTATGGGCTAAACTCTCCTTTTTTTTTAATATTATCTTCCATTGAACCAAGAAAAAATTTTAAACGAATTTTAGAAAGTGCTGCTGATTATATAATTGAAAACAAACTGGTTTACCAAATAGTTCTTGTTGGTGGACGTGGCTGGAACAATTCTGATGAATTCAAATTAATCTCGGATTTGTCATCGAAAGAAATAGTTAAATATTTGGGATACGTACCATCTGATGATTTAAAGTACTTATACTCTGGTGCAAAAATGCTTTTATTTATCTCTAAATATGAGGGGTTTGGTCTTCCAATTGTTGAAGCAATGTCTTGTGGTTGTCCTGTGATTACTTCAAACAAATTTGCAATGAATGAAATTGCGGGGGAGGCAGCTGTTAAAGTTAACCCCGATAGTAGTGACGAAATTAAAAAGGGAATAAGTATTATAATAAAAGATAATAAAATGTTTTCTGATTTAGGTTTACAAAGAGTAAAAATGTTTTCTTGGGAGAAAGCTGCTAATGAATTTGCCAATACCTTGATGGAACTACTTTATTAATATAAACAGATGCTGGCGAAAATTACAAGGCGGATTTTAAGTGTACTTAAATCGAGTAATGTTCAATCTGTTTTTATAAAGCAATCCTTAGGCTATGGGCTAGGGTTTTTTATTAATAAAGGTTTAAGTTTTTTATTAATACCCGTCTATTGGCATTTTCTGAAGCCTTCTGATTTTGCTATTATAGCATTAGTCTTTATTGTTATAATGTTCACAGACGTCTCGGGTAATCTAAGTTTAGATAATTCCATAACTCGATTTTACCATGAATGGGAGAATAAAAGAAATTTTTTAAAAACGTATTTTTATTTAGGTGGTATGTTTTCTTTTTTGGGGGCAGTGATTATCTGGATTGTTTTAAAACATGTTCCCAATGGTTTCATTTTTGATAATTGGAGTAGAATTAGACCATTTATAACTTATGCAGTTCTCACGGGTTTTTTTATGTCATTTCAGAGAATTCCTTTAATGTATTTAAGAATTGCTCAAAAAGTTAAGTTTTTTTCTGTTTATAATTCTGTTTATTTTGTATTGAATTCAACTATTTTAATTTTGTTGTTGGCAGTATTTCATTTAGGCCTTAAGGGTTACATAATTGGTAACATGCTTTCAACTTTTTTTATTTTCCTGTTCTGGACTATTTATGTTAGCATAAAAGGACGATTTGAATTTGCAAGACATAAAATTTGGGATTCAATTAAATTCGCATTGCCTATTTTCCCATCATCAGTTAGTACGGTATTTATAAATAATGGCGACAGAATAATCTTGGATCGTTTTGTAAGTTTAAACTCGTTAGGGGTTTATGTGGTTGGAAGTAATCTGTCAAAAGCACATCAACAAGTCCTTACGTCTTTTTCTTATTCAATAATTGCAAAAGGTCACGAGTTGCTTATTACAGATCCTAAAGGAGGTCAACACTCTTTTAAAAAATTGGTTAAAACGTTTGTGTTTTTAAATGCCATACTTTCAATTTTGTTTTTATCTGCGATTATAATTTATGTGAGGGTGTTTGGAAAATCTACTTATATTGGAGCAATTCCTTATATTATATTTTTTGTCATAAATAACTTTATTAATGGCTTTCAGGTAATTTATGGGATAAAATCCAGTGTAGATAAAAATACAAATTTTAATATTATAATAGCTGGGGCAACCTTATTCTTTATTTTTGTTATTGGTCCTGTCTTTGGGCGCCTGGTTGGTATTTGGGCTGGAATTATTATAGCTTATGGTTTGACATTTTTAAATATTTTGATAACCTATCTTTATACTTACAAGTCAAAATTTAAGTTTTTTGATGAACCATTACCAATTTTAGTGGTGATGATTGTTGTTTTTATCTATGGGGCATTATCTTTTTTTCTTATAAATTCCAGTGTTGTCATTATATCCCTGACTTGTGTTTTCTTTTTAGGAGGGTTATTAATATTTAAAAACTTTTTTTTGAGCGGGGCTGAAATATTAGATTAGTTCATGAGTAAAATTTCCAGATTATTTTTCAGCATTGCGGTTTTTTTTATTCCTTTTGTCGGTTTTGCACCTATTAGCTATGCCGGTACTGGTTTTCAGGTAACCTCAATTTTTACCATTTTATCCTTGTTTATTGTTGTCCTTGATTATAAAAATTATCAAAACCTGCATTTTAATAAGACTGCAGTTATTTTATTATTGTTTCTATTTCTTTGCTTTTTATCTGTTTACCATTGTCTTATAATTCAAAATTCATTTAAAGGTCAATATCCTTTTTTTAGGTGGGCAAAGCAGACCGTTCAATTAGCTATTTCAGTTTCTTTTTTCATTTTGGCACAGTGGTACTTAAAGGACATATCCGATTTAAGAAAGTTGAATAAAATCATAGTAACAAGTGGATTTTTTGTTGCCTTGATTGCTGTTTTGGGGATAATAAATTTTTATCATCCAATATATGTTTTTAGGAATTTTATGGATGTGATGCACAATAGCCCATCGATGGGAGGAGGCTCTCTTAAAGCTGGGGGTTATTCGGCTGATTCTCCTCAATCTAGTTTACATTTGCCGAAAGTTTCGGCGACTTTTTCTGAAGGGTCGCTTGCAGCTTCCTATTTTATATTTGTCATTGGCAATATTTTTCTGAGAAAAGAGCTGAAAGAAACATTTCCTAATTTCTCTTTAGTAGTTATTTTATTCTTGGGAGTAATAGTTTTTACCTTTACAAGAAGTGCAGTTCTTGCGTTACTTACATTTTATATTTTATACCTCTATGGTAAAAGGAAAATGAAACTTAAGCATGTTTTAATTATTCTTATTTTCTTTTTAATGCTTTACAAGTTTTCATCATTTGATAGTTCCTTTTCTATTTCGAGTTATGAAAATATTTCTGATTTACAATCTAATTGGACTCGTATAACAAATATTTTGACGGGAATAAATGTTTTTTTGAGCTATCCAATTCTTGGGGTTGGTAATGGTTTGTGGGGCTTTTATTATGGTTCTCATCTCGCAAATATTGGAATGGGTAACAGGGAGGTTGGTTGGATGCTTGATAATTTTAATCCTTTGTGGCCAACAACATCTTTATACGTAAGGATTCTCAGCGAAGATGGGCTTATTGGGTTTTTATTATTTGTTTTCTTCATTTATAATATTGTAAAACCTAAAAAACAGTGGAAAGGTAAAAAAGAGTTTAATATCTATTTAATTCTTCTAAGTACTAGTATTGCTGTGCTTTTTACGTTTGTTGGGGAAGAAAGTTTTAGTTTGTATTATTTTTGGATAGTTCTAGCCATGTTGGATCGTTCAAAACAGATTTTATAGAAATAAATTAAGAAATTATATAATACTGCCCATAACGATTTTTTTAGTCAAACACATGCATGATTATAAAGGTTCGAGTACTAAAGGCCCGATTAATAGGGGGTTAGATCACCATTAGTAAACATTAGAAAGAAAATAAACATATAATTTAGTTTAATGATTAATAAGCTTTTGGTTATTGATGCATTGGTTTATAAGAAGAATAAGGCTTTTGGCTATCAGGAGTATCTTTTTAATCTTTTGGATTATTTTTTCGAGAATAGACATCAATTAAAATTTGAAGAAATAATTATTTTATGTGAATATTCTCAAATGGATGATTTCAGCAAATATAAACAGCTCTTTACCATAAATGGTTTTAAGGTTTCAAATACACTCTCACGCTTAATAATGCAAATGTTTATCCCTTATTTACTTCATCTTAAAAAGAATGATGTTATTTTATTTACAGGGAATTATTCATCTCTAATTAAAAAGACAAAACATGTTTTAGTGGTCCATGACTTATTGTATCTAAGAAAAAAACTTTTTCCAAATTTTAAAATGCGTTTGCAGCGGAAAATATATATACCCAAGTCTATTTCGCTTGCTGATATTGTAATAGCCATTTCGGATTTTACGAAGATGGATATTATTCGGAATATTAAGGCAAGTTCAAATAAACCCGTATATAAAATCTATAATTATTTTAATTTTAAAAAATATTCAACGGCTTTTGAAAGTAGGGTTTTTAATTTTAAATATTTTTTGTGTGTTTCTTCATCATTGTATCATAAAAACTTAATTACAATTATAAAGGCTTTTGAAAAATATTGTTTTTTTCACATTGAAGTGGATCTAAGCATAGTGGGATCATTGGGGAAAGGGGATGTCTTTTTATATTATAAGAAATTAAGTGAAAGAGTAAAACAAAGGATTCATTTTTATTCAAATATTTCAAATACTGATTTAGCCCAACTTTACATGAATTGTGAAGCATATATCTCAGCTTCGTATTTCGAAGGATTAGGAATGCCTGTTGTTGAGGCTATGTTTTTTAATGTACCATTAATCCTTTCTGATCTAGAAGTATTTCATGAAATAACTATAGGGAATGCTTCTTTTTTTAATCCAAATTCTTATGAAGATTTATTTAAAATTCTAGATGGTAAGAATGGAAAAGAACCAATCAATACAAAACCTCTTGTTTTGAAATATTTTTCTCAACGCAACACTTCCCAGAAATATATTGATTTATTAAACTCATTATGAACTATTTTTAAAAAAATTAGAAAGAAATGAAGGCTTATAGGAAACAATAATGTCCTTATTTTTCGTATAAGATATTTTTCGTAAATATAGTTCAAAAAAAATTTAAGATTGGAAATTTTATAAAAACGTATTAATTATGAACAAAAGCGTTTTAAAGGTTATAAGATATATAGCAATATATGGTTTTGTGAGGGCGTTTGTAAAAGTTGAAGGAAGACTTAGATTACATCTATCACTTTTAAATTTTAAGAAAAAAAGAGATATAAGTATAATAGGATGTGGCCAGTTTCCATTTTCTACAATTGCCTATTTTTTATTTTTTAACAGAAGAGGGAATTTCCTCGGGTGCTATGATATCGTTTATGAAAAAGCAAAATCACTGGGAAGATTTTATGGAATGAAAAAGATTTATAGTGATGTCAACGATCTGTTAAACGATGAGAAGTGTAAGTTAATTTACATTGCTTCAAACCATTCAACACATACGGATTATGCAATTGAAGCACTTAAAAGGAATATTGATGTTTATATTGAAAAACCTATTTCAGTTAGCAATTCACAGTTTAATTCTTTAAGGGAAGCTATACAAGAATCAAAGGCTAGTATTTATGTGGGTTATAATCGTCCACATTCAAAAGCCATAAAATATATTGATTTAAAAATAAAGGACAAACAAAAACCGATTACTTTAAATTGTTTTATAACGGGTCATAAGATCGAAAAAGATCATTGGTATAGAAACCCGGAAGAAGGAACAAGAGTTTGTGGAAACATGGGGCATTGGATAGATCTAATGGTTCATCTATTTGCTCAACGAGGATATGTCCCAAGGAATTACTTTCTCCAAATCGCATACGCAAATATTGATGAATTTGATGATAACATTATTGTTAACATTCGTACTGATTTTGAAGATATAATATCAATTTGTTTAACATCCCGTTCTGAACCTTTTGAAGGAATAAATGAGACCATAAGCCTTCAATGCGATGATATTATAGCTAAGATCGATGATTTTAGAAAGCTGACATTTTGGCAAGGAGATGTGAAAATAAATAAAATTTTCTGGCCAAAAGATGTAGGCCATAAGGAAGCAATTATGCAGCCATTTAGAGAAGAAAAAAGAAATTTTAGAGAAGTTGAAGTTTCAACCTTACTTATGTTAGAAGTAAAACATATGGTAATTAATCAATTGAAAAGTGATACATATTCATTAAACGATGATATCAAATAAAAAATGAAACAAATCATCCAAGTCAGTGAGACAATATTTTTATAAGTGTAACGAAATAAAAATATGTTGTCGAACTGATCCCGATAACAAAGTGTATCAGGAACTCTTTAAAAAATAAATAGACAAAAAGCGAAACATCCCGTAATTATGAAACAAATCATCCAAGACCTTAAAAAAGGCAATACCCTATTGGAAGAAGTACCTGTGCCGCAAGTGAAAACAGGTCAGTTGTTGATAAAAACAACCCGTAGCCTGGTTTCTCTCGGTACCGAGCGTATGCTGGTGGAATTTGGTAAAGCCGGTTTTATCAATAAAGCCAAGCAACAACCTGATAAGGTAAAGCAGGTGCTTGATAAGATGAAAGCCGAAGGTATTCTACCAACGCTGGAAGCAGTGTTCAACAAACTGAACCAGCCGCTGCCGCTGGGCTATTGCAATGTGGGAGTAGTCGCAGAAGTAGGAAAAGGCGTGCATGGTTTTCAGGTTGGAGATAGGGTGGCATCCAACGGCAATCAT
>Ga0114934_10002482_pt1 | contig 11795 bp, 14 predicted proteins | sample 4SBtaG_2_FD_99695 | JGI IMG/M metagenome (GOLD analysis project Ga0114934, IMG submission 99695) | Deep subsurface microbial communities from Kolumbo volcano to uncover new lineages of life (NeLLi) - 4SBTROV10_white metaG | ecosystem: Environmental > Aquatic > Marine > Volcanic ...
AATTTTAACGGTTTTACACAGATTTATATCTTGTTAATAGTAATAATAGAATAAAAGTATGAAATTCATTATAAATAGAGAGCTATTGCTTCCAGCGCTTCAACAAATCGTCGGGGTTATCGAAAAGCGTCAAACCATGCCGGTTTTATCCAATGTATTGATGCAAGTCAGTAATCAGTCTGTGACTTTGACCGGCAGCGATCTGGAAATACAAATGGTGGCTAAATTAGCGATACAACCTGAATCGGTAGGTGATATTACGGTTCCGGCCCGGAAATTTCTGGATATTTGTCGTTTGCTGCCTTCTGAAGCCGAGATTAAATTTGAATTGAAAGAGGATAAATTGCGTTTGGTGTCAGGCCGCAGTCGTTTCAGTTTATCCACAATACCGGCGGATAATTATCCAGAATTTGTGGAAAGTGATTATCCGCATCAGTTTTCCATCACGACCGAACAATTTAAAAAGGCTCTGGCTAAAACAGCGTTTTGTATGGCCAGCCAGGATGTGCGTTATTATCTGAATGGCTTGCTGCTTAATATCAGTAATTCAAAAATCAAACTGGTGGGTTCAGATGGTCACCGCTTGTCTTTTTTTGAAGACAGCCTGGAAACGGCAACCGGCTATGAAGAGCGGATTATTATCCCGAGGAAAGGCGTTCTGGAATTGAGCCGACTACTGAGTGATCCGGATTCGCCGCTGGACATTTATTTTTCCGCGAATAATATCAAAGTCGTTTATCAAAACATGGTGTTTTTCGCTAAACTGGTCGATTCAAAATATCCGGATTTCAGTCGCGTTTTCAATCAAGCCTTTAATTCACCGGTTATTATACAAACGCAATTGTTAAAAGAGGCCTTGACCCGGGTTTCTGTGTTAGCGAATGAAAAATTTAAAGGCATTACCCTGAATATCAATGAAAATCAGATGAAAATCACGGCGCACAATCCAGAGCATGATGAAGCCGAAGAAGAATTGCTGATGCAATATCCTGGGCCAGCTTTGTCGGTGTCGTTTAATTCACAATATTTGCTGGAAGCGGTTTCCAATCTGGATTCTGAAATGATGTCGTTGACCATTGCCGCGAATAACAGCTGCTGCTTTATCGAAGAAATTGAAAATCCCGCTTATAAATTTATTGTCATGTCGATGCAATTATAAAAAAATACATGCGTGTGCAGAAACTGGATATTCTACGTCTTAGAAATATCCAGCATGCTTCAATAAATCCTTGCGCCGGACTCAATTTTATTGTCGGAAAAAATGCCAGTGGCAAAAGTGCATTACTGGAAGCTGTTTTTCTGTTAGGTCGCGGTCGTTCATTCAGAACGGCTAAAACACAACAGATGATTGCATTTGATCAGCACGATCTGGTCGTTTCGGCACAGATTCTGGAAAATCAGCAACAGACGCGCTTAGGACTTCAGCTGCAAAAAGACAAGATACAATGCCGCATCAATCAGGAAGATTGTTCCAAAGCGGATCTGGCCTATCGACTACCGATTCAGATTGTGCATCCAAAAAGTTATCAGTTGTTAGATGGCGGCCCGCAGTTCAGGCGAGAATTTATCGATTGGGGGGTGTTTAATCATGAACGTCACTATCTGGACTGCTGGCGTCGGTTTAAGAAAGTCCTGAAACAGCGCAACAGTGCATTAAAGTCGCATCAGTTTCAACAATTAGATATTTGGGATCGAGAATTCGTTTACTATGGTGAAATGCTGATTCGATTTCGCAAACACTACATGGATCGGTTAGAGCCGGTTTTTCAGCAGGTCGTCCAGTTTTTTTTACCCGAGCATCCGATAAGTTTTCGACTTATACTGGGCTGGCGGGATGATCGTGATTTGGCTTTTGCGATCAGCCAGGATCGGGAAAAAGATGTTCGCTACGGGTTCACACATAGCGGCCCGCACCGAACCGATTTTATTGTCTTACTTAATCAGCATAATGTCAGAGACTTTGTGTCGCGCGGACAGCTTAAGTTGATTGTGTTGTCTTTATTGTTAGCACAAGTGCAATTGTTGGATAAAACCAATCAGCAACAAGCCTGCCTTTTGATTGATGATTTAAGCGCTGAATTGGATTCAGAAAATCGCTTAAAATTGGTAAAATACTTACGATTATTAAATAATCAGGCATTCATTACTGCAAGCGATTCCTTGAATCTGAATGACTGGCACTTATCAGATGAAGCAAAAATGTTCCACGTGGAACATGGTCACATTAGCGAAAGATGTTTCACGTGAAACATCGACTGATCTCACAACGAACACCTCAATACGGAAAACTTTATGAGTACAAACGACAAAGAATACGATAGCTCCAATATTACGGTGCTGAAAGGACTGGATGCTGTCAGAAAACGACCCGGGATGTACATTGGTGATACCGATGACGGTACCGGTTTGCACCATATGGTATTTGAAGTTGTTGATAATTCCATCGACGAAGCGTTGGCGGGATATTGCAGTGGGGTCGATGTGATTATTCATGAAAACGGATCGGTTACGGTTTCCGATGATGGGCGTGGGATTCCGGTCGATATCCATCCGGAGGAAGGGCGTTCTGCGGCGGAAGTCATTATGACGGTGTTACATGCCGGCGGTAAGTTTGATGATAATGCCTACAAAGTTTCGGGTGGCCTGCATGGCGTTGGGGTTTCTGTGGTCAATGCCTTGTCTGAAGAAATGATCTTGAAGATCAAGAAAAATGGCAAACTGTATTATCAGAAATACACAATGGGTGAGCCCGATGAACCGATAAAAGTCATTGGCGATACCGAAGGTACGGGCACATCAATTACCTTTAAACCCAGCCGGGAAACCTTTTCCGATGTCGAATTTCATTATGAGATATTAGCCAAGCGTTTGCGTGAGCTGTCGTTTTTAAATTCGGGTGTGCGTATCGCGTTGAAAGATGAGCGTAATGGTAAAGAGGATGTATTCCAGTTTGAAGGCGGCATCAAGGCCTTTGTTGAGCATTTGAATAAAAATAAAACGCCTTTGTTTGATGATGTGTTTTATTTCACTACCGAAAAAGAGGGCGTTGGGGTTGAAGTGGCCCTGCAGTGGAATGATTCCTACCAGGAAAATATTTTCTGTTATACCAACAATATTCCACAGCGCGACGGAGGTTCACATCTGGCCGGGTTTCGCAGTGCCTTGACCCGCACCATCAACCAATACATCGAAGCCAATGGCCTGGCTAAAAAAGAAAAGGTATCGACGACAGGTGACGATATGCGGGAAGGTTTGACGGCGGTATTGTCGGTTAAGGTGCCTGACCCCAAGTTTTCGTCACAGACCAAGGACAAGCTGGTGTCATCTGAAGTCAAACCTTTGGTTGAATCGGCTATGAGCGAAAAACTGAATGAATTTTTGCTGGAGAAGCCACAAACAGCCAAGACCATCGTCAACAAGATCGTTGACGCGGCCCGTGCCCGCGATGCTGCCCGTAAGGCGCGGGAAATGACGCGCCGCAAAACAACTCTGGATATTGCTGGACTGCCGGGTAAGCTGGCCGACTGTCAGGAAAAAGATCCAGCCTTATCTGAATTATTTATTGTGGAAGGGGACTCGGCCGGTGGCTCCGCCAAACAAGGTCGGGATAGACGAACCCAGGCCATTTTGCCGTTGAAAGGTAAAATCCTCAATGTGGAAAAGGCCCGTTTTGACAGAATGATTTCATCCGATGAGGTGGGTACGTTGATTACCGCACTCGGCTGTGGCATTGGTAAGGAAGAATATAATCTGGAAAAGCTGCGCTATCATCGCATCATCATCATGACTGATGCCGATGTCGATGGCTCTCATATCCGTACCCTGCTGCTGACATTCTTCTACCGTCAATTTCCGGATTTGATTGAGAATGGCTACATCTATATCGCGCAACCGCCTCTGTACAAGATTAAAAAAGGCAAGCAGGAACACTATGTTAAAGATGACGCCCAGCTCAACGAATACCTGGTACAGTTGGCGTTAGATAAAGCCTTGTTATTCACCGATCCATCAGCACCGCCGATTCAAGGACAGGGCCTGGAAAAACTGGCGTTGGAATATATCGAGGTGCTGGCGGTTATCAAACGCCTGTCGCGCCTTTACGATGACAGGCTGATGCAGCAATTAACCTTTATGCCGCCGTTGCATGTGGCGATTGAGCAGGGCGAGCAGGCGCTCAGGAGCTGGTTTGAACAACTGCAGCAACGCTTGAAAGAGAATGATGAAAAAGCCGTATTCACATTGAACCTGGAGTTTAAGGATGCGGGCGAATTTCAAGTTACCGTACAGAAACGCTTGCATGGCAACACCAACACATTCGTGATCAGTCAAGCCTTTTTTAGCGGTAGCGATTATAAAAAAATCGAGCGTTATGCGGCCGATACCATCGATATGTTCAATGACGATGCTTACATACAAATGGGCGAAAAAACGCAGCCGGTACAAAATTTTCAACAGGCTTATGACTGGATGATGCGAGAAGTCAAAAAAGGCCAGCATATTCAGCGTTACAAAGGCTTAGGGGAAATGAACCCCGATCAACTGTGGGAAACCACGCTGGATGCCAACAGTCGCCGATTATTGCAAGTGACGATTGAAGATGCGATAGCCGCGGATGAAATCTTTACCACCTTGATGGGGGATGTAGTCGAGCCACGGCGCGACTTTATTGTCAAACATGCACTCGATGTCAGTAACCTGGATGTGTAGACAAAAGGATGCGTCAATATCTGGATTTAATCGATAAAATACTGCGTGAAGGTGTCGAAAAGGGTGACCGTACCGGCAGTGGAACATTGTCTATATTTGGTCACCAGATGCGCTTCGATTTGCAGCAGGGGTTTCCGTTGGTCACAACAAAGACCTTGCATATCAAATCCATTATCCACGAATTACTGTGGTTTCTTAACGGTGATACCAATATCGCCTATTTGAACGAACAGGGCGTGACTATCTGGGACGAATGGGCCGATGAGCAGGGTAACCTGGGTCCAGTGTATGGCCATCAATGGCGTTCCTGGCCATCAGCAGATGGCACTGTGGTCGATCAGATTGCACAGCTTGTCGATCAATTGCAACACAATCCAAATAGCCGACGCATGATTGTTTCGGCCTGGAATGTGGCCGATTTACCCAATGAGTCAATCAGTCCGCAACAGAATGTCAAAAACGGAAAAATGGCACTGGCAGCCTGTCATGCCCTGTTTCAGTTCTATGTTGCCGATGGCAAGCTGTCCTGCCAGCTCTACCAGCGCAGCTGTGACACGTTTTTGGGTTTGCCGTTCAATATAGCCAGTTATGCATTTTTAACGCATATGCTGGCTCAGCAGGCTAATTTGGCGGTGGGCGATTTTATCTGGACCGGTGGCGATGTGCATTTATATCTGAATCATTTGCAACAGGCGCGTCAACAATTGAGCCGAAAGCCTTATCCATTGCCGCAGTTGCAGCTGAATCCGGCACCAGATGTGTTCAGCTATCGGTATGATGATTTTAAAATCATCAATTATCAAAGTCATCCGCCCATAAAAGCACCGATTTCGGTTTAAATCGTGAATACGACAGTCGTTTGCGCAAACTGTATCGCCAAGGCTGTTGTGTTACTGATCCTGATAAACGGGGCGCCGGTTATCAGTCGCAAACTGTTTAAACATCATGCCGCCTGGCCGATTGATTTTGGTTTCAGGTTATTCGATCAACGACCTGTATTTGGAAACAGTAAAACCTGGCGAGGGCTGTTATCCGCTATTTTAGCAGGCACATTGATAGCACCATGGTTAGGGCTGTCGGTGACACAGGGTATTTTATTTTCAGTTTTTACAATGCTCGGTGATTTATTTTCAAGCTTTATCAAGAGGCGGTTAGGATATGTTGAGAGCAGCTGTATTCGAGGACTAGATACGCTCCCTGAATCTTTGTTTCCCATTCTGATGTTGCAGCATGCCTTAGGATTGAGTCTGTTTGATTGTATTCTAGTGATTTTGATTTTCTTTATATTGGACGCTACTTTATCGCCTATACTGTATGCGTTACATATTCGAAAAAGACCTTATTGACGGGGCAGAACAAACGTATGCAGCCATTAAAAATTCTTACCTACAATATTCACAAAGGGTTTAATGTCGGTAATCGTGCTTTTGTGTTGCATCAAATACGGGATGAGTTACGACACACCGAAGCCGATATTCTGTTTCTTCAGGAAATGCAGGGCGAACATTCGGAACATCCCCATCAATACCCCAATTGGCCACAAATGTCACAAACTGAATTTCTGGCTGAAAACACCTGGCCGCATGTCGTTTATGGTAAAAATGCAGTCTATACAAAAGGCCACCACGGTAATGCCATTCTCAGCAAACTGCCGTTGATCCGTTGGGAAAATATCAATGTTTCGCCATTTGTCTGGGCCAGTCGCAGCCTATTACATGGCGTTATTGAATTGACCACTCAGGATACGGAATTACATATTATCTGTATTCATTTAGGATTAATGGGCGGGGAACGTCGACGTCAGTTAAAACAATTATGTCAACGCATTGAACAAACGGTTCCTGCAACGGCGCCCTTGATCGTGGCGGGTGACTTTAATGATTGGACAAGACAGGCCGGAAAATATTTTTATTCACATTTGAATTTGAAAGAAGCCTATCGGACACTCCATCAGCGCTATGCCCGCACATTTCCGGCCTGGATGCCCTTTTTAACGATGGATCGGATTTATTATCGCGGGTTTAACGCATTACAATGTGAACGTTTACATGATATTCCCTGGAAGCATTTGTCAGACCATGCGCCGCTCGTCGCAACACTGGAATTATGTTGAAAATAGAGACGCAACAACTTTTTACCGTACCCAATTTACTGACACTGTATCGTTTTCTATGCGTTCCGTTTTTGTTGGTGCTGGCCTGGAATGGCAAGGAAACACCCTTCTTGGTGTTATTATTGACAACCTTTATCAGCGATGCATTGGATGGTTTGGCGGCTCGTTTATTACATCAGGAAAGTGATCTTGGTGCGTTATTAGATAGCTGGGCCGATATTCTTGTGTACAGTTCAGTTACCTTGGCTACCGCCTGGTTGCGACCGGAATTACTCAAGCTTGAAAAAGCCTATGTGGTGTTGATTGTATTGAGCTATCTGTTACCCATTTTGGTGGGCTGGATCAAATTTAAAGACTTTACCCGATATCACACCTGGCTGGTTAAACTAGCCGTTGCAGCCATGGGGGGAAGTTACTTCTTGCTGATGTGGTTTGATTGGTCGTTGCCCTTTCATTTGGCCAGTTTTCTCTGTGCGCTGGCTGCCGTTGAAGAAATCATGCTTACCTTGATACTGGATAATATTCAGTCCAATGTAAAAACAATTTGGCATGTCTGGCGGCAACAGAATTAAGAGATTATTTTTTCACCCGCGATATTAGTGTCCAGAAATTGGCGGCGGGTCGGGTCAGAATCAAAATTACCGAAGGCCAATAACAACTTGGCATAGGCGGCCTCTAATGTCATATCCCAGATAAATTCAGCACCGTTTTCCAGGAGTTGCCGTGTTGTGATATAGACCGCAGCGCGTTTTTCAATGGGGGCAAAATAAACCGTTAATCCCTGCTTTTGACATTGATTTAATACATACAAGGCGGACTGTGGATTGTTTTCATCAAGCGCACAGGCCGTACCAGAATGGTAAAGATCATGCAAAACACAGTCGATACCGGTCAATTTTAGATTCCGGTAATCCAGTCCAGGGTAAGGACGAATCAGTAAAATACGGGCACTGAAAATGGGCTTGAGACGGACAGGCTGTTGTTCATAAGGTATGGTGTTGACGTGAATAAATTGCCCGGCTTCATAACGCATATCACTGGAAAATCGGGCACTGATAAAATCGCTGCTTAAGGGGAGAGAGGATAACAAGTGTATGCCTCGGTGTACCGTCATATCATGACCCGGGTTTTGATACGGTACAAAAACGCCCGCCGGCTGATTTTGCACAATATAATCGACGGCACACATGAAATTGTGAAATCCATTGGCATCAGGGTGTTGCAAGGGCAAGTGACTTGATACCAATAACAAGGGAATGTTGATCGCATTAAAATACAAACCCAGTGCGGCTGCAGTAAAGGCCAGCGTATCTGTCCCGTGAGTGATGATGATGCCATCATAGTTTTCTATCGTTTCAGATTCTATGGCCTCAATCAGGATTTGCCAGAATTCAGGTTGTATATTTTCACTTAAGATGGATGTTAATTGCTGTGTTTTGAAGTGAATTTGATCCGCGCTTGGGTAATCGGCATTAAATCGCTGTAACAAACTATATGTTGCGGCATCCGAGGTATCGACAGTATTTTTTTTAAGCGTTGAGCCAATGGTGCCACCAGTCATTATCAGCAAAATATTTTTCATAGTATGATGAGCGGTTACAGGTTATTGAATGGCAGCATATTAAACAAATTTTATGAAAATATCATTGATTGTCGCGATGGCAGAAAATAGAGTGATTGGCTTGAACAATCAAATGCCCTGGCATTTATCGGCCGATTTGAAGCATTTCAAACAAATCACGATGGGATCGCCGATTATTATGGGACGCAAAACCTTTGAAGCAATTGGCAGGCCATTGCCGGGTAGAACCAATATCATTGTCAGTCGTAACCCGCAATATCAGGCAGAAAATTGTTTGTTGTTTCCACAGCTTGAAGCCGCGTTAAACCACTGTCAGCAACATGATGAAGTATTTATTATTGGAGGCGCAACCTTATACGAACAAACGTTAGAGCGGGCACATAAAATTTATTTAACCCAAATTCATCAGGTATTTTCGGGTGATACATATTTTCCCGAAATCGATAAACAGACGTGGGTTGAACTCGAAAAAACAACCATACAGGATGATCCGGCCGTTGAATTTTCGTATAGCTTTATCTGTTTAGAAAAGAAATCAGCAGATGATTTTGCTGATCAGAATGTAGGTTGTTGAGTCTATAGTCTCCACAAAAAACGAATCTCACAGAATGCTTAACTCCTTGTGTTAATCGTATAAATATTGAGTGTGCAGAAACTCCCGCTGATTTGATAAGCCCGGCAAAACGGGATTTACGCTCGAACACCTGTAAGGAAACCTGTCAGTGTCTCCGGCAGCATACCCTTTAACGCATACCAATATGGCACTGGCTGAAGTGACATCTCAAATCAGGATTTTGAAGACAATACTCAAAAAAATCAGTATAATTAATTGCTCTGATACGCGCCCGTAGCTCAGCTGGATAGAGCGCGGCCCTCCGGAGGCCGAGGCCAGAGGTTCGAATCCTCTCGGGCGCGCCATTTTGACATTACACCCCCTGTAACTAAAACACTTAGATTCAACTCATAAGTGCGTGGGTAGTAGGTTAATCTTGTTGTTTTATCTGTTTCCAGAATACTGTGGAACGAACTATCTATGATGAACTTAGGTCTGGTCGAGTTGATGCAGTTTCAGGGGAAGAGGTCTTTAAGAGAGAACGCCTCCACGAAAGACCAGGTGGTTACTCAGGTTCACCAATGGAACGAGCGCAAGAAGCAATTCATCCCTCGTCAAATTGCGTTAGCGTACGATGTTTTGCACGAAAAAGGTTGGCTGAAGGAGACTGAACCGGGGTCAATAACATGGCAGTGAAGGAAAATATCAAAAACACCTATCAATACATCAAGACCAACGAAAAAACGATCCTGAGTGATAAACACTCGCTGAAGAATTATGACATCATGATGCAGGTTACCAATCTTCTGGGCGCTGTGATCTTATCAGGAATAGGTTCCGCCGTTTACACCGCCATCATTCCGATGGACGTTCCCACTGAGTTGTCAAACGTGCCATTCTATCAGCATAGCCAGATGCTGATAGAGAAAACTATGCTTTTGGATTAGCCTATGAAACTACTCCACACATCAGACTGGCATTTAGGCCGCTCTCTTTACGGACGGAAACGCTATGAGGAGTTCTCGGCGTTTCTGGATTGGCTGGCTCAGACTATTGAAGAAGAAAATGTCGATGCGCTGCTGGTTGCCGGAGACGTGTTCGATACCAGCACGCCCAGCAACAGGGCTCAGGAACTCTACTATCGTTTCCTCTGCCGTGTGGCGGCATCCTGCTGCCGTCATGTTGTGGTGATTGCCGGAAACCACGATTCGCCGTCATTTCTGAATGCCCCAAAGGAGCTGCTGCGAGCACTCAATGTGTATGTGGTGGGCTCGATGACCGAAGCCTTGGAGGATGAAGTCTTTGTTCTTCATGCAGAGGATAAGCCGGAGGCCATTGTCTGCGCTGTGCCTTATTTACGCGACAAGGATATCCGCACGGTCGAGCCGGGAGAAACCATCGACGACAAAAACGCCAAGCTCGTTGAAGGACTGAAAAACCATTACGCAGGTGTCTGTGCCATTGCTGAACAGAAACGGGCCGAATACATAAGTGCTGGACATAAAGACATTCCCATCGTTGCCATGGGACACCTCTTCACGGCTGGCGGCAAGACCGTTGACGGTGATGGTGTCCGGGAGCTTTATGTGGGATCACTGGCACATGTCAGTGAGAAGGTGTTCCCATCGTCAATCGATTATCTGGCTCTTGGCCATCTGCACGTTCCTCAGGCGGTCGGCAGTGCGGAGCACATCCGCTACTGTGGTTCGCCCATTCCGATGGGCTATGGCGAAGCGACTCAGGAAAAGAAGGTTGTACTTGTCGAGTTCAGTCCACAAAAACAACCACGAATGGAGACAAATACACACGAATCAAATGGAAGGCAACATGGAATTAGTGTCAATTCGTGTGCATTAGTGGTTCGAGAAAAAGTAATTCCATGTTTTCAGGAGCTGGTTCGCATTGTCGGATCGCTGGATGATATCCATGCCAGGCTGGAGGTACTCAAAAAGGAAGACAGCGCGGCATGGCTTGAGATTGAATATACGGGTAGTGACATCGTCGGCAACCTGCGCGAGATGCTTGACGAGGCCATAGCCGATTCTGCCATGGAAATCAGGAGGATTAAAAACCGGGGTATCATGGACCGGGTAATCAGCACGGCCCGAGCAGATGAAACCCTCGATGATCTCGACCCAAACGATGTGTTTAGCCGCTGTCTGGATGCCTTTGAGGTACCCGATGAAGACCGGGTGGAATTGACGGTCTCCTACAACGAAATAATCAAGGATTTGATGGAGGAAGATCGTCATGCTGAATAATCCGCAGATTACGCAGAAAGACGCAGATGGGATAAGGGATAAAGAAACCTACGCAATCATTGGAGCTGCTATGACCGTCCATTGCGAGCTGGGTTGCGGTTTTCTTGAGGCTATCTATCAGGATGCTTTGGAAAAAGAATTTCAGCGCCTCAGTATTCCCTGTGCAAGAGAGGTGAAACTACCTGTCTTTTATCGTGGTGAACAACTCAAAAGTTATTATCAAGCCGATTTCATCTGTTTTAATTCTGTGATCGTTGAACTTAAAGCACTACAGCGTTTGTCTGGAACTGAGGAGGCTCAGGTAATCAACTACCTGAAAGCATCCAATCTGCACAGAGCATTACTACTGAACTTCGGCACAAAGAGTCTACAACATAAACGATTGGTTTTTAATCTGCGGGAATCCGCGCAATCTGCGGATGTAAAATCATGAAGATACTTGAACTCAGATTTAAGAACCTCAACTCCCTCTATAGCGAATGGGTCATAGACTTCACCGATCCTGAATATGTGTCCAACGGCCTCTTTGCGCTGACAGGGCCGACCGGTGCGGGCAAATCGACAATTCTTGATGCCATC
>Ga0114934_10002483_pt1 | contig 11794 bp, 14 predicted proteins | sample 4SBtaG_2_FD_99695 | JGI IMG/M metagenome (GOLD analysis project Ga0114934, IMG submission 99695) | Deep subsurface microbial communities from Kolumbo volcano to uncover new lineages of life (NeLLi) - 4SBTROV10_white metaG | ecosystem: Environmental > Aquatic > Marine > Volcanic ...
CATTGAAATGGTGTGTCAGAAAGAAGTGGATTTGAATAATTTAGAATTAAAACCAGTTGAAGATATTGTGACTGAAGTACGCATGGAACAAAAAATTGCAAAGGTATCTTGATTATAATGCAACGTGTCCAACCTTAGATGTAGCCTTAGAGGCAATGCATGATGCAGCGACGCATGCATCTGGAAACCCATCCAGCATGCATTGGGCTGGCAGATCGGCACGCCGTGTTTTGGATGATGCACGTGATAAAATAGCACGCTATTTGAATGTTGAGTCAGGCTGCTTGGTATTTACATCGGGCGGTACAGAAGCCAACAATATGGCGATTTTTGGTTGTTTGTCGGCTGCAAAAAAAGGCAAGGTTGTCGTTTCAGCAATTGAGCATCCTTCGGTATTACAAACTATCACCTATTGGTGCGAGCGTTTGGGGCATGAGTTGTGTTTGGTGCGCCCTCAGAAAAATGGGCAAATGGATGCAGATACTTTTTGTGCGCAACTTGATGAGCGTACAGTGATGGCATGTATGATGTGGGCGAATAATGAGAGTGGTGTCATTCAACCCGTACAGCATGTGGTAGAAGTATGTAAAAAAAGTTCGATTCCAGTATTGGTGGATGCTGTGCAGGCATTGGGAAAAACATCTGTGGATGTCAGCGCACTGGGTGCGGACTTTATATCTTTTTCAGCCCATAAAATTGGTGGACCCAAAGGTGTGGGTGTATTGGCAGTACGTCGTGGCTCTCAGCTTGAAACTTGGGCATTGGGCGGAGGTCAGGAGCGCGGTCGTCGTTCAGGAACAGAAAATGTCCCTGGTGTTGCGGGTTTTGCGGCAGCCTTGGGCGTATTGCATTATGCGGATACGCAAGTTGTACGTGATGGTTTTGAAAAAAAAATACTGGCGAGTATGCCTGATGTAACGATTCATGGCTCAGATGTTGAGCGAGTGGCAAATACCAGCATGTTTACTGTGCCTGGTATGGATGGTGAAACGCTTTTGATGCAACTGGATTTAGCTGGTTTTGCGGTGGCATCGGGCTCTGCTTGTTCATCGGGTAAACGCGAGCCTTCGCATGTGCTGCAAGCCATGGGTGTGAATGATAGAGCTGCACGCAGTAGTTTACGGGTGAGTTTTGGTGTTGAACATACGGCTAGTGATGCGGAAGCATTGGTAGATGAGTTGGTGCGCATTCGTAGTTTGTTAAAACATATGGCTGGTCTTTAGGAGCGTGGTATGAGTGATATTGATATTTCTTTGAGTGATGCCGCCTGTGAACAGTTGAAAAACTCACTGCTTCATGCAGATAAAAAGGCAGTGCATTTATCGGTGCGTGAGGCAGGTTGTTCTGGGCTTGAGTATGTGATGGATTATGCTGATGAGCCGCTTGATGACGATTTGGTGCGTGAATTTGACGGCTTTTCTTTGTATGTGGATAAAGATTCGTATACCAAGGCATTGGCAGGTTTGCAGATTGATTACCAAAAAGATGTTCTGTCATCAGCTTTTGTATATCATAATCCGAATAAGAAAGGTGAGTGTGGCTGTGGGGTTTCCTTCACTATCTAAACTGTCACACCATTTGTGTTAGAGGGGTAGGAATGATGCATATTTTATTATCTATTTCAGGTCATGAACGTACGGGAATTGTGCGCGATGTGGCTGAATCTTTGTTGAATATTCATGCCAATATTGAGGATTCATCTATGACTGCTTTGCGTGGTCGTTTTACCATGATGTTGATTGTGAATTTGGATGCAAATAGCAGTTTTGGTGAGTTAAAAGCCTCTTTGGCAGAGCTTGAACAGCGCACTGGTTTAACGGTTCAGTCACAGCAATTATCGGAAGATGAAGTAAGCCATGTGCCGTTAGAGCCTGACTGTGTGATTACCGTTTCAGGTGCAGATAAACCCGGTATTGTGCATGCAGTGTCCGATGTTTTGGCTTCTTTGGATGTGCCTATTGTTGATGTTTCGACACAAGCGCGAGAAAGTGAGCAGGGCGATATGTATATGATGGCATTGGAAGTTGTGAGTGGCAAACATACCGAAGCCATGCAGAATGCTTTGGTTAAGAGTTCGAAAGCATTGGGTGTGGATATTCAAGTGCATGTGTTGGAAGGTGGTGTTCTGTAAGTGATGGGTGCAAGATATTGAACGAAATTTTAACCCTCCCTGACGCACGCCTAAGGCAAATATCAAAACCTGTAGAAGTTTTTGATTTGGCGTTAAAAACATTGCTTGAAGCTATGCAGACTTCGATGGAACAGGGTCCTGGCGGCGTAGGCATTGCAGCACCGCAACTCGGTGAGTTGCTGCGCGTGGTTATTGTGGATTGTTCTTTGGGATTGCATCCATGCAAAAATCACGGTCGTTTACTGATGGTGAATCCAGAAATTATTTATCAATCGGGTAAAGCTTTGGGGCGTGAAGGATGTTTATCTGTGCCAGAATGGGTTGCCACAGTGCAGCGTTCAAAAAAAGTAACTGTGCGTTATCAAGATATATCAGGTGAATACCATGAGTTAGCAGCGACTGGTTTTGAAGCGCGGGTGATTCAGCATGAGTTGGATCATTTGGATGGCGTGTTGTTTATTGATCGCGTGCTTTCTGTGCATGATCTTGTGCGCCGTATGTGATGCATTGTTAAAAACTATACGTTACATCGAAACCAACACGGTCATTTTGATTAAATTGTCCTAGAAAACCGCGTGAACCACCAAAAATATCAGCATTGAGATTAGAGGTAATATTATCTGACCAGTCGTAAGCTATTTTGGGTCGTGCTAGCCATCCACCTGCCGACCAATCTGCTAAGAAAAGCATTTCAGGCTTGAGTTTTTCGTGCATAAAATCAGTGGCGATGCGCAGTGTCCAAAAACCTGAATTTTGTGGTTCTAAAAGCTGATTATTCCAGTTTCGAATGTGACGAATGAAAAATTGTGGGCTAATAGTCCAGTTATGACCTGTCCATTCAGCACCTAAGGCAGCATTGATGGTTGTTTTGCGCTGCACACTATCAGCGAAGGTGGAACCATTGGCATTGATGCCCTCTTGTAAATTGGTTGTTAACTCACCACGCACAACCCATGCGCCAAAGGCATTGGAAAAGCTACCGCCAATAGTATGCATGCGTAGGCGTTTGAGTTGTAATGTAATGATGCCAGGGGATAATTGACGGAACGCATTGGGCGTGCCATTCCAGCTATAAAAATAATTAAGCGAGACATCCCAACCGTCAATATTGTTGCGCCATGCTGCGCCATATTCGACATTTTTGATAGACCAATTTAATAGCTCATCGGGCAGTGTTTGAACGCGAAAGCCTGCGGGTGGCGTAGTGGTATGGAATGCCCAACGTGAATTTTTGGGAGCTGTTTCGGTTGATTCGGGATCAGGAATAACAACAAATTCAATTTCTTGTTCGGTATCTGGGTCTGGATAGTAATTGAGACGTGCGGCAACCAAACCAATGCGTGAGTCAAGAAAATCATCGAGGATGAATTCGCGTAAATCAAGCGGATTGATAATATCCAACAAACGCAAACCATCGGTTTTTCCCCAGATGATTTGTTGTTCTCCCAAGCGTAAATCAAAGGCATTACCTTCATACATCAGATAAGCTTCTTTTAGTTTCGTGGCAGTACGATAATGTTGCTTGATGCTGTTGGTTAAATCAGGGAAACGGCTAGCCTGAATATCCATTGCTGCATCATACCAAAGCAGGGCGCGGCTACGGAATTCCCAGCCATTTCCCAAGACTGCTTCAGGCTTTAGTTCTAATCGATTCTGAATCTTATCCCAACGCTTTTCACCACTGATAAAATAAGCAGATTCATTTTTTACGCTGCCGTGCATAGACCATTCAAGCGCTTGGCTTGGTGTACTAAAAACAAAGCCAAACAAGAGTATGGCAAGGCGTTTACTTTTCATTTTTCAGCAGTATTGGGAATAAATAACAGGTAGCGAGATAACAAATGAGCATGGAAGATGCTACCAATGCCCCCAATTTTACTTGTGGATAAAGATTGGCAGTGAGCAACACTAAAAAACCACCAATCACCACCAGTGCATTAAAGGCAATAGCGCGTCCAGTGTCTTCATTGCAAGCGGTAACAACTTCTGCATGCGAGCTCTTTTCTATATTGTAAAAACGATAGCGATAGAGATAGTGAATAGCGAAATCAATACCGATACCCAGCGCCATAGATCCTGTAACGGCGGTTCCTATTTCCAATGCAATGCCAAATAAACCCATAACCCCATAAATCACAATCACAGCCAGTGAGACAGGAAGCATGGATAGTGCGGCATCTTTAAGGTTGCGGAACATCAATAGGCATAAAATAAATATCAAACTTAGTGCGAGTAGTAAGGATTGTATTTGCCCAGTAATGACTAAATCCGAAAAGGTGGTGCTGGTATATGCTGTGCCTGCAAACTCAATCTTGTCACTGGGAAACCATTGGGGTGCATTGGCCCTAATTAAAGCAATAATCTTACCCGCATCAGCACTGCTATCATTTTTCATTTGGATGCGTATATGTGCTTGGCGATAATCTGAGGTGATAAAGGAGGCAAAATCGTCGGGTGCTCCAGAAAAGGAATAGAGTAATAAATATTGAGCTGCAAGTTCGGAAGAATCAGGAGGCACATGATATTTTTGATTGCCGGCATGCATCACTTTATTCATTTCTGCCAGTATTTCAGCGATGGAGGATGAATCACCAACAACAGCTTCTTGTTCAACACGATGTTGTAATTTTGCCAAACCTGATAAAAAGGTTGGTTCGAGCACGCCATCTTGTTTGCCTGAATCCACCATGACATCCAACGAGTTTGTACCCGCAAAATGCTTATTGAGTGTATCATCTGCTTGGCGAATGGGGTCAGAAGGGCGAAATTCTGAGACCAGTGATGAATTGACATGTAATTGTGATAGCCCAATTGCGGATAGTAAAAATAATATGCTAAAGGCTGCTAGGATTTTTTTAGGGTTAGTGAGCGTGAGTCTTGTCATCCATTGGATATAACCAGTGAATGCGAGTTTATCTAAGGATTTCTCGCGGTTTGGAAGTAGCGCTTCAATGGCTGGAATAAATAAAATGGTAATGATAAATGCGTAGATAATACCAACTGCGGCAAAAATACCGAAAAATCTCATGGGTAGTAATTGAGATGTTAGCATGGATAAAAAGCCTACGGCGGTGGTTAATGTTGTCATAAGAATGGGTGACCACATAGCTTGCATAGCGCGAACGATGGCTGTGAATCTGTCGGAGCTTGTATCACGTCCCGCTTCGGTGCGAATATGGGTTAGTAAATGCACCGAATCAGCAATACCAATAGCAAGAATAAGCACAGGTAGAAGGGTGGTGACTGTGTAAATGGGAATGCCCGCTGCCGCCATGGTTCCCAGCATCCAAAGCTCGGATAAAATAACCACGGCCAATGGAATGAGTACGCCACGAATATTACGAAATGAGAGAAATAATAATAATGCGAGCAATGCCAAGATGATAGGTTGCATTTTTTGCATATCCTGTGGCATATAAACACCAAATACGCCTTCTACGATAGGGCGACCTGTAATGAGTATGGACTCTTCACCACCACGCGCATTAATCTCATCAACTTTGTTTTTGATGAGTTTGTAAATATCATGGTAATGTCCGACATATTCTGAGCTTGGGCGCACAACAATCAGTGTGCCTTTGCCATCATTGCTGACGATTGAACCCATGTATAATCCATTATCAATGAGTCGCTCTTTGAGTCGTGTCATATCTTCAGGACTGGATGCTGGACGTTCCATAAACTGTTCAACTTCCATGCCGTCGGCTGTGCCGCGAATATCTTTAATGGTGGATAGGCTCATCAAGTCAGCCAATGCCAAGGTTTGAAATTCTTTATGTTGCTTCATCCATTGCGTAAGCTCATCAATGAGTTGCAAAGTGTGAGGATTATAAATGCCTTGTGGATTATGATAATTGGTAATGCCGACCACCACCATATCTGCTGAAGAAAATACTTTTTCGAGTTTTTTCTTATTGGTATAGGCATCCATGCTTTTGGGTAACATGTTTTCAATATTGGTTTCCATTTTCAAGGAAGAAAGTTGTGATACAAAACCACCTGTAATCAGCGCAATGAGTATGAGTATCCACCAAGCACGGCGAACAATAAATGAGAAGATAGATGACATAGTAATTCCTTAACGGTGGCCGCGTTTGAGTGTACGTTGTGTAAACATACGGTCTTTCAAGTTGGCATTGTATAATTTTTCAGAAAATTCAAGACGTGTTTGATGGTTGTTCTGGATATTCATCATTTCAATGCTTGTCGCAGACCAAATACCTTTTATTTGTGTTAAATTGGGGATTTCTAGGTGTTTTAATTCACGCCCTGCTTGATCCCAATAGTATGCTTGAATCGTGAAGTTGTTATCTTTGCGAACCCATTGTACAAGGCGTGAATAACCCAATTCACGTGCTACATCATTGGATGCGGGAATACCTTCGACTTTCCAGCAATCAAAGCCACGGATTTTTTCACTGCCCAATAGTTTCCAGTGGTAATCTTGTAGCTCTGGTGTTTGTTTCATATCCTCAAAAGTGAAGTCTGTACCCATAAAATAGTCGCCACGATCTGAGGAAGAAATACGGCGCACTTTTTTCAATGCAGGTAAATACAGCCACTGATCATCATCGGTGTTGGGGTCATCATAATCAAAGGTAAGTAAGGCAGTATCGCGGATATTGGCTGGCTCGGCAAAAAATACGATGGTTTTACTATCTTTTCCATAGTCTTTGCGAAAACTAATCATATGCCGTTTACGTTTATTACCATTTCGGTCGATCAAAATTTGATGGATATTTTGTTGTAACGTATCGCCATCTTCACGGTTATCCACTGCCTGCATGATTTCAAGACCTGTTGGATCGGCGAATGCGGGCACATTGATGCCGAGTCCGACTGTTAGGACGGTTAGCGTAATCCATAGTGTTTGTTTTATAAGTTTCATGTGTTTTCCTTTAAAGTTGGGTAGTCTGTATAGCCATGCTCATCGCCGCCATAAAATGTGGATTGATCTGCTTCGTTGAGCGGGCTATTTTTTTGAAAACGTTCGACCAAATCAGGGTTGGCGAGGTATGGAATGCCATAAGCTACCATATCGGCATCGCCCGCTGCAATAGTGTTATCACCACTCTCTTTTGTATAACTTCCATTGGCAATATAGTGACCATTAAAATGCTGGTGTATTTGCTGCATATCGACACTTGTGTCTGTATTTCCAGTCATATCTACTTCGACGACATGTAAATAGTTTATTCCCATCGGTGATAGCATGTTGGCAACATGATTAAATAAGCTTTGGGGATTAGCATCATGCATATCGTTAAAAGTGTTCACTGGTGAAATGCGAACGCCGACATTTTTTGCGCCAATTTCATTGCATACGGCTGCGCATACTTCTTGCAGTAAACGTGCGCGATTTTCAATAGAACCACCGTAAATATCGTCGCGGTTATTGCTTCCAGAACGTAAGAATTGATCAAGTAAATAGCCGTTAGCAGCATGAATTTCAATGCCGTCAAAACCTGCTTGTATTGCACAGGCTGCAGCATGGCGGTATTGCTCGATGATCTGTGGAATTTCCTCTAATTTCAGCGCACGTGGTGTTACAAAATCTTTGAGACCTTCATAAGTAAACGCTTGCCCTTGAGGTTGAACAGCAGATGGTGCGACAGGAAGATTGCCTTCATGATAATCTGGGTGTGAGACACGACCACAATGCCAAAGTTGGCAAAAAATATGTCCACCTTTTTGATGAACGGCTTGGGTGACAGATTGCCAACCTGCGATATGAGCATCACTGTAAATGCCTGGTGTCGCTGGGTAGCCCACAGCTTGTTGGGATATTTGGGCACCTTCAGTAATGATAAGCCCAGCAGATGCACGTTGACCATAGTATTTAGCCATTAATGCGGTTGGTATACCTTCTGGGGCACGGTTACGTGTCATAGGTGCCATGACCAAGCGATTGGGATATGTTGTTGAGTCTATAGTGATGGGCGATAATAAATATTTCATATATTCCTTGTAATACGAGATTTATTTTAACTTTGTAGGGCTTGTAGAATAGCTTCAGGCTCCATACGCTGGGTGTAATCAGGGTTGATAAAACTGTGGGTAATGATGCCTTGCGGGTTAATGATATAGGTGGCGGGAATGGGTAGCTCATAGCGGTCATTGCCATCATAATCGGGCAAATCAATACCAAATTGTTGGTAAATAGCTTGTAGGTCATCTCCGAGTTTGAAAACCAAGTTGAACTGTTTGGCAACGTGATTATCTTGATCTATTAGGATGTCAAAATCAAATGGATTTTCTTGCATGAATTGGCTTGATTGCTCGTGTTTATTGGGGCAGATACTGACCAACTGAGCGCCAAGTTCATGAATGCTAGGCATGATTTTATGCAAGGCATGCAGTTCTAATTGGCAATAAGGACACCAACGACCACGATAAAAATTAAGCACGACAGAACCATGTTTTAGCTGCTTACTCAGTGTAAAATGTTCGTTCTTTGTATTGCTGAGTGTGAAGTTGGGAGCCTTTTGACCAGTTTGTTTGGCTTGCTCGGCAATATGGCTATCGATTAAATCTTGTGTGGCTTGTTGCATGGTTGCCAATGCTTCTTTGGGAATAGATGGCAGCATTTGTTGTTGCATTGCTTGAATATCAACTTTAAGACTCATTGGCTTCTCCTAGTATAGTGGTTGGTTTATGCATGCCCTGATAGAAAAGTTGTAGTAAGCGTTTTAAATCCTCTTCCAATAGTTTTAATGGGTTATTTTTCAGTGAGACAGGATGATTATAGCGCATCATAGCTTGATGTATATCATAGGCGGTTTGTTGTGTATTCATGGTTTTAAATGTTTGCTGCTGTACGCCACGTTCAAGAATATTTGCTAGAGCTTGAATCAGCTTTGTCTCATAGCTTAACAACACATCTTGATGTTGAAGGTGAATAATCTCCATTAAATCATAAAGGTGACGTGTGCCTGTGAATTGGGCATGTCCAATACGTAAGCGTGCCAAAAAGAATGTTTCGATTGCTTCAACGGCATTGTCACACTGCTCGGCAGCCTGTATGCCCGCATCCAGCTTGCTCTGCATGGAATGCTCCAAACAAGTCAGTAGTAGAGTTTCCTTGTTTTTGAAGTGGCGATATAAATTACCAACACTCATATCAGCATCAGCGGCGATTTCAGACATGCTGGTTTTACGATAACCATAGTCAGCGAATCGTTTGGTGGCTGCTTGTAAGATATTTTTTTGTGTATTCATTGAATCGAAATGTAAGTGAGTAAATAATGAATGTAAATGAATTATATTCATTATTCATTTTATATGTAGGAAAGCATCGAAAGAGCTCGTCTGAGTTAAGCATAGGTAATGTTTTCCTCCTTGCTTGTCGTTATGCTTGTGTCCATATTATCAATTATCATAATGAAAGGAGGCTGTATGTTTGAATCGTTGGGTTTGGAAATTTGGCATGTCTGGTTGATTGCTGCGATTGTGATTGCAATTATTGAACTATTATTACTCGGCTCTTATTATTTATTGGCTGTTGCAGGTGGCGCGGCAGTCGCTGGTTTGGCTTCGTCCATGGTTGACCTTTCATTAACCGCACAATGGTTTGTATTTGCTATTGCAACAATGGTTGTGGCCGTTCTTATGCGTTTTCTTCGTTCTCCTGAAACAAAAGAAGTGCCTGATGATATTGCGTATATGGAAGGTAAGCGTGTTAAGGTGCTTGAACGTGTATCACCGCGTGGCAGGGTGATGTATAAGGGTGTGTCATGGGCAGCTGAATCCGAAGGTGTATTTGAAGTTGGAGAGTATGCACAGATTAAACATGTGGATGGCAGCACATTATTTATTGAAAAAGAAGATACAAAAAAAGGCGAGGTGTGATAGTTATGGATATGTTAATGGTAATGATTGGAGCTGCAGTATTGGTTGTTGTCCTTATTTACAAAGGTCTTGTGGTGATTCGTAATTCCGAACGTATGGTGATTGAGCGTTTGGGGAATTATAATCGTACCTTGATGCCAGGGATTAACTTCATTGTACCCTTTTTGGATCAGCCACGTGAATTTATTTGGAAAAGTCCATCTGCTAGCGGTGCCTTAGGACGTTTATTGGGCGATAGCGGTGATTCATCGTATTCACGATTACAAAGCATGGCGCGTATTGATATTCGTGAAACGGTGCTGGATTTTCCATCACAAACGGTGATTACTCGTGATAATGTCAGCATCCAAATCAATGCCTTGTTGTACATCGAAATCACCAATCCTCATGATGCGGTGTATCGTATTTCGAATCTTCCCAATGCCATTGAAAAATTGGGGCAAACAACCTTGCGTAGTTTGGTGGGTGAGATGGAATTGGATAAAACCTTATCCTCACGTGAAGATATTAATACACGCTTGCAAATTAGTCTGGATGAAGCTGCCGATGATTGGGGAGCCAAAGTAAAACGTGTGGAAGTTCAAGATTTACTGGTGCCGCAAGAAGTGCAAGCTGCGATGGAAAAACAAATGCGTGCAGAGCGTGATAAACGTGCTGCAATTCTTGAAGCAGAAGGTTCGCGCCAATCCGATATTTTAAAAGCTGAGGGCGAAAAACAGGCTGCGATTTTAGTAGCAGAGGGTAATCGTACAGCACGTATTCTTGAAGCAGATGGTGAAAAGTCAGCACTGGATAAGCTTAAAGAAGCGTTGGGCGAACAAGGTTTTAGCCAGTATTTGATTGCGATTCGTTATTTGGACACCTTAAACACTATTGGTGCAGCAGGCGAAGGTGATAAAACAGTCTTTATGCCAGTTGATGCCACAGCAACACTGGGTGCGATTGGTGGCATTAAAGAACTGTTTCAGGGGAAATAAATGTTAGCAGGCGTTGATGAGGTCGGGCGCGGGCCTTTGGCAGGACCAGTGGTCACTGCGGCGGTGATTTTATCGCCTGATGATCCGATGTTGGGGAAATACCGTGATTCCAAACGCGTATCTGAGAAAAAACGCATCAAACAATATCATCATATTCGTAAACATGCTGTGGCTTATGCCGTGGCACAGGGTACGACTGAGGATATTGAACGCCTGAATATTTTACATGCGACCATGTTGTCCATGCGCCGCTGTGTGGAAAGCTTGGCTGTTGCGCCATCTGAGGTAGTGGTCGATGGCAACCGTGTGCCAGATATGGCGTACCCAGTGTCAGCAGTGATTGGCGGTGATGATTTGGTGCAGGAAATTGCGGCGGCTTCGATTGTTGCCAAGGTCGTGCGGGATAGGTTGATGCGCTATTTGGATTATAAATACCCAAAATATCAGTTCGCCAAACATAAAGGTTATGGCACCAAAGTGCATATGGATGCATTGCGAGAACATGGTCCTTGTCCGATTCATAGGATGGACTTTGCGCCTGTAAAGAAGTACGCAAGGTCATAGCAGTTTAGTAGCCTTACTTTGGCATGCATAGGCATTATCACGTTATTGTGCTAAAGTTATATGATATAACTTGCGATATATAGTTTATAGGGGTTCATTCCCCATACAGTTTGTTGACCTAGTGAGCATACTTCCCCCCCCCCTCCCTGCATGCTCCTAGGTCGACTTAATGTTTCATTCGATGAAACCTTTTACCCGACCTGCTAACCTTTGCCCATGTCCAAGTCTTTACCCGATTTATCCAAGCATACACCTATGATGCAACAGTATTTAA
>Ga0114934_10002484_pt1 | contig 11792 bp, 11 predicted proteins | sample 4SBtaG_2_FD_99695 | JGI IMG/M metagenome (GOLD analysis project Ga0114934, IMG submission 99695) | Deep subsurface microbial communities from Kolumbo volcano to uncover new lineages of life (NeLLi) - 4SBTROV10_white metaG | ecosystem: Environmental > Aquatic > Marine > Volcanic ...
AGGCTCTATATTGCTGGAGAATTATTGGATCTTGATGCTATTACCGGTGGATACAACCTGCAAGCTGCTTTTTCTACGGGTTTTGTAGCAGGCATCTCAAGCTGTATATAACAGTACATTCTGAACTTGTTTCAGAATCTCATCTTTTGTTTTTTCTTTGTTTTTAAAAAAGGAAAGTCATCAAAAGCTGGTGCCGAGAGATGGAAAGACCCTCATAACCACGACAATGATGTGCCTGTATTTAAGTATAGCTTCAAACTAAAGAAGGAGCTAATAACGAAAAGGTAGGGAGGTAAATGCGAAACAGCGAAAAATAAAAATTGCCTATATAGAGAAAATAAAAGAAATTAGAAGAAATTTTAGTGATTTGAAATAATTAAGGAATACCCTTAGAATGGCATAGTATGTACATTTTGGAATAATTAACGGAAAATACTGGTTAGCAATTATCCCTTTATTCTTGAAGTTATAAAATAAGTAAAGGTTATAGTCTTCAAACTCTCCATATTAGTTTTCTGTTTAATTTTGAGGGGGTTATATTCATGCATATATGAAGAGGTAAAACGACAAGGTTTAATCTAAAAATGTCAGGATGAACAACAACTGGTAAATCACTCTTCCCTCATTACCTTAGTACTTCGGCAAGCCTCTACGCATAATCATAACGACAGCGAGAAATTAAAATTGCTTCTGTGATTATTACTTTATATAAAAGATTTAGAGTGCAGCAACGTAATTTATCCAAAAGTTTGCATTGGCTTATCAGATGTTCGTTTTATAATCCTTTTTGCAATTTTGTTTGCCTCTTTTATTACCTCATTCATATCAATCGTTAAAAGTTTTCCTTCTTTTACCACTACTCTTCCGTCAACAATGACTGTGTCGATATCTTCCTCCGAAATAGAATATAAGATATTTGCAAAAATATTCGTTTGAGGGGTTAATCTTGGTGAGTTTTTCTTTATAAGAATGAGGTCTGCCAGATATCCTTCCTTTATTTTTCCTGCTGGCTTATTGAGAAACTTTTGGGTTGGAGAGAGCAAGGGGATTATTTCTTCTATCTTTCCACTGTGTGCATCTCCTGTAGAGGTTTTGGAAAGTAAAGCAGCCATACGTGCAACTTCAAATATAGAAAGGTTACCATTTGATGCAGGTCCATCTGTTGCAAGCCCTACTGTTACTCCTTTTTTGATTGCTTTTGGAAGGAAGTCTTTTAAATCACCAAAGCGCATATATGTTTTTGGAGCATGAGCAATATTAGCCCCAGCGCTTTTAATAATTTCGAGATCTTGAGGAGTTGCATAGTAAGCATGGGCAAGGAGAGTATTTTCTCTTATTAATCCTATATCATTCAGGTATTGAATAGGCGTTTTACCTTTCTCATGAAGGCTCTTCTTTATCTGCCATGCTTCTTCCGAGGCGTGTATGTGAACTTTAAGCCCAGATTCTTTTGAAACATCTGCAATTTCTTTTAAAAAATCTTCAGAGCAGATGTAAGGAGAATGAGGTCCAAGACTTATAGTAATTTTGTTGTCTAAACCTGGGAATTTTTCAATAAATTCCAATGAGTTTTTATAATTTCCTTCTGTATCTTTTCCAAACACAGTCCATGCTAAATCAGCACGCATGCCAATTTCTTTGTAGGCCCTAAAAGCCCAATCCATTGCAAAGTAATGGTCAAATACAGTTGTAATACCATTCTGAAGCATTTCAGATGCCCCAATCAGTGTGCCAAAATAAATATCTTCGGGCCTGAGGTTCTTTTCGTATATCCAAATGTACTTATTGAACCACTCAGTAGTTGTAACATCTTCGGCGCTACCTCTTAGAAGGGTCATCGCAACGTGGGCATGAGTATTTGCAAGCCCTGGAGCAGTGTAAAAATTGCTTCCGTCAATTGTTTCATCTCCTTTCAAATTCTTACCTATTTTTCTAATAAGGTTTCCTTCAATTAAAACATCTGTATTTTCAAGAATTGAAAGATCAGAAAAATTTAAAACCGTGGTATTTTTTATCAGCATTTTGCCTCCTTTAAGAGCTTTAATGTAGTTTCTGCAAGTTCGCTAATCTTTATATTTTCAAAACCCCTAACATATGTCTCTAAATTGTCATTAAAAGGCTTTATCCAGTAGTTGCTTAGAGCATTCGTCCCTTCCATTACACCAATAATGCTTCCAACTTCTCCTGCATTACAGTCAACATCAAAGCCTGCTTGAGCTACAATTTTCATAGCTCTATCGAAATCTCCATTGCTAAACCAGAGTGAAGTTATAACACGAGCTGTATTTGGGTATAAATGAACCCAGTTATATTGCCTGAATTCATCTGTAATCAAGGAAATAACCTCCTCATAAGAGTTTGTATTCCTACACCAGTTAATTGTTTTTTCTACAACCTCGCGGAATTCAGTGTGCATAGGAATATATTTCAATGATTCAATTACAAGTTTTTTTGGATCCTCGATTGAAAATGCAAGGCTAACAAGTACTGCACTATGAATACCTCCATAAATGCCATTACCAGAATGGGAAATCTGGGAATCGATAAATGCAAGTCTTGCAGCTTCGGAAGGACTGTAAGGGGAAAGAAATCCATGAACCATACAGCGCATCTGAGCGCCAATCCATTCTTGGAAAGGATTCAATTTGGTCCCAGAAAGAGGAGGAAGGATGCCCTTTTTTAAATTTTCAAGAGCAACGAGTTCTGCAGACCACCCAAAAGGAATGAGTTCAACCCATTTTTTGGAAAGAAATTCTGAATCAATATCCCTCTTTTTATCTTTAAAAGCTGAAAGGAAAACAATTTCATAAGTTATATCATCATTGAGTGTTGAGGGCTTCCCTATATATTTACCAAGAGAATCGCCAAAAACCTCCCGTAAAGCTCTTGATGTAAAACCTTCAATACGGGTACCCATTGAAGCTCCTGCAATTTGTCCCAACCATCCTGCATAGATTTTATCAAGGAGTACTGAATCGCTTTGCATTGGATAAGAAGTCTCAGGAAATTCCTTAGATATTCCTTCCCATCTAGTAGGTCTTTTGAAGGTATGATATCTGTGGCCTTTTATTAATGGAGCTCTTTCAAGATTCTCAAATATCTCTTCGGTGATAAGCTTAAGTTGTTCAAAGTCTGATTTTCTAAAAGCTTTGAATCCAATTTCAAGAAGCTTTTCAGCCTCTGTTACGTCTCTCCCCATATTTTCTACAGACTGAACTCCTCCAACAATAAGATGTTCTATTGCTCCAGAGCCAGGGACAAAGCTTTCCCACATCATTTTGAGCATATCGTCTTCACTGAAACCTGAATCAATATCCCAAACAGGATTATAGTTTGGGTCTGGTTTTATGGATTTTCTAATTTTGTATTCAAACTCCCAAGCTTTCATTTTTCTCTTTTTTGTGAATAAAAAGGTCCATTTAAGTCTATTTTAGCAGGCTTGTCTAATGCTTCTATTGATTCAAAGATGAGTTTCTTGAATTTTGGAAGATTCAGGTCAATCGCAACATCCGCATTGGGTTCTTTTTTTGTGATTCCATATATATCAACTACAGTCTCTCCTCTTGTAAATTCCCCCTTTGTTTCGATATCTACATGGAGATATTTTGTCTTAAGTATAGTTTCATCAATGAGATATGATACTGCAAGTGCATCGTGCAACGGAGCACCATTTATTCCAAAAATCTCTTTGTTAGCGGTAGCAAAGAATCTCAGTAGAGGTGCAACTACTTTCGAGACTTTACCCTGCATCTTTTCAAGTGTATCAATGTCTTCAAAGTTTAAAACAGCTTTATTTGTAACATCAAGCCCTACCATAGTAATAGGTATCCCTGATTCAAAGACAATTCTTGCAGCTTCAGGATCAACGAAGATATTAAACTCTGATGCAGGGGTAACATTTGAATCGAATGCTGCACCACCCATTAGTACAATCCTCTCTACCTTTTCTTTTATCTTAGGTGCCTTGATGAGTGCTACTGCAATATTTGTAAGGGGTCCTGTTGGCACAAGATAGACTTTTTCAGTTCCTCTCTCTAAAGTCTCAATTATAAAGTCAATAGCATGTATTTTAAGGGGTTTTACATCTGGTTCAGGTAAGTCTGCACCATCAAGTCCCGAAACTCCGTGGATATTTGGTGCAGTGACAAGATCTCTTACAATAGGTTTATCAAAACCTCTTGCAACAGGGATATCATACCTTCCAATAAGCGTTAAAACTTTTAAAGCATTCCTAAAAGTTTTAGCACCTGTCTGGTTTCCTGCAACTGTTGTAATGCCTAAAACTTTAATCTCAGGCCTCGAAAGGGCAAGCATCATAGCTATCATATCATCATGACCTGGGTCACAATCAAGAAGTATTTTTTTCATTCTTCGCCTACCTCCTTTTTCTTAGAAGTTTGAGCTGAGTAGATCGTTAAAACTACTACGGTTACAATATATGGTATTGACTGAATGATTTCTGAGGGAACGTTAATTGACGCAAGAAAGTTTGTAAGTGCATAAGCAATACCAAAAAGAAGAGAGCCTAAAAATGTACCAAGCGGAAGATTTCCGCCAATGGAAGATGCTGCAATTGCAATGAATCCTCTTCCTGCAGTCATATCCCTTGCAAACCAGGAAACATAACCCATTGAGAGGTAAAGGCCCCCAAAAGCCCCAAACAGACCTGAAAGTAAAAGCGCATACATTTTTGTTCTTGCAACATTTATACCAACAGAACTTGCTGCATCAGGGTTTTGCCCTACTGCTCTTATCCTTAAACCAAGCGGTGTATAGTAGATAATAATGTAATATGCAATTACAGCAAGAAAAGAAACATATACAAGTATATTTTGTCCATTCAGTGTACTATTTAAGATTGGTATTTTCTTAAAGAGTGAGATCTGAACATTTGGAAATACAAGACTCTTGAGCGAACTTGAGACTCCTTTATCATGGGCAAAAATGTATAATAAAAACACTGTAATACCTGAAGCGAAAAGGTTTAGTGCAATTCCTGCAATTATTATATCTGCCTTTAACTTGAGATGAAAGTAACCGAGAAGTGCGGCAATCCCAACGCCTGAGAGTATTCCAAAGAGTAGTGCAAGTAGTAAGTTGTTTGTGAAAGCACTTACAACAACTCCAGTAAATGCAGCAACGAGCATAATACCCTCAAGTGCAATATTTAAAGAGCCAGAAAGAGCGGTGATAGCGACACCAAGAGCAGGAAAGAGAATTGGGGTTGTAACCCTGATGATAGAGAAGAGAAAGCTTGTTGATAATATACTTCTAAGAACTGGATTCATCTATTATCTCCTTTCTCTCTGCTTCCTTTACAGTAATTCTGTATTTTATGTTCTCAAGGAATGCCTCTGCTGTAATGAGAAGAATTATAACAGATTCAATTACGCTTACAATTTCATAAGGAACATCTGAAAGTAAATTTAAAACCTGTCCCCCAGTTCTCAGATAAGCAAGGAAAAGAGAAACAAAAATAATAAGCAAAGGGTTGTTCTTCCCAATAATTGCAACAACAATTCCGTCCCAACCATAGCCAGGACTTATTTGCCAGAGAAATCTTCTGTGGATACCCATTACTTCGGACATTCCACCTATACCTGCAAAGAACCCACCTATTATAGAGGAAAGCACAATCACCTTAAATACATCTATACCGCTATATTTTGCAAAATGGAAATTGAAACCTACCATTCTAATTTCATATCCAAGTTTCGTGTAGTAGAGGAAATAGTAAACGATGAAAGCACATGCGATTGCAATAAGTACCCCTATATGAACCCTTGTTCCCGGGATAAATTGCTTAAGCCAATCGCTTTCTGGAAGCCGATATGAAGTAAGAAACCCTGCAGACTTGTCTCTGAAATGGTAGTTAATAATGTAAAGACCGATGAAGTAAGCAATGTAGTTAGACATTAGTGATGAAACAATTATATTAACTTTCCATTTTGCCTTCAGGAATCCTGGAATAAAACTCCATAAAGCTCCTACAATACCTGCAGCAAGAAGTGTCAAAATAACATAAATAAATCCTGGAAGTTTTATAGAACTTACAGAGAGTGCAAAACCAGTCCCAATAGCAGCACTGAGGAAGAATGCACCCTCTTGTCCTATGTTAAATTGTGAAGCCTGGAATGGTATAGCAGCTGCAATGCCACAGAAAAGAATAGGAGTTGCGCTTTCAAATATGTTGCCCAATCTACTTTTCGAAAGAAACGGTCCAAGAAAAAAATATTTTAACGAGCCTAACGCATTTTTGCTTACAAAAAATATTATGAAGATACTTATTGCTACGCCAATAAGAATGGCAATAATTGTTCTTATGAGATTAAAATACTTAAGAATAAATTTTTCCACATCACACCTCTCTCTTAATTCCAAGCATATATGGCCCAAGGTCCTGTGCTGTAATGTTGTTAACATTGTTAAACCGTCCAACAATCTCCCCATTGTAAATAACAATAATACGGGTAGCAAGTTTTAAAATTTCATCAAGGTCAGCTGATATAAGCAAAATAGCAGAGCCATTATCACGAGCCTCCTCAAAGAAATTATGCACAAGTTCTTCTGAACCAACATCAATTCCTCTTATGGGTTGATCTGCAATAATTACACGGGGGCTCGCAGATAATTCTCTTGCAACAACAATCTTTTGAATGTTTCCTCCTGAGAGGGCGCTTGCAGGAGCTTCAACTGATGGAACAAGGATGTTAAATTTCTTAATAAGCCTATAACTTTCTCTGTTTATATAATTCCAATTGAGTTTTTGTCCTTTTGAGAAGCCTTCCTTGTAGTATCTATCAGAAATAAGATTTTCCTTAATTTTTGCTTTATCTGCAACTCCATTTTTCATCCTATCTTCAGGAATGTGAGATATTTTTTTTTCTCTTATCTCTCTTGGGGAAAGACCCAAAATGCTCCTTCCATCAAGAAGTACATTGCCTGAAGTGGCTTTCTTCAAGCCTGTTAAAATCTCAACGAGTTCTGCCTGTCCATTTCCTTCAACGCCTGCAATAGCAAGTATTTCTCCACTTCTTATAGAAAATGATATATTTTTCAAAACTTCAACATTTTCATCGTTTTTATAGCTCAAATTTTTTACCTCAAATATTACATTACCGACATTTTCATTCTTTGGTATGTGCTCAAAAGTTATTTCTCTTCCCACCATAAGACGTGCAATTTCATGCTCAGAAATGTTCTCTGCATCTACAGTTTTTACAACCTTTCCCTTCCTCATTATTGTGACTTTATCTGCAATTGCTTTTACTTCCTTTAATTTATGTGATATAAAGATGATTGTCTTTCCACTATCCCTCAAGGAAAATAATGTTTTAAAAAGAACTTCTGTTTCCTGCGGAGTAAGGAGTGATGTAGGTTCATCAAGGATAATTATCTCAATATTTCTTAAGAGGGCCTTCAGGATTTCAACACGTTGTTTTATCCCTACAGACAAATCTTTTACTTTTTTATTTAATGGAACATCGAGTCCAAATTTCTTAGAATATGCATCTGCAATTTCAAATGCCCTTTTTTTGTTGAGAAAAATGCCAAACATTGTTGGTTCAATGCCGAGCATCAGATTTTCATATACTGTAAGGCCTTCTGCAAGCATAAGATGCTGATGGACCATTCCGATACCCATTTTTATAGCTTCAAGCGGAGACTTAAAGTGCACTTCCTTGCCTCTTATAAAAATTTTGCCTTCTTGAGCCTCTTCAATACCAAAAAGAATTTTCATTAAAGTAGTTTTGCCCGCACCGTTTTCCCCAACAATTGCATGTATTGTATTTGGTTCTATATCTATACTTACACCTTTATTTGCAGCAACTCCATTAGGGTAAACCTTAACTATTTTCTTCACAGATATAATAGGGTCCATTTTGCCTCCTAACAATAAAAAAAAGTCAGGAGAGTTTATCTCCTGACTTCAACCTAAACTGGTTAGCCACCAAAGGCGGTATCTACCTTAATTTCTCCATTAATAATCTTCGTTTCGAGCTCTTTCACTTTATCCCTGAACTCTTTAGGGACAATCTTCTCGTAGTTTTCGTTATCAGCCACACCAACTCCACCCTCTTTAATACCGAGAGATTCAGCAGCACCAAACTTAAGAGTTCCTTCCTTGTACAACTTAAGTGCTCTGTAAATTGAATTATCAACATTTTTCATCATAGAAGTAATAACATGTGATGCTTCTTCTGGATCATTATCCTTGACTAAAATGTACTGGTCAGAGTCGACACCAATTGAGTATCTATTTGCCTCTTTTGCTGCCGCAAGAACACCAAGTCCTGTTTGTCCTGCAACGTTGAATACAACATCTGCGCCCTGATCGTATTGAGCAAGCGCAAGTTCCTTACCCTTTGCGGGGTCAGTAAATGTGCCAGCATAGGACACAAGTACTTTAACATTGGGGTCAATGAAATGAACACCCTGAATATACCCCACCTTAAAGTCGTTAATTACAGGAATATCCATTCCACCAACGAAACCAATTATCTTCTCCTTATTTGCAAGAGGCGTCTTGGAGCTTGTTACCATTGCCGCAAGTGCACCAACAAGGAATGAGCCTTCATTTTGCTTGTAAAGCATTGAGTAGACGTTTCCAAGATTTCCCTTAGAATAGTCAACAGAGGAATCAAAGATGATATATTTTTTGTCTGGATACTTTGGAGCAATTTTTGTAAGTGCATCAGTCATTTGCCAAGTCCCAACAATAATTATATCAGAATCTCCTTGAGAAAGTTGTTCGAGGTCTGGCTCCCATTTCGAAGGGTCGACACCACCTTCCACTGTTTTTCCATCAATGTCAAGGTTAGAAATTGCCATCTTAAGGCCTCTTTCTGCAGAGTCAAAGAAGCCTTTGTCTCCAAGGGTCCCGTTGATGTAGAGGGTAACCTTCAGCTTTTTCTCTGCAGGTTGCTTTGGTGCTGTCTTCTTGCAACCTGGCACTGTAGCAACAACAAGAATCATTGCTACAACTAACAGCATAATCACTACTTTTTTCGTCATTTTACTGCCTCCTTTTAAATATTTGAAATAAAGTAAAGAAATTTATCTTTGTTTATTTCTGTAATAATTTCAACACTTTCACCCTCGCAAAGTACTGATGCTCCTCTCATCGTATTATAGTTCAATTCCATCTTAACTTTACCAAAAGTACGGTTTTTAATAATAGAAGGTTGGATGAAGCTTGCCATTGCAATTGGGTCCGCAAGATAAGTAACTCTTTTCCCCCAATATTTCTCAACAAAAGAAAAAATGACCTGTTCCATTGAAACAACTAAGTTTCTGTATTTACTCTCCTTCTTAAATGCTCTTGAGAGTTCATCTTCAGTTAAAGGAACACTTATAACTGTATCCCATGGAGTGAGTACGATAGGAATTCCTGCATTTAAAACAAATTCTGCAGCTTCTGGGTCAGTGTAAAAATTAAATTCAGCAAATTGTGTTATATTCCCCATCTTAACCGCTCCACCCATTGCAACAATTTTTGATACATTCTTCTTTAATTCTGGGTAAAGATTTATTGCCATTGCGATATTTGTAAGGGGTCCAAGGGTTACGAGGGTAACTCCAGGATTTTCCCTTGCAAGTTTGTATATTGCATAAGGTGCTGGTATTTCTGAGACTTTTCTTGGGGCTTTAGGGAGTTCTACATTACCTAATCCGTTTTTTCCATGAATGTAAACGCTTTCAGGAACGCTTTGCTGTACAAGAGAGGTAGTTGCACCTTTGAATACACTGATATCGTCTCTACCTGCAAAATGAAGTAGTCTTAATACATTATCAGTTACCTGCTCAACATTTACATTACCTGAAACAGTAGTGATACCCAAAATATCTACATTGCTTCTAATTGCAATAAGAATTGCAATTGCATCATCAATACCTGCATCGGTATCAATTATTGCTTTTTTCATTTATTGCCTCCATAAATTTTTCTGTTTCTTTCCTCGTTGGTGAGGACACAGCAGCTCCTTTTCTTGTAACAGATATCGCAGCTGCTGCATTGGCAAATCTGAGCGATTTTTTAATGGATTCTCCTTGTGAAAGCATTGCAGTAAAATTACCATTGAAAGTATCTCCAGCTCCTGTGGTGTCGACTACCTGCACGTTGAATGATGGAATATGAATTTCAGAATCTTTATTTTTAAATTGAACTCCTTTTTCTCCAAGTTTGAGTACGACATTTTTGGCTCCTATATCAAGAAGCTCATCAACTGTATTTGTTTTTGTAAGTTTTTTAAGTTCAACTTCATTTGGAGTAACATAGGTTGTAAAAGGTATTATTTCAATTAAATCTTCTCTTACAGGTGTAGGGTCAAATATGATAGTTGCTCCAATAGATGATGCGAAAGAAACAGCTGATTTTATTGTAGAAGTGGGAATTTCACTTTGAATGAGTAGAAAATCAGAACGTTTCAAATTTTCTTTTAGATAATCTATTTCGCTATTTCCTACTTTATCGTTTGCTCCTGGAATAATTGTGATACGGTTTTGGCCACTACTATCAACGTTTATTAAAGCTATTCCTGTTGTTGTGGAGTGGTCTATAGTGATATGAGTTTTTACTTTTGATTTCTTCATTTCTTTTATTACAAAGCTTCCAAAGAAGTCGTTGCCTACTTTTCCAATAAACATTACTTCTCCGCCTGCCTTAGCAGCAGCGACTGCTTGATTTGCACCTTTACCGCCCTGATTAATGAGAAGCTCCTTTCCTATGACAGTTTCTCCTACTTCGGGGAATCTTTCGCTAAATAATACAAGGTCAACGTTTATACTGCCAATAACATATATCATTAGAGAATTTTCCCCCTCCGTCAACAAAAGCTTGGAAACAATCACAGTAAATAATCGGGACAGAGTTTTTCAACTAAAACCTCCTTGCACCTATTGCAAAAACTAAATCTAAACCAACTATTATCAATGCCCCTTTTGCCATTTTACTATCACCTTCTGCTTTGCATTATACTAAAATTAAAAGTCTTGTCAAGGAAGCAGCATTTGTAATCTATGATTTGCATTTTTATGTCCACCCCTTGCATATTTAATAGTGAGGGCAGAGATTAGTGCAGTAATCTTATAAGTCCTTTGCTCTCAAATCTATAAAGAGAGGTGATGCACGATGACGGTAGTTGAAAAGTTAGGAAGGTTGGAGTTTACCTTCAAGGATGCAAATGGTAAAACAAGAAGGGAAAGCATTACTGGGATTGTCCCCGGTTCAGCTGATCAAGATGTTTATGATTGTGGGACTGCGATTGCAGGGCTTATAGCTGACACTCTTGCAAATCTGTCACTTTTAACCCACAAGGATTATGCGGCATAAAGGAGGCGATAGATAATGGCACTTCAGAACAAATCATTAAAGGTTATTGTAATGCTGTTTGGCACGTCGGATGGTAAGACCCACAGAATGGAGTTTAGAAATCCAAAGGATGGGCTCACTACGGATAATGTGCAGAGTGTAATGAACACAATCATTTCAAAAAACATCATTCAGACGAAGAGTGGTGCAACGCTTAAAACCATTAAAGACGGCGGGATTGTTGAAAGGAATTACACTGACCTTATACCGTAGATAATCTCTGGGTAATTTCCGACAATACGCCCATTAAAAAGGATTGCTCGGAGATTTGGTGCAGGGACGCCTGCCCTGCACCTTTTAATTGGAGGTGAAGAATGAACATACAACCAACTTGGCTATCAGGATTTTTAGGTGTAATTGCACCATTGATTGTGCATTGGATTGTTAGCGAAAATCTAACAAGGAAAGAGAAGAGCATTAT